>Ga0114959_10002051_pt1 | contig 16935 bp, 10 predicted proteins | sample C_130625_EF_Meta_FD_87317 | JGI IMG/M metagenome (GOLD analysis project Ga0114959, IMG submission 87317) | Freshwater microbial communities from Lake Croche, Canada to study carbon cycling - C_130625_EF_MetaG | ecosystem: Environmental > Aquatic > Freshwater > Lake | place: Lake Croche, Canada...
AAGATCAACAACAAGACCAATGGCGTCACCCCGCGCCGCTGGCTGCAGCAGTGCAACCCGGGTCTCACCAGCCTGTTACGTGATGCGATTGGGGAAGGCTTCCTTGATGACACCAACAAGCTGGAAGACCTCAACGCGCTGGCTGGCGATGCCGCGCTCGGCGAACGTATTGCCTTGGTCAAGCGCGCCAACAAAGTGGCCCTTGCCGCCCATCTGCGCGACCTAACCGGCATCCGGCTCGACCCGGACGCGCTGTTCGATGTCCAGATCAAACGCATCCATGAATATAAGCGCCAGTTGCTCAACCTAATCGAGACCGTCGCCCTCTATGACCAGATCCGCAGCCATCCGGAAAAGGACTGGGTGCCGCGGATCAAGATTTTCGGCGGCAAGGCAGCAGCGAGCTATCATAATGCAAAGCTCGTCATCAAACTGGCGAACGACATTGCGCGTAGGGTCAATTCTGACCCAACGGTGGGCGGGCTGCTCAAGGTCGTGTTCGTGCCCAATTACAATGTGAGCCTGGCCGAACGGATCATTCCTGCCGCTGACCTGTCGGAACAGATTTCGACGGCGGGCATGGAGGCATCTGGCACGGGCAACATGAAATTCGCGCTCAACGGCGCGCTCACCATCGGCACTCTGGATGGCGCGAATATCGAGATCAAGGACCGGGTGGGTGACGACAACATCATCATCTTTGGCCTCACCGCCGATGAAGTCGCCGAAAAGCGCGCCAATGGCTATAATCCACGTGAGATCATCGAGGCATCACGCGAACTGCATCAGGCCATCGATGCGATTGCCTCGGGCGTGTTCTCACCGGATGATCCGCACCGTTATGCCGGGCTGATGGGCGGGTTGTATGAGAGCGACTGGTTCATGCTGGCAGCGGACTTTGATGGCTATGCGGCGGCCCAGCGGGATGTGGACCGGCGCTGGACAGATCCCGTCGGATGGCGCACCTCTGCCATCAAGAACATTGCCAATGTCGGCTGGTTTTCATCCGACCGCACAATAAGCGAATATGCGCGTGACATCTGGAAGGTGCTGTGAACCCAACGGGAGAGGCCATTTCCGCACTGCTGAACGGAACCCATGCCGACCCCTTTTCGTTGCTGGGTGTGCATGCGGGGCCGGACGGCAGCTTTGCGCGTGCGATCCTGCCCGGTGCCGAAGACGTCAGCGCCTTCACCTTGCGCGGGACGTCGCTTGGCCGTCTGAGCCGTGTTGATGACACAGCGATGTTTGAAGGCAAGATCCGGGGCAATCCAAAGCCCGTCAAATATCGCTGCCGCGCCAACCGGCATGAATGGTGGGTGACCGACCCTTATAGCTTTGGCCCTGTGCTCGGGCCCGTCGATGATTTCCTCATCAATCAGGGCACCCATCTGCGCCTGTTTGATAAGATGGGCGCGCATCTCATCCAGCATGAGGGGGCGGACGGCATTCACTTTGCCGTCTGGGCGCCCAATGCGCGGCGCGTCGCTCTGGTCGGCGACTTTAATGACTGGGATGCCCGCCGCCACCCGATGCGCCGCCGCAATGATGTCGGCGTGTGGGAAATCTTCATCCCCGATATTGGCCTTGGCCGTGCTTATAAATTCCATATCGTCGCGGCCGACGGCACCGTCCTGCCCCTCAAAGCTGACCCCTTTGCCTTTGCCGCTGAACTGCGCCCCAAGACAGCTTCCCTCACCTCGCAGACTGGAAAGACAGACTGGGGCGACGACGCCCACCGGGCCCATTGGGCGCAGACCGACCCGCGCCGCGTGCCGGTGTCGATCTACGAAGTCCATCCCGGCTCCTGGCAGCGCGATGCCAATGACTGGTTCTTGCCCTGGGATGAGATGGCCGAACGGCTGATCCCCTATGCGATCGACATGGGCTTTACCCATATCGAATTCATGCCGGTGTCTGAGCATCCCTATGACCCTTCCTGGGGCTATCAGACGACCGGCCTTTATGCGCCCTCGGCGCGCTTCGGGGATCCGGCAGGCTTTGCCCGTTTCGTGGATGGTGCGCACCGGGCGGGCCTATCTGTCCTAATTGATTGGGTGCCCGCCCACTTCCCGACCGACGAACACGGCCTTGCCCATTTCGATGGCACAGCGCTGTACGAACATGCTGACCCGAAGCTTGGTTTCCACCCCGATTGGAACACCGCCATCTATAATTTCGGGCGGCGGGAGGTGGCGTCCTTCCTCGTCAACAACGCCCTCTTCTGGGCCGAGCAATATCATGTCGACGGGCTGCGCGTGGATGCCGTCGCTTCAATGCTCTACCGCGACTACAGCCGCGAGGCGGGCGAATGGATCCCCAACAGCGAAGGCGGGCGCGAAAATTGGGAAGCTGCCGAATTCCTCCGCGCGATGAACCGCGCGCTTTATGCCGCCGCCCCCGGGATCATGACGGTGGCAGAAGAAAGCACGGCTTGGCCCGGCGTCACTCTGCCCGCGCATGAAGGCGAAGCGCGCACCAATTTGGGCTTTGGATTCAAATGGAACATGGGCTTCATGCACGACACGCTGACGTATATGGCGCGCGACCCTGTGCACCGGATGCACCATCATGATGAGATCACCTTCGGGCTGATGTACGCGTTCACAGAGAATTTTGTCCTGCCGCTGAGCCATGACGAGGTCGTCCACGGCAAGGGCAGTCTGCTCAACAAAATGAGCGGGGATGACTGGCAGAAGTTCGCCAATCTGCGCGCCTATTACGGCATCATGTGGGGCTATCCGGGTAAGAAGCTGCTTTTCATGGGGCAGGAATTTGGCCAGCGCCGCGAATGGAGCGAGGACCGCGCGCTCGACTGGCATCTGCTTGAGGCACCGGCGCATGAGGGCGTCCGTTCGCTCATACGCGATCTCAACCAGGCCTATGCGGCGCATCCCGCCCTTCATGCCCGTGATTGTGAGGCGGACGGGTTTGAATGGCTGGTCGTCAATGACGCTGCCGCCTCCGTCTTTGCATGGCTACGCAAAGCGCCTGGTGCACCACCCATAGCGATCATCGCCAACATGACGCCGCTGCCACACGGCCATTATCGCCTGCCTTTGCCCCATGAAGGGCTGTGGCGGGAGATCATCAATACCGATGCCGCCGTCTATGGCGGGACGGGCCAAGGCAATATGGGTGAAGTCGAAGCGCGGGACGGCGGGGCGCATGTCATCTTGCCGCCGCTGGCCACGATCATGCTGGAATTTGTTGGATAAACGCCGAGCGGGAGAGCGTGAAATGGAAGCAAAAAGACAGTCCCCTCTGGCACGTGATGCCATGGCCTATGTGCTGGCCGGAGGTCGCGGCAGCCGCCTGATGGAACTGACCGACCGGCGCGCCAAGCCGGCGGTCTATTTCGGCGGGATGAGCCGGATCGTGGATTTCGCGCTTTCGAACGCGATCAATTCGGGCATCCGTCGCATTGGTGTCGCCACGCAGTATAAGGCGCATTCGCTGATCCGCCACATGCAGCGCGCCTGGAACTTCATGCGCCCCGAGCGCAACGAAAGCTTCGACATCCTGCCCGCCTCACAACGCATTGACGAGATGCACTGGTATGAAGGCACCGCCGACGCCGTCTTCCAGAATATCGACATCATTGAGAGCTACGCGCCCAAATATATGGTCATTCTGGCGGGCGACCATATCTACAAAATGGACTATGAATTGATGCTGCAACAGCACGTCAATTCGGGCGCGGACGTGACGGTCGGCTGCATGGTTGTCCCCCGCAAGGAGGCCAGCGGCTTTGGCGTTATGGCTGTCGACGACAACAGCGTCATCACGGATTTCGTAGAAAAACCAAAGAACCCGCCCGCCATGCCGGGCAACCCGTCCATGTCGCTCGCCTCCATGGGCATCTACGTCTTTGAAACACAATTCCTGTTTGATGAGCTCCGCCGCGATGCGGAAACGCCCGAGTCCAAACGCGATTTCGGCGGTGACATCATCCCGTACATCGTCAGGCACGGCAAAGCCGTCGCCCACAAATTCACCGACAGCTGCATCCGGGCCGCGGAGGAAATTGAAGAATATTGGCGCGATGTCGGCACGCTCGACGCCTATTTTGAGGCCAATCTCGACCTCACCGACGTCGTCCCCAAGCTCAACATGTATGACCGCGACTGGCGCATCTGGACTGATCAGGTCGTCGCGGCTCCTGCCAAATTCGTCCACGATGAAGAGGGTCGGCGCGGCCATGCCATTTCGTCTCTGATCAGTCAGGATTGCATCGTCTCCGGCGCGACGGCGCATCGCAGCCTGTTGTTTACAGGCGTCAAAATGGGGTCCTTCTCCAGCGTGAGCGAGGGCGTGATCCTGCCGTATTCGAACATCGGGCGCGGCGCGCGCCTTAGCCGTGTGATCATCGATTCCGGGGTTCGCATCCCGGAAAACCTTGTCGTGGGGGAAGATCCGATCCTTGATGCCCGCCGCTTCCGGCGCACCGAAGGCGGCGTATGCCTCATCACCAAGCCAATGATTGATAAGCTGATCGCATGAGCCTGCAGGTTTTGTCTGTCGCGTCAGAAGCCGTGCCGCTGGTGAAGACCGGTGGCCTTGCCGATGTCGTGGGTGCTCTGCCCGCAGCGCTGGACGCGCAGGGCGTGCGCGTGACGACGCTGCTGCCCGGCTATCCATCGGTGATGGCTGCAGCCAAGCGCGCCAAGGTCCTTCACAGCTTTGACAGCCTGTTGGGCGAACCCGCCCGCCTGCTGTCGGCTAAACTCAATGGGCACCCGCTCCTTGTGCTTGATGCGCCTGCCTATTTTGCACGTGAGGGCGGACCCTATGGAGATGCGTCGGGCAAGGACTGGCCCGACAATTGGCGCCGCTTTGCCGCGTTCGGGCGGGCAGCGGCAGACATTGCCTCAGGCCAAGTGAAGGGGCAGACGTTTGATCTGATCCACGCGCATGACTGGCAGGCGGGCATGGCGCTTGCCTATCTGCGCTTTGCCTCCCCAAAGGGTGCAGCGATCCCGCCTTCGGTTATGACGATCCATAATATGGCATTTCAGGGCTATTTTCCCGCCAATGTTTTCAGCAAACTCGGCCTGCCCAAAAAAGCTTGGGCCTTCGACGGGGTGGAGAGTTATGGCGGCGTCGGTTTCCTGAAGGCGGGGCTGGAGGCGGCCAATGCGATCACCACGGTCAGCCCGACCTATGCCCGCGAAATCCGTGAGGCCGAGTTCGGCATGGGGCTGGAAGGCCTGATCCAGAGCCGGGGCAGCCGTGTGCGCGGCATTGTGAATGGCATCGACACCGCTGAGTGGAACCCGGTGACGGACCCCTTTATCGCCGAACCATTTACCCCCACGACACTGGCCAAGCGGACAGCCAACAAGCGCGCGCTGGAGGCGGAGTTTAACCTCGACATGGACGATGGCCCTCTCTTCATCGTCATCAGCCGCCTGACCTGGCAAAAGGGTATGGATGTGCTGGTCGAAGTGATCGACCATCTGGTCGGTATCGGAGGGCGCTTGGCGCTGCTGGGCAGCGGCGACGCAGCCATAGCCGAGGCGATGCACATTGCCGCCAAACGCCACCCGGGAAAGGTCAGCATCCGCATCGGCTATGATGAGGCGCTATCGCACCGGATGCAGGCGGGCGGCGATGCCATCCTTGTGCCAAGCCGATTTGAACCCTGCGGCCTCACCCAGCTTTACGGGCTGGCCTATGGCTGCGTGCCCGTCGTCGCGCGCACAGGCGGGCTGGCCGACACCATCATCGATGCCAATCTCGCCGCGGTGGAGGCTGGCGTCGCAACGGGGCTCCACTTTACCGGCGTCGCTTTTAACCCGCTCTCAGACGCCATCTCGCGTGCCGTTCACCTGTATCAGGATCGCGACCTCTGGACCGCGCTTCAACGGGGCGGCATGAAGGCGGACTTTAGCTGGTCGCGCAGTGGCGCGGCCTATGCAGACCTCTTCAGGGACCTTAAAGCCAAGTGATGACCATCCAAACGCATCCGACCACCCCTTTTGACGGGCAAAAGCCCGGCACGTCCGGCCTGCGCAAAAAGGTGCGTGTTTTCCGGCAACCGGGCTATGCGGAAAACTTTATCCAGTCGGTCTTTGATGTCGTGCCCCGACCCGAAGGCGCCACACTCGTGCTTGGCGGAGACGGACGTTATTACAATCGCACCGTTATCCAGCAGGCAATCCGTATGGCCGTGGCGAACGGCTATGCCCGCGTGCTGGTGGGCCAAGGCGGCATCCTCTCCACGCCCGCCGCAAGCCATGTCATCCGCAAATATCATGCAAGCGGCGGCCTCATCCTTTCGGCCAGCCACAACCCCGGCGGACCGGACGAAGACTTTGGCATCAAGTATAATATCGCCAGTGGCGGTCCCGCGCCCGAAGGCGTGACCGAGGCCATCTATGCGCGGACGACCGCCATCGACCGTTGGCTGGACGTCGATGCGCCCGATGTTGACCTTGATGTGATTGGCGAAACGCAGATCGGCGGCCTGACCGTCGCGGTGATCGACCCTGTCGCCGATTATGCCGCGCTGATGGAAAGCCTGTTCGATTTCGACGCGATCCGCGCCGCTGTCCAATCGGGCTTCACCATGGCGTTTGACGCGATGCATGCGGTGACCGGACCCTATGCCACCGAAATCCTGGAACGGCGTTTGGGCTTTGCCCCCGGCACCGTCCGTAATGGCGTGCCGCTCGAAGATTTTGGCGGGCATCATCCTGACCCCAATCTGGTCCACGCCAAAGATCTCTATGATCTGATGATGTCGGCAGACGCGCCCGATTTCGGGGCAGCGTCAGACGGCGATGGCGACCGCAATCTCATCATCGGGCGCTCCTGTTTCGTGACGCCGTCGGACTCGCTTGCTATGCTGGCCGCCAACGCGCATCTGGCACCGGGCTATGCAGGCGGCCTCAAAGGCATTGCGCGCTCCATGCCGACAAGTGCCGCCGCCGACCGGGTGGCGGACGCGCTCGGCATCCCGGCATATGAAACGCCAACCGGCTGGAAGTTCTTTGGCAATTTGCTCGACGCCGGGATGGCGACCATTTGCGGGGAAGAGAGTGCGGGCACAGGCTCTGACCATGTGCGCGAGAAGGACGGGCTCTGGGCCGTGCTGCTCTGGCTCAACATTCTTGCCGTGCGTAAAATGCCTGTCGCTGATCTCGCCGCTGAACATTGGGGGCGCTTTGGGCGGAACTATTATGCCCGCCATGATTATGAGGCGCTGCCGACGGAAGCCGCCAACGCGCTGATCGAAGAGCTGACCGGCGCTTTGCCGAACCTGCCCGGCCAAACTTTCGGCCCGCTCGTCATCGAGACCGCCGATAGTTTTTCCTATGCTGATCCCGTCGACGGCTCGGTCAGCCGCAATCAGGGCCTGCGCATCCTGTTCGAAGGCGGGTCGCGCGTCGTCTTCCGCCTGTCTGGCACCGGCACGGAAGGCGCGACATTGCGCGTCTATCTGGAACGTTATGAGCCGGTCGGCGGGCGTCTGGCCGAAGCCACGCCTGATATGCTGGCAGAGTTGATCACAGCGGCAGACGCAATCGCGGGCATCACCCGCCACACCGGCCGCATCGCGCCTGATGTGGTGACGTGACGCAAGAGTACGGCGCGACAGTTTACCACAGCAAGACGATGTTCCGCGTCCGCGCCCCAAGGGCCGAGGCGCTTTGGCTTTGTCTGTTTCAAGGCGACCGCGAGCGACGTCTGCCCATGGCGCGGGACGGCGGGGATTGGGTCGTCGAGACAGCGGCGGACCTCACCGGGCAGCCCTACGGTTATCGCGCCGATGGCGAATGGGCGCCGGAGCAGGGCCTATGGTTTGACGTCTCCAAACTGCTGGTGGACCCCTATGCCGTCACGCTCGACCGGCGCTTTGTGCAGCATCCGGATCTTGCCCGCTTTGGCATGGACACAGCGCCCATCGTGCCGCGTGGCGTTGTCCCAGCCCCCTTTCCCAAGGCCGATCAAGCAGCGCCCCACTTCCAGCGCGGCGATCTGATCTACGAAATCAATGTGCGCGGCTTTACGATGTTGCATCCCGATGTGCCGGAGGCTTTGCGCGGCACCGTCGCCGCGCTCGTCCATCCGAGTGTGATCGCACATCTTAAAAAGCTGGGCGTTGGCGCAGTGGAGCTCATGCCGATTGTCGCCTGGATCGATGAACGGCACTTGCCGCCGCTCGGCCTGTCCAACGCCTGGGGCTATAACCCTGTGGCGATGATGGCGCTCGACCCTGGTCTATGCCCCGGCGGTATTGCCGAACTCCGCCAGACGGTCGCCGCACTTCATGCCGAAGGGATTGGCGTGATCCTTGACCTCGTCTTCAACCACACAGGCGAAAGCGATGTGGCGGGCGGCGTGCTCTCCTTGCGTGGGCTGGACAATGATGCCTATGCCCATGCACCGGACGGGACGCTGATCAACGACACCGGCTGCGGCAACACGCTCAATTTTGCCAACCCCGCCGTCCGCCAACTAACACTGGATAGCTTGCGTCGTTTTGTCCGAACCTGCGGCATTGACGGCTTCCGTTTTGATCTGGCGACCATCCTCGCGCGCGGTGCCGGCTTTGCGGCCGACGCCCCCATCTTTGCTGAGATCGCAGCCGACCCGATCCTGGCCGACCGCGTGATGATCGCCGAGCCTTGGGATTGCGGTCCCGGCGGCTATCAGCTTGGGGCCTTCCCTGACAACTGGCTCGAATGGAATGACCGGTTCCGCGATGACGTCCGCCGCTTCTGGCGGGGCGACGGGGGCATCGGGGAGGTTGTCACCCGCATCGCTGGATCGTCTGACATGTTCGGCGGCAATACCCGCAGCGTCAATTTCCTTGCCGCGCATGATGGCTTCACGCTGGCCGATAGTGTCGCTTATGCCACGCGCCACAATATGGCGAATGGCGAAGACAACCGCGACGGTCATCGGGAAAACTTCAGCTGGAATTGCGGCATGGACGGCCCGACTGATGACCCCGCAATCTGCGCCCGACGCGATGCCGATGTCCGTGCGATGCTGGCCACACTTTTCGCCTCGGCCGGCACGATCCTGCTGACGGCAGGCGACGAATTCGGACGGACGCAGCACGGCAACAACAATGCCTATGCGCAGGACAACGCCCTTAGCTGGATTGACTGGGAACGACGCGACGTAGCACTTGAAGATGACGTCGCAGACCTCGCCGCGAAACGATCAACCCAACGGGCGCGCTTCCCTGCCTTCCCGCAGGAGGGCGAGTGGCTTGATGAGGCGGGCCAACTCATGACCGCCGCGCATTGGGAGAACCCGTCAACCGGCGCTGTGCGCTATTGCGGGCCGGATTATGCACTATCGCTCTCCCGCGACGCCCACACGGTCGCATGGGATTTCAAAAGCTAGGCGATCTGGACCCTGCCGCTTTGCAGGCCGAGCCCGACCACCAGCCGTTGCAGACGACGGCGCAATGTCGGTTCATCCAGCGCTGCATGGGCAGAGCGCAGATGCAGCGTCAGCGCACCATTTGAAATTTCCGGCCGGCTTGCCGCCAAAATCTCGGCAGACCCCCCGGCCAGACGATCCGCCACGCGGACGGCGAGGCCCCAATTGCGGCCTGTTTCAAGCTGCAAGCCATCGGCCAATGGCTTGAGACCGGAGGGCACATCCAGATCACCGCCAAGCCCGACATGCAGCGCCATCGCCATCATCGCGCGTTCCGCCGCTGTAATACCAATCCAATTGCCGTGCAGCGCCATTTCTTCGCCGGTCAGCGCACGAAAGCCCGGCGTGCTTGACCAGCCGACACCGGCGATTTGACAGACGGCCCGGCGCAAGCGGCGCAGCGACTCCGCCTCTTTATCGAACATCTGATCAAGCCAATGCGCCATGGCATCGCCAAAGCCCGGCGGCTGCTGATGGTCTGCCGTTGCAAAGGCAACCCCTTCGGTCAACGGATCGAGCGCGCGTTCGGCGGGGGGCAGCGCATCGAACATCAGCCCTTCGCGCAGGCCATAAGGGCAGATCACAAAGGTCGACGGTTTCAGCAATGCCGACAGCACATTCAAAAGCTGTGCCGTCGCATGCAGCATCGGCACGCGCGCGCTGGGCATCTCACGAATAGACTTGAGTGCAGCCGTCGTCATGCCGCTGATTGTCTCTGCCAGGAGGGGCGCATCACCGGCGGCAATCCGGTAGCGGGCAAGAACAGGCAGGGGGTAGCGATGCGTGTGCATGTGGACGCGGGCCAAGGCGCGCCAGGGCCCCCCAACAAGATAAAGCGGCCGTCCTTCGCATTGCGTCAGCCAGCCGATCGGCTTCATGCCTTTGCGCAGCGCCGCCTCCAGCGCGCCATTGCCTTCCTCCGTCAGGGCCCTTGCGCGGATGGCCCCGATAGGGATCGACCCGGTCTGCGTCACATCACCGTGTTCAAGGCGCGACAGATCGAGACTGCCGCCCCCCAAATCCGCCATCACGCCATCGGCATTGGGAATAGCCGAAAGCACGCCGCAACCGGATATGCGCGCCTCTTCCTCTCCGGACAGCAGCTCGACAGGCAGGCCAAGCGCCTTGACCGCCTCCAGGAACACAGCGCCATTCTCCGCATCGCGCACGGCCGCTGTCGCCACCACGCGCAGCCAGCTGACATCCCAAGCCTTTGCAACGAGCGCAAAGCGCGCAAGCCCGCGCAGAGCCATATCGCTGGCCACCTTATCCAGCCGCCCGTCGCGGACCACACCGCTGCCAAGACCGGCGGCGAGCTTTTCATTGTAAAGGACGACAGGCGCCCTTGGTGCACCACCAAAGACCACCAACCGGACCGAGTTGGAGCCTATATCAATGACAGCTTTGCGTTGAGTCTCATTCACCGCTTGCCGTTTAGGACCAGTTTTGGAACCGCGCCACTGCCAAGCGATGCTCCACGGCCCGAAAGCGACGGATTGGTCATAAAATAACGGTGCAAATTGAAGGGCTCATCGCCGGGCTCCGTACGTTCATAGCTGCCGTCCGGTTTCAGATACCAGCTCTGTTCATTGTCGATAAGATTGGCGACCATCACCTGATCGAGAATCTGATCGTGCACGGTCGCATTGCGGATGGGCAAAGCATATTCAACGCGGCGGTCAAAATTGCGGGGCATCCAGTCTGCCGAGGAAATGAAGACGTCTGCCTTATTGTTGGGCAGCGCACTGCCATTGCCGAATGCCCAGATGCGGCTGTGTTCCAGAAAACGACCGATGATCGACTTCACCTGAATGTTTTCCGAAAGGCCGGGCACTCCCGGACGCAAACAGCAGACGCCCCGGATGATAAGTTCGATGCGCACCCCGGCCGCACTCGCCTCATAGAGTTTATCGATCACGAACCGGTCAGCCAGCGAATTCATCTTCGCCCAGACAGCACCAGCCTTGCCCGCGCGGACATTGGCGATTTCGCGGTCGATCAGCGCCAACAGCTTCTCGCGCAAATGCCGGGGGCTGATGGTGATGTACTTCAACTCCGGTGGCTCAACATATCCGGTGATGTAGTTGAAGACCTGTGCCGCATCGCGGCCCAGCGCGGGGTCTGCGGTGAAGTAGCTGATGTCGGTGTAAATGCGCGCTGTGACCGGGTGGTAATTACCTGTGCCGAAGTGGCAATAGGTGCGGAAGTTCTTCCCCTCCCGGCGAACCACCATCGAAATCTTGGCGTGCGTTTTCCAATCAATGAAGCCGTAGACCACCTGCACGCCGGAGCGCTCGAGTTGCGAGGCCCATTGCAGGTTCTGCTCTTCATCAAAGCGCGCTTTCAACTCGACAACGGCGGTCACCGATTTGCCTGCTTCCGCGGCGTCGCACAAAGCACGCACAATCGCTGACTGCTTGCCCGCGCGGTAGAGCGTCTGCTTGATCGCTACGACATTCGGGTCAGCGGCGGCCTGGCTCAAGAAAGCAAGGACGACGTCAAACGCCTCATAAGGGTGATGGACGACAATGTCCTTCTGGCGGATGGCGGCAAAGCAATCCCCATCATGTTCGCGGATGCGTTCGGGGAAGCGCGGCGAATAGGGTGTGAACTTGAGATCGGGCCGGTCCTCATCGACCAGCTGGCTCAGGCCGACAATGCCGAGGATGCCATCGGTTTCCGCAATGGTGACTTCATTGCCACCCAGTTCCTTGCGGATCAGCGATTCGAGGGCTTCAGGCATGTCATGCTCAGCCTCAAGCCGGATCACACGTCCACGCCGCCGCCGCTTGATGGCGCTACGGAAGAAGCGGACAAGGTCTTCGGCTTCTTCTTCCAGTTCGATGTCACTGTCCCGGATGACGCGGAACAGGCCCGAGCCCAACAGATCAAAGCCGGGGAAGAGCAATCCTGCATGAAGCCGGATCATTTCCTCAATCGTGACATAGGTCGCGGTCCGGCCCGGCACGCGCACGAAGCGCGGGAGCGTTGCCGGGATCATGATGAGTTCGCGGATTTCCTCTTCATCCGAACGCCGCTCCAGATCGAAGATCATCGACATGCCGAGATTGGGGATGAACGGAAAGGGATGCGCAGGGTCCAACGCCTGCAATGTCAGGATCGGGAAAATTTCTTCCCTGAAATAGGTTTCCAGCCCCGCCCGGTCCGATGGCGCCACATCTGCACCTGAGACCACGCGGATGCCCTGCGATGCCATTTCGGTCCGCAACTGCCGCCACAGCAATTGCTGGTCCGCCATCAGCCCGTCTGCTTCTTTCCCGATCAGTTCCAGCTGTTGCGCCGGGATGAGACCGTCGATCGACACTTCCTCAATACCGCGCATCTGCTGGCCACGCAGGCCCGCCACACGGACCATGAAGAATTCATCGAGGTTTCCGCCGGAAATCGACAGAAAGCGGAGCCGTTCCAGCAAGGGGTGGTTGGGGTTCTGCGCTTCTTCCAGCACCCGCCGGTTGAACTTCAACCAGCTGACTTCCCGGTTGAAGTAGCGGGACGTCGCGTCCGGCGTTTCAACGGCCTTGGGTGTCGATGTTTCTGTGCTCGCGGTCATAGGGTACCAAACTGTTAAAGACGCACGATAGCACTAATGACGCTTTATGAAAGTTTTCCGACAATCCCATGGTCGCCGGTCTAAGTTTTCCGCCACAAACCGGCTTTGACTTCGATCAATCAAATTCTTGTCATCCGTCAATGACCCCAACTGGCCGGGCTGACAGTTAGAGAGGGTACCAACAACAACCATAAAGGTAGCCGACATGAAATCGGTCTTGCTCCATGTTTTCGAGGATAAAGAACTTGATGACCGCCTATCGGTCGCACTGGATGTGTGTCGCGCGCATGATGCGCACCTCACATGCGCTTATGTGACGCCCTATGCGTCCTATGTCGGGCTGGACCCAATGGGCGGCGTCTTCACAAGTGGCGCACTCATAGACAGTCTGCGTGAAAGCGAAGACCGGGTGCGCACGAAGCTTGAGGCGCATATGTCCCATGAGGATGTCCGTTGGGACTGGCAGTCCTATGATGGCGATCCGGCACAGACTTTGGTCTCGGTCTCCTCGCTGACCGATCTCGTGGTTCTTAGCCAGGCCGGGCGGGATCGGGCCACGTCCGCATCCCCCTTATCGGTTGTCGATGATGTGGCGGTGAACGCCGGCTGCGCCGTTCTGGTCGTGCCCAAGGGCGTCAACCAATATGATGCCATGGCGCCCATCGTCATCGGCTGGAACGCGTCTGAACAGGCGGCCCGCGCCATTCGCGAAACGCTGCCTGCGCTTAAGCTTGCCGCATCGGTAACGCTCGTTTCGGTCAGCGAAGACGGGGAAGAATTCCCTTCCACCGATGCCAGCGCCTATCTGTCGCGCCATGACATCTCGTCTGATCTACGCACCTTTACCGATGCCGACGGCGCCCCCGACAACCTGATTGCGCAGGTCGCAAAAGAAGTTGGCGCAGGCGCCATCCTGATCGGCGCCTATGGCCATTCCCGCCTGCGGGAGACGCTGCTGGGCGGCGTCACGTGGCGGCTGTCCACCCTTTCAGACATTCCGCTACTGCTGGGACACTGAGCGGGAAGAAACGGTGCTGGAGCCGGGACGTCAAGGAGGTGCTTGTAGACGTCAACATTGGGCGGCGACATCTTTGGCGCCCAGGCGACCAGCGGACCATGGACTTCAGGCAACCGCCTAGGCTGCGAGCGCAATGCTCTCCAGCCGACGGCGGTCTTTGATCACGACCCGGCGCCTGTCAGGCAATGCAATCATGTCCGCCTCTTTCAGCTTGGTAAGCTGACGGCTGACAGTTTCGATCGTGAGGCCAAGGACATCGCCCATCTGCTGGCGGTCCATCGGCAGATCAAATTCATCCAGATAGGGCGTGAGGGCCGAACAGCTTGCGCTGCCCAGCCGGTTGGAGATTTCCAAAAGCAGTGTCGCAATCCGCTCACTGGCGGTTTTGCGGCCAAGCAGCATCATCCACTGGCGCGCGCGGTCCAACTCATCGAGTGTGCGCTCCAGCAGCTTATGCTGGAGGTCAGGATGTTCCCTGGCAAATCCGTCAAACGCCGCACGCGTGAAGATGCAGACCTCCGCATCCGTCAGCGCGGTAACGCCATAGGGGCTTTCGTGGCCAAAAGGCCGGCCAATAAAGTCCGATGAAAAGACGACGCCGACAATCTGTTCCCGGCCATCAGCTGTTGAGACCGACAATTTGAGAACACCCTGGATAACGTTGGCGACAACAAGCGCTTCATCCCCTTCCCAAACTAGGGTCTGGCCGCGCATCACCATCTGTTTGCGACCGAGTTTGGCAAGGGTGCCAAGCTCATCCGGCGTAAGGGCGGAACAAATCGCCCTGTTTCTGACCAAACATGCATCACAATTGGACATTTTATAAGGCTACAGGATGGCTGGAAGGCCGCGCAATCAAAAACGACGCAATTTGGTCAAATTGCGTTGCGTCATGACAGATCGGCGCCAGGTTAACCCTCAATTGACCTCGACATTTCAGGCATAATATAGCCAAAACGGCCGAAATTATTGAGGCGACCCATGACCCCGTTTCATCGTTCCCTGGCGCTGGCGCTTGGTCTTGCAGCGCCGCTATCGGCCCAGTCTTCGGGCGCGCCCTTCACCGTTGAGGAAACGGGCCGGGGCTATGCCCGCCTGCAGGACGCGGTGACGGCCATCGGCAATGGAGATGGCACCATCCGCATTGCGCCGGGGACGTACAAGGACTGCGCCGTGCAGACAGGCGGACGTATTGCCTATGCGGCCATATCTGCCGGAACCGCCATCTTTGACGGCACGTCCTGCGAAGGCAAAGGCGGCTTTGTGCTGCGCGGGGCCGCCGCCCATGTCGAAGGCCTCGTCTTCCAGAACTTTCAGGTGCCGGACCGCAACGGATCAGGCATCCGGCTGGACAAGGGGAATTTGACTGTGGTCAACACAGTGTTCCGCAATTCGGAACAGGGCATCCTCACCAATAATGATCGGGCAGCCACGATCACCGTCGACCGGTCAACCTTTTCCGGGCTTGGCGGATGTCCGGACGGGATGTGCTCGCACTCCATCTATGTGAACGACAATGCGCGGCTCATCATCACCCGATCCCGCTTTGAACGGGGCACGGGCGGCCACTATGTGAAGAGCAGGGCGGCCCGCACCGACATTAGCGACAGCAGCTTTGACGATACGCGCGGATCAGAAACCAACTATATGATCGACCTGCCCGCAGGGTCCGTCGGGACGATTACACACAATGAATTTGTGCAGGGCCGCAGCAAGGAAAACTATTCCGCCTTTATCGCGGTGGGGGCAGAAACCATCAACAACCCGTCCACAGGCCTCACCATCTCCGCCAACCGCGCGTCGATTGCGCCGGGCGTGCAGCGCACATCCACCTTTGTCGCAGACTGGACGCATGAGGCCATCCGGCTGACCGGCAATCAGCTGGGCGCGGGTCTCAAGCCCTACGACCAGCGCTAGGGTTTCGCCCTTATTTGCAGGTGCTGTTTGGCCCGGCGTCCAGATCAAGACAACGTCCGTCAACGGACTCTGCCGGAACGCTGAGCCCAACGAGGCTGCCGAGCGTTGGCAGAATATCAATTGTTTCAACAGGCTGAGGTTGCTCAAAGGGCGTCATGCCCTTGCGCCAGAAGAGGATCGGCACGCGGCGGTCATAATCCCATGGACTGCCATGCGTGGCGACGGCCCCGCGTATCCCCGCCGGCATGGGCTGCTGCCCGTTGCGCAGGACCACATAGATGTCGCCCGAACGGTCTGGCACAAAGGAGGCTCGGACCCGCTGCGCCAGCGACCAGAGCGCGGGATTGCCGGTCGACAATGGCAATTCGGCAATTTCGGCTTTGGTGAACACCGCCGCTATCTGGCCCGCCATTTGCTTTTCGACCTCAGCCTTCAGCCAAGCCGCCGCTTCAATCCTGCGGTTGCCGGGCACCGCCGGCGTGAACCAATAATCCCCCCCCAGCGACCGGTTTTCAACCAATGTGCCCTGCCACCCAAAGTGTTTGGCGAGCATGTCCGAAAGGTTCTTGGATGCCAGCATCATCGATGCACGGTCGGCCATAGGCCAGGCATGGACTGCATGCCGCTCTGGCGCGTCAAAGCCGCCATGGTCCGCTGTCAGCGCCACGACATAATCAATCTTCTGCCGGTCAAGTGCTGCAAAGAAGCGGCCGAGCCGCACGTCGAGGGACATCATCTGCCCGCACATCTCTGGCCCTTCGGTGCCATAAGCGTGGCCGATATAGTCGGTGCCTGACAGGCTAATCGCCAGAACATCGGTGCCGGGACCACGCCCCAACCCATTTGCTGTGACCATGCTGTCCGCCAGGTCGAGCGTCGCACTGTCCATGGCGCGGGTATAGCGGAAGTCCTTGGCAGTATTGTCAGGCTTGTCCATCCGCGGGCCGTCTTCTGCCCCGTCGCCCACGGTCAGACTGCCGATCACGATCGGGTTGATCTTCCCCGCACAAACGGCGGGCAAAGGCGG
>Ga0114959_10002054_pt1 | contig 16923 bp, 7 predicted proteins | sample C_130625_EF_Meta_FD_87317 | JGI IMG/M metagenome (GOLD analysis project Ga0114959, IMG submission 87317) | Freshwater microbial communities from Lake Croche, Canada to study carbon cycling - C_130625_EF_MetaG | ecosystem: Environmental > Aquatic > Freshwater > Lake | place: Lake Croche, Canada...
AGCCCGCGGCCAACTCGACGACGCGCTCCGCCACTACGAACAATGCCTGCAGATCGCTCGGCGGCTCCTCGGGATGGAAGAAACGCCGCAACGACTCAGAGATGTCAGCGTCAGCCTGAATCGCATCGGCGATGTCGCCATAGCCCGCGGCCAACTCGACGACGCGCTCCGCCACTACGAAGAAGGTCTGCAGATCGCCAGCGAGGTGAAGGCCACCCCAGCCGACATGAACTGGATCGTATGGCTCGCCCACCTGCTGGGGTCCCATCTCGCCGGAGTGTCTCGTCACATCGACGCGTTCGATGTTGCTACCCGCTACCTCGATCATGCGCGATCGCTCGAATCCGAGGCTGGCGACGACGCCAATATCCTCGACACCTGCGCGGCCTTCTGGAAGACGCGGGCGTCCGCGGCAGAAGCATGCGGTGAGATCGACGCCGCCGTGGAAGCTGCCGCACATGCAGACGCGTTGAAAGCGAGGATCACAGCCTTACCTGAGTAGCCCCGATTCAGTGTCGCCACACAAAGATTTACCCAGGGGCTCGGAAGCCCTTGAAGCGTCGCCCCAGAACTCGTGCGACATTCTCGTGAGGACTCTTGATGAAGCCGTCCCCTCAATACCGCGTCCAATCGTCCCTCGGATTCCTGCTCCTTGCGGCCGTCGTAGCCGTTGCCTCTGGCCAAGCGCCCGCGGACCGCGTGGGGCCGCTTGCGGCACTGCGCGCGGGGATGCCTGTCACGCTGCGGGAAACTGACAGCCGCTTCGAGATTCGCGTGCATGAAGGGCTGCCGGGCCGCCCCTTGGCCACGCCGTCGTCCGGGTGGGGCCGGACTACGTCGTCGTGAAAAACATCGCCGAGGTGGTGGAGCAATGGATTCCGATCTACGCGATCTCGAGCGTCACGGTCATGAAGATCAGCAAGTGAACCACGGGTGCGGCTCTTTGCTAGAGCGCAGCCGCAACCCTGACCCCTCATATCGCCGGGCACAAGAAACTCAAGCCGGTCACTAGCCCGCGGTGCGATGCATTTTTCAAACTGCGTACGCACAGATCGATTGTATGGCCCGCCGGGGCGATCCGGGCATCTGGACGACGCCGCTGTGCTGCTATAGGCTCCGAGGGTTCTTAGGGGGGGGTGACTTCCCCCGGGCGTTTCGGTGCCGGTCGTGAACAGCACTTCTGATGGCCGCCCGTTTCGAATCTCATGATCGTCAATGATTTCAGGTCGCTCCGAAGGGTATACACCTCGGCCAAGCACGTCGCACAGTGATGCTTGATTAACAGCGCGGAAAGAGGACTCGAGATGAACTGGCAAGCCCTGCTCCGAGGCCTCGCGAAGGCGTTGCTTGGGACGCTCCGCTACGCCCTCACGCTCGCGTTATTCTGCGGCCTGTGGTGGTACGACGCCCGGTATCTCAATCAGGCGTTCGATGCCAACCTCTCGCTACTGAAGGCAGGTAGTGGGCTCGTCGACGGCAGCGGAAAGACCGAGGCGATGCTGAGGGCCTTCTCAGCTGAGAAGATGCTTCTGTTCGGCGAGGGAAGCGGCCTGCTGTGGTTGCTCGGAAAGTCTGCCACCGTCGTCGGCTCGTGGATCTTCCGACGAAGCAAGACGGAGGCGCTTCCTCCCGACGCACCCCGCGCTGTCACAAAGCAGCGGTGAAGCGCCGTTATTCGGCCCCGCGGGAGGCATGCGTACCCGGGATGCTTGCGGCGAGTTCATTGAAAAGGCCATTCAGTCCGGCGACGGTCCCGCTGTCAACCATGATCTTCGATTCGTTATCCACCCGCGGCGCTATCGCGTAGTCGGCCTGTACGAACGGCGACGGGCCATCGGGCCCATCACTCGAGAGCGTCGACGCGAGTCCCTGGAGGAAGCCCGCCAGGCTCTCGTCGTCGAGAAGCATCTCGATGAGGCAGTCTCGGACGCTACCGCCGGTTGTCGCAGGTTCGACGAGGAGAACGGCGTACCGCGGTCGTGCGGCATGCCCTCCATCGTCGAGTCGAAGGCCGATGCAGCGGGCGAATCGTTCGAGGCCAGGAGCGATCTGCGAAAGTGCGGCGGAAACAGCTGCCCCGAGTTCGGGGACATGCGACGAGCTTCCAGCGCGCTCGGCCTCCCTCCAGGCCGCCAGGACGTCGCTGCCTGCCGTCTCCACGATCTGCCGATCGATCGGTTGGTCGAAGAGGATCGCAACGACGGATGATGCCACGCTGAAGGCAATGGGGGGGGATATGTTGACCACAAGCCTCCGGTCGTCGTAGCGACCGGTGAGTTGCCAGTGCGTCGGTATGGCAGCGGCATCGTTGCCGAGAGAGTACATCGAGATGCGACCGCGGCATGGACCGCTGGAGAGACCGAGGTCCTCGACGATGGGGCTCTCCGGAAACGCTATGACCGGAAGGCACAGCATCGACCGTTCCGCGGGGCGATCGCCCTCGATCGCGGGGACGGCCTCGATCGTCGTCTTTCGGTCGTGCTGGACGATCCTCCGAAACCGATAATCGGATCCGAGTCTTCGCCACGCCATTCGCGTCAGGTAAGCGAGATCGATGCGGCCGATGTTCATCGCCTGATCCTTGATCTCAGCGATTCGCGTATCGGAATGCGGGATTGAGACGACCGGTGTGATCCGGTCGCCCTCGTTATTGAGCAGGAATCCTGCCCCCGCATCGATCGGCGCACCGATCTCAACTGGGAGTGGTCTCGGGACGGCCACCGATCCGTCGCGAATCGCCCATGGCCAGGAGGACGTGCCGACGTTCGTCGGTCCTGGCTCCCCGGGCTTTTCGCCGACCGTGACCGGTGGATCGAGAAACACTTCCCGGTCGGTGAGCATCTCCGCATCGGGAGCGAGAGCGGGGGTTGCAGCAGCACGGAGATAACGCGACTCCGGCATTCCGCAGGCGATCCACCAAGAACGCTGGATCGGATGCCTGGGGGGCAGGAGCCTCGCCACCGATCCGACATGCTGGACGAAGAGAGGAGTCGACGCCCGGCCGGAGAAAGGAACCACGCGTGCCTTGCGATCGGCAGTGGCCACGGTTTCCAGACCGCCTAGGGCATCCTTGCCCGTCAGTCGCCTGGCGTCGCACAGACGCCTGCGCACGATCGATCTCCCCGCGCGAGTCAGTGGTAAGGTGACGATCACGGTACGGCATGAGTCGCCAGTGGCCGCCAGGAAAAGACGGATCTTGTTGACCATGTACGGAAGATGAACGAGATCGTCGAAGCCGAATCCATCCAAGTCCTCGACAACCACGATCCCAATCTTTCGCAGCGCTTCGCGGCGACGAACCGGTGCAGACGTGCCCTCGAAAAAAGCTCGCTCAAATTGCGTGAGCGTGCCTACGATCACGACCGGTATCGTCGTGGCATCTGTCGCCCCCAGCCAACGACCAACGGATTGCGGTGCGAGGGACTCGACGTCGAGCAGGGAGTCCAGCCCGGCAGTGGCCATTGCACCGCGGACCCGCTCCACAAGCGGATCGACGAGCGATTCATCGGGAACGAGAAACAACGCATGCTCCCCCTCGCAGAGGGCCCCATGCAGCACCGCGGCCACCACCGCCGCTGTACGGCCGCTTCCTCGGTCTCCCTCGACGAGGACGTCGGCAGAGGGCCGCTCCCATGCCGGAGCGTCGGGATCCTCGGCTCGCGACCGTCTCGCGGATTCCGTGATCGTGTCGAAGATCCGTCGCACCTGGTCGTTCCGCACAGGTCGTCCACCAAGGAGAGCCACGAGGAACGGGTTTTCGAGGAAGGACTCGCGGACGGATTCCGGATCCGGGACATCGCTCGGCTTGTTCGACGGTGCGACGGGCTGACGCTCGCCGAGCAGCGGGAAGACGTCGGCGGCTGCGGGAGTCTCTTTATCATCGCCGGGTCCCGCGTCATCGGCGGTCCAGAAACGCATCATGGCCGACGTCGCTGCCAACACCAGTGGCGAGACAACAACGCCGACCAGCGCCGTGACGACCCAGCGTCGGATCGTCTCAGCGTCGGCAGTCGATGCGCCCGAGCCGACGATCGCGATCACCTTATTGACGAAATCAAACGAGGCCAGCCAACGCGAAACCCCCTCGATCTGCGTGGCGAGAACGAACGCCACAGGCACGGCCGGCAGGATTGCCGTCCAGGGTCTGAAATGCCCGGGGCGGGGACGGCCGTCCGGTCCTTCGCTGCGGAGCGACACTTTGAGCAGCGACTGGATCATCACCAACGGCAGGATCCCCAGGCAGGTAACGAGCGATCGCGCCCGTGGGGGAAGATCGAGTGTGAAAGACAGGATGAGCATCACGAACGCGACGACGACCATCAAGCAGACCGCGGTGACGAAGAGCCACTGTGGTGCGCCGGCATCGTCGACAACGCGCCGGCACCTGCGGGCCTGAATGGTGATCGCGGCGGTGAGGGCCATCCCCGCGGCAAAACCGGCCGCCGTCGCTCCGTAGAGGAGGAGCGGCCGTCCGTAGTCCACGAGCAACGTGACGGCAGCATCTGGACTGGACGACACGAAACGACCGAAAATCAGGGCAGCAGCGAGGAGCGGTGCCGTCGCGATCGCGTACCAAATGCGGAGCTGATAGCCGCTCCAGCGGGGGTGCGAGGAAAAGCGGCCGAGGGCCTCCTCGACGCGGCAGGGCTGCTCCACGGCCCCGGTGGCCGCGTTATCGCTCGCTCCCGGAACGGCGACAGATGTCATGACCACCTCCGCAGCACGTATCCCGACGTGCTCGATCGTGGTGTCGCGGTTGAGAATGTCTCAGGCCGCGTCTGGTCGTCACCGAGCGAAGCAAGTCCGGGCGGGAGCGTTCCGTCACACAGCTCGATCCGGACCTCCTCGTGCACAAGGCCGAGCGCAGCCACGCCCGGAGGAGCGTCGTTGGGGTCCTCAAAGAGCGTCTTTTGGAGGGCACTTTCCAGCACGTCGCGACGCTCGGCCCTCATTCGTTGGTAGATCGCGGGGAGGCGGGCGGGAATCCGATTGACGACCCTGAAAATCTGCCCCTTCGTCAGTTCGATCCACTGTCGCCGGCGGCACTCACTGAGGAACAGCGGCACATCCTGATCGATCGGTGCGGAGAGGAGATCAGCGTGATTGCCGCTGTCACCGAGCCGGGTTTCGAGCTCGCCGGCAAGCGACGTCGTCGTCGTCACCGTGAAGTGATCGTCATCGATCGACGGCCGGCGGAGGAGGAGCATCAGGGGCCAGGTGCCGAGCGTCGACTCGAGCGCCCTGCCGAAATCCCGCTCGATCGCCCGCGCCGGCACGTTACCGCAGGGGCCGGCAGTGTCTTGAGCGAGGCAGAGGCTCGTCCATGCCTCGCGCAGATCGGCGGCGGCCTGAACGGCTGTGACACCGATCAGGCTGTCGGCATCGGCATCGTTCCCCTGTGCGGGGCCGTCGAGCGGAATGTCGAGAAGGTGGCGCGCGTCGGCTCTGTCCTCCTCGGCAAGCGGCCCCCGGGAATGGACGCGTCGGCAGGCAGCCGTGGCCAGGGAGGCGTTGGCAGCGGCGGCAAAGAGACTACGGATCACGCCGAGGGCCCGCACCCCGAGCGAGCGTTGGAAGGCTCCGACCGAAACCTTCTCACGAGCGCGGAGCAGATCGCTTATCGATGAGACGATAGCCTGCCCCTCGTTCAAGTGCGTTTCGAACTCGCTCTGCACTTTTGCAGCACAGGCAGCGAGTTCGGTGGCCGCAGCGCGTCCGGCCCGGCGTTCGGGCCACCAAGGGAGGAGCACCCCAACGCAGGCGCCCAGGGCGGTTGCGGTGATGATCAGGGCGATCACCCAAGGAAATCCCGGCGGGGTGAAGGGATCGAAGGGAACGAAGGTGTATGTGCCCTCGGTAGCCTTGGAGATCTCGCGGAGGAAATCCTCCCCGGAGTCGCCAAACAGTGCGATCGTGTTCAGGCGGATCTTTGTCTTGGCATCGAGCGAGTTCACGATCTCGGCAACGCGGACGGAATCCTCGATGGCGCCGTCGGTGAGGAGGACGATCTCGGACGGGGCGACGCCCACGAGTCGCTCAAGTCCCTCCGCCGCGCGCGTGCCTCCTTCGGCCGCGAGCGTCTTAATCCAATCAGAGGCGGCCTCTCGAGACGCGTTCGTAACCGGAAGGAGCGTGTGTTCCCCACCGGGCAGGAACGTCGTGTCGGTGGAAAATGCGGCAATCGTGAACTTGGCATCGGACGGGAGCGAGTCCAACGCGGCGTCGAGTTCGGCCTTGAGCTTTTCAAGCCGGAAGCCCGCCATACTCCCCGAACGGTCGACAAGGAACGCGACGGATCGCTGACGGAGCGGAACACCCATGAAGGAAGGCCCTGTCGCCTCGGGGCGTGTGAGCGGTCGCAGGGGGACGAGCACTCCCAGGAGAAGGGCCAGCACGGAGAGCCAGACCGCGACGCCGATGAGACCGCGCCACCAGAGGGGCACGAACCTCGCCCGGGCGAGTTCGAGCGTCGGAGTCGCTCGGTAAATCACACGATCCCGACGCTGCTTCAGGGTGTCGAGTTGGGTGAGTCGCGTGCCAATGCGGTTGGCGGCGCTCTCCCGCAACTGCTCGACCACCTGGGATCCCCCGGTGGCCGAAGGTCGCGCCTGCGAGAGTCTCTGCAGGGCGACGAACGATTCGGGCCGCGACGAGCCTCCTGCACCCGCGATCGCTTCCCAGGTGTTGCGAACCGGTCCCTCCAACTGCTCGGAGATTCTCGACTCCTTGTCGATCAACGTCGGCCGCGCGGCAGATCCGTATTCGATCGTTCGGGCGACGAGAGCGTCGTCACCGACCGCGCGGGTGACGTTTTCTCCGTAGGACTCTGGGTCGGAGGCCCAGTCGATGACCGGTGGCGGCCGTCGCCCCTCTGGGCTGGCGGTAGCTTGCGTATCCGACTCAGAGGCAGGTGTCGGCGTCGTGGCATCCGATGTCGGCAGGAGCGTCGCTTGCAGCCTGTCGAGAAAGGCCCGCTCCCACACCGGGGCATTGGCACCGCTCGGCCCGTCGGTGCCCCAGGCGATCGTGCGCCACAGGAGCAGACGCGTCGACTTGTCGTCCCAACTCGACCACCACTCATCGGGCCGAGCACTGAGCGCCACGAGGAGGCGGCCGACCGACACCGGCCAAACGTTCTCCGCCCGGATGACGACGCGTCCGGCCTGCTCGAGAACACTTGTCATGAGGTAGATGCAACGGAAGCATCCCGAAGAGACGGCTTCAGCCAGCGCTCCTCGCAGGCGAGCTGAGATAGGGGGCCGCTCGAGGACGACGACGAGGACCGCCTTTGTGGCTCCCACGCGATCCGCTGGGGATCGCTGGGGAAACGGGCACTGCAGCAGTTCCCCGATGCGGCCCGCAGCCTCGTCATCCGTGCCCGACAGAACGAGCAGTCGGACGGACAGTCGGCCTTCGACCTTTGCCTGAAGGTTTCGGCGGAGGGCCCTCTCTGCCCCGTCGATCGGGGCAGCCGCCAGCAGAGGTCCCTCGACCGCCACGACCGCGTGTCGGCCGAGGAGATCATCCAAACTGCCCTCGGCCCCCCCCGCCGTGTCGGGGAGGGGGCCTTCGAACCGGCCGAGGAAGCCATCGAGCAAGCCCCCCTCGAGCGACAAGCGCGCAAGCGCGTCGGACTCGGCGTGAAGAATGGCGGCGCTGCGGCTCATGGCGTGACGGCACTCGGGATCAGGATCGGCGAGCGAAATGACCCGCGAGTTCAGCGCACGTCATGCCCCGCAGTTCCCCGCACCTGAGAATGAGCTTTGCCAATTCCTTCCGTGATCGCTCCTTCATGTCCTCCTCGCCTCCGGACATGTCGGCTGCGAAGGTCTTGAGTCGCTCCTGAAGACCATCGAAAAGCCGTTTCGTGACGACGTCCGGAGTCAGCTTTGTGTCCGCCTCAGGAAGGATACGCCCGAAGTAGATGGCAGCCTCGCCGGCGATGGCGTTGACATATCCCTTGGTTTCGTCCTTGAGGTTTTTGAAGACGTCGAGGATTCCTGGGAAAGAGAGCCCCTCTGGGGTGGAGGGATGGGTGGGCGTAGGCGCCTGCTCCCCGGAGGTCTGCCGGTAGGCAGGGCGGGTGAGCGCCCATGCCGCGTTGAAGTGGGGGATGGCTGGCAGCGAGACAAGCGGCATGTTCCAAGCCAACGATGCTTCCGGCGGGGGGGAGTCGGACTTCGCGGGCTCAAGGAGGGCGAAAAGGAGAGCGTCACCGACAAATTCCTTGTCACGCTCTCTGCGGGCTTCGGCTTGACGGGCCCATGGCCTCCAGCGGCATCGTCGCATCCGCTCTTCCTGCACCATGAACGGGAAAGAGTAGCCAAGGCCGAAGCACTTGTCTGCCTCTTTCAGGGACGAACTTCCATCGACGAAGACCGAACTCCCCTCCGGATCTTCGCAAGCCTCGAGCCAGGCCAGAATGTCGGGATTGCCCTCATACTGGCGGGTCAAAGATTTGATGAGCTCAAGCGGCTTATCGTCATCGATTGAGCCGAGATTGAAGTCCTCGGAGGCGTAGCCCAACATCGAATAAGGGTCGCCGACGGTGTCGCCGCTCTCGTCAAACGTCGTGATGACCGTGAATCCGTTGTCCTTGAAGAGCCGGTCACCGCTGTTCGCCTCTTTCTCGCACTCTTTCTTGAATTCTTCGCCGAACACGGCATCGGCGGGAAGAACGACGGCCGCCCGATCGATCGCATAACTGTCCTCGGCCAGTTGGGTGGCAAGCACGTCGCACCTGTGGCCAATCTGCACCGCCATCTGCAGGCAGACGGCGCGAACAGCCTTTTCGATATCACCCGAGTTAGAGGCAAATCCCTCGTCCCTGATGGCGTCGGGCAGCTTCGTCCCGAAGAGCATCTGGAACTCCCGCTCGATTTTTGCCCGTGTCACGGGTGCATGGGCCAATTCGTGCCATTTGTGGTGCCATGCCACAAGATGCTGCCGCACGACGTCAGTGAAGGAGAAGTGCTCGCGGTAGAAGTCCTGGCCGAGTTCGATCTGCTTGCCGATCTCCGAGATTGACTTCTTCAATGCGGCATTCATCCCGTCTGCGTTGTTTGTGCCGGAGGCCGGCCGACGGAGAATTGCCGAGGCATGACGACGCACGTCGTCCAACGCACCTTTGAGCCCTCGGCCGTCGCGGCGAGGCGACTTGTCGCATTCCTGAATCGCCGCATCCACCTTGTCTTCCAACGCCTTGCGAGTGACAGTGATCACCGGTTTGATCTCTGTCTCCGCAAGAATGCTCGTGGAATAGGCAACGTCACCAGCCCCGGAAGCGATGATACGCTCGAAGTCCTCTTCACCCCAGAACGTCTCTCGAGCGCGTTCAGCGAGTTCTCTTTCCTCCTCCCTGTTCTGCTCGGTAATGGTCGCGATGACGGTGTCAATGCGGTCAGCGAGCGTTCCCAACTCGCTCACAGCGTTCGTCAGCGCTGCCTTGATTTCATCGCGCATCGTATCCCGGGTCTGCGCCAGGTAGTGTTCCTTGATCTCTCGGCGAATGCCATCGCGTTCCTGTGGCGAGATCGAGGAGTTCAAAATACCTCCGACTGCCTTTTCATACGCCTTAAGGGCACCGGCCGGTGCCTGCTCCGAGTCGGCGGCTAGATTTCCGACCCTCTTCACTTCTTTCTCGAGCCACTCCTTGATTCGGGCTGTGACTGTTCTTTTTGTCCCGTAGCACCGCAGATCGACGGGGCCCTTGGCATCGGGAGCGATGGTGTCCGCGGTAACAATTCGTTCGACGGCCAGTGCGATCGGATTGAGCGCAGGCTTCCCGGAGGCGGTTGCCGGAGTGACGCTCTGGTTGATGTCTTGGGCGGCCGTGATGGCCATAGCACGGAGAGATCCGCCTTGGCCAACCGAGTCAGGGACCGTCTCCCACAGCGCCTTGGCAATCTCGTCCGTCACCCAACGACGGATCTCTTGCTTCGCTTCGTCGGAGTTCGGATAGGTTTTTCCCAATTCCAGCAGTCGATCGCGTGCCTTCCCGTCGGCATCCTTCATGATGTCGTCGAACTCGCTATCGACGGACGAACGAACGCGATTCGAGACGCGTCCGATGGCGTGGGCGGCGCTGCCGTCCACCTCCCCCCCGAAATCACCGATGTTGACCCGTCGAGCGAACCCATCGACGACACGACTCAGCGTTTCATCGGAATCGGTGCCCCCGATCAATCGGCTCGCTGCGACCAGGCTGACGGCGCGCTTGGCGTAGTCAACGACCTTCGAGATCGGTACGACAAAGGAGGCACACCCGACACTTCCGAACTCGTTGGTGTTAGCCCCCTGACCCTGGAGTTGCTCGATGAAGCGGGTGTAAAGGACGTTTGCGCCTACCTGGTAATAGAGCGACGACTCCCCCGGCGACCCAGCACGACCTGCTCCGAAGACGACGAACGCCCGGCTGACAGGTCCGTATCCGGACGTGTTGACGGGGTTGCCGGCGCTGTCCGTTCCAACGAGATCAACCGTGTTGATGATGTCGGCTTTCTCCTCGGAAGGCCGGGTGAGCGACGGGAGCGACATGTGGTAGCAATCGTCGATCTCTTCGAGTTCATTGCGGCGGAAGCCGACGAGTTCCGAGAACCCCGTGAGCGAGTTGACGGTCATCTTCATCTTCCACTCCGGACGCTGGCTAAGAATCTCCGGGAACGCGCTGGCGTCGTAGAACAATCCGATCGGATGGTTGGTCTGGCCTTCGTCCTTGAGGATCTGGGAAACGATCAGGGAGAGGAGGTGCCAGCAGCCGCGGCCGGTGCCGCCGGCGAGGCCGGCGATGACCGTTGTCTCGAGGCCGAGATCCTGGCCATGGCCCGCGGCAGTGTTTCGCAGTTTGAGTTCATTGACAGTGTCCCGAATCATGTCCCGGATGCTGTTGCTGGGGGCGTCGAGCCAGTGCCAGGTCAAGAAGGTGGAAATCAGGGGGGCCTGTCCCGCGCCGATCTCCGGAGAGTGGGGGAAGCGCACCGCCGTGAAAGGCGTCCGACGGCCCTTGGCATTGCGTGACCACCAGAATCGATCGAGGCGCCGTCCGGTGTCGGCGAGGAAGGCATTTTGGAGCTTTGGGCCGGCCTTGGTGTTGAAGGTCGGATAGTCCTGACTGATGCAGAACGTCTTCACGATCGGGCTGCTTCCCGTCTTCTCAAACGCCGCCCGTATGCGGGCCTCCCCCTTGCGGAGGTCGTCGCGGAAGGTATCGAAGAGGAGAAAGGCGAAGTTGGACTCGCTTCTCGATCCCATCTCTTGATGAAAGGCGACGAGTTCGGCGAACTCGGCCAGCGTCTTGCTGCCGGAGCCACCGAAGCCGAGATACAGAGAAGTGGTGCGTCGAGCCATCGGAAAAGCCTTCCTCTGAGACGGAGCGATCTAGGATCAAGATGGGCAAAAAAGATTGCAGAGCCACGCGAGTGTCGCAAGCGACAGGAACCAAGGCGCTAAAAGCGCCCATCGCCACCGGGCGAAGGGATCGTGAAACCGGGACCAGTGCAGACGGTAGTACAGTGTGTCGGTCGGCTCTCCGTCGGCGGGAACCCAGATCTTCTGGGTCTCGCTCACGCGCTCGTCTCCACCGTCCTTCTCCCTCCAGACGGTGGAGTTGAAGTCGACGCCCAGCCAGCCCTTCGGTGGGTTCCGGGCGAGGACGCCGCCCCCCTCGCCGATGTGTTCGAATGGAGCTTGCCATGATCCGGTTACGAAAAGCGTGTGACTGGCTCGACGCGGATCATCCAGAATCCATGCGACGCGTGGCGCGCGGTCGGATTTCTTGGCGAGAATCCTTGCCAACAACTCAAGCGGGATTCTCGCCTCCCTGCGACCAAACAGTCGCCAGGGGAGAAAAGGGCTCTTCAGCGTGGGAAAGTCCTTGTGTGTGATATCGCGGCCGTCGATGCGGAGTTTCCCGGCTGTGAGTGACCGCATCATCTCTTTAGGAGCCGGCAGCGGATCGACATCGAAGTGCAGTGTCGCCGCGGAAAGGTGATGTCCGACGAACGCGCGGCCCAGCCACCACATCGCCGCCGAGATCAGTGGTGCCAACAGCCAGAACCAGCCCCAGTGCTTCGTGGCGAGCAGCGAGAACGGAACTGGGGGAATCGATGGAACGGGGAACGGATAGCCCGGGTAAGGGCGGATCGTCATACGGATTTCCAGGTCGCGCCGGCACTGGCCCGCACCCACCTGTGGCAGTGCCGCATAAGGGATGCGAATCGACTCGGTATCCTGCTGGAACGTTTGGGACCAAAGCGGCGCGGCGTCTGCGGGGGAATGTTTTTCAAAGACAGCCACCGTCGCGTCGAGGAAGTCTCCGTCGATGCCGGGGTGGAAGAGAATGTCGCCGCTGGCGCTGAACGGACGTGACTTCGTGGATGCCGCCCCCGGTGCTGCAGCGTGTCGCTTGGGCGATCTTGCCGCGGCCCCGGTTCCTGCGGTCTCCAAATCCGGAGTCGGCTGGATTCTCCGTGCCTCGACGACGAGGCTTGCCAATGCCGAGGGCACCGCGACGCCGCCCTCCATGCGGAGGTCGGCCTTCAGTGGCAGAACCCCGACAGCTTTGGGCGTGATGTCCACCACGAGCACATCCAGCCCGCCCGACTTCTCGAGAGCTTGCTCGAACTGAGGATCCCCAGGGAGCGGCCCCATCGTCCACCGCACACCCGCGAGAGTTCCCTTCGGCACGTCCCTGAGTTCGAGGGTCGTCTGTCTTCCGGGGCGTACCGGCCCGATCGCCGCCGACTCACCGATGGCAATCGGTGGGCCGGATGGTGGGTCGGCACCGACGACCGAAATCCAAAGCATTTGTGGCGCTACGTGGAGGGTGCCGATCTGCCGCCAAGACTTCCCTTCAGGAAATGCGTCTGGTTGAAGCCGTCCGCCGATCGGCCGGGCGTGAACCTCGATCGAACCGGGCATCAGATCCGGCGGTAGGGCGACACGCCAGCCAGCGGCACGGGTCGCAGTCGGACCATCCTTGATCGCTCCCTCATCACCGCCACGACGGAAGCCGATAACGAAGTTCACGTCTCCCACGTCGTCGCGGTCGTCTCCGGCCGGCTCGATCTCGATCGGCGGCGGAGTTGTGATCGCGATGCCCGAGCCATCGAGTGGCGACACGAGGCGGCAAGAGATGTCGGCCGGGCGCCCCTCGATCCTCGTCTGTGCAGGCGGACAGGCGCCGGGCTTTGCCGGTGCCACCTCGAGATTGAAGGAGCGACCGATGCTGTCAGCCGGAACAGTGACGCGGATCTGGGCGGAGCGATTGGTCTTCGCGGGGTCCTCGAAGATCACCGGCATCCGCGAAGGCTCGCGGTCGTCGACGCGGATCATGACGGCGTCGCCGACGTCGCCGGCGACGTGGACGCTGGCGACCGCCTCCTTCGCACCCTCGTGGTAATCGCCTGAGAGGATTTCGATCCGGGGCACGAAGAGGGCGTCGACCGTGGCGTCATGCGTCCATTCGAACCCTCCGACGGTGCTCTGGGCGGTAACCGTAAGCACGTGACGCCCTACGGTATCGAGGCGATCGGCCGGGATCGTCACATCGGGGAACGCCACGACGAGCGATTCGCCGTCGAGCGTTGCGTGAAATGTCGCCTCCGCGGCATCCGGGACCGGAGCGATCCGCACGTTCGCCGGACTGCCAGCCTTCACGGCAGTAGCAGCTGGATCAAAGGCGAAGTCGGCATCGATGACCTCGATCGCTCCGAGGTCCTTTCGCATCGCGTCTCCGGTGTCGGAAACTCCTCCAAAGCTCACCCGCCACGTTCCACCGGTTGGCAGCACCGGTGCCACGGCCAGGCCGGTTTCCTCGAGGGCTTGGCCCTTCGGACCGACGAATGTCCAGGTCGACTGTGTGATTTCTCCCGGATTGACCGAACACCTGGCCGGTGATCCCCGCTGCACGGCAGGGGGCAGCGTGGCCGTCCACTGCTCTGGCCGTAGAGTCCTGGTGGCCAGGAATGTAAAGGTGAAGGCGGGATCGCCCTCGATCAAGAAAGGAAGATCGCCAGCTGCCGTGGCCTCGATGACGAGGCTGGTGGCAACGCCGTCCGCCACGTTGACCTCGGCCGGAAGATCGAGGGAGACGGCGACTGGACCGGTGGCGAATCGACCTGCTTTGTCGGTCTCAAGCCGGTAAGGGGCTGCCTCGTTGAGACGCAGCCTCGTGTTCAGGGCGGAAAGAACGTCACCGGGGCCCGAGACATCGAGTGACACCGTCGCCTTGCCATGCTGGGCGAGACGCTTGAACGACAGGTCGGTGCCTTGATCGGGCGCGGGGACGAGGGCATAGCGCGGTCTTGGCGGCGGGGGCTTCGGAATCGCGTCCCCGAGTTTCACGATCGTCGTCGGGCCGTAGGCCGATCCGCCTGATGCAAGCTTTTCAGCTTCGGGGCCGACCGGCCAGACCACCGTCGAAAAGCCCGGCCCGGCTTCCTGGAAAGCCCGGATCCGATCTTTGTGGGCCGTGACGCTATAGGGGGCCGGGCTCTTCTGATCTTCACCGTCGGAGAAGACGCCGAAGAACATCCAGCCGAAACCTCGCCTCTTATGCTCCGCGAGCATTTCATCGACGATCTTGCAGGTCGATTCGTAGAGGTGCGTTCCAGGGGCAAGCTTCGGCTCGCGAGGAACCCTTTTCATCACCGCTTCCACCGACGAGACATCCCCGAGGCGGACCGACACTTGAGGAATACAGTCGAGCCGCTCGTTGAAGAATCGAACCCGCGCCTCGATACCGGGGGAATCTTTCGCAAGTTGCTCGAGGCAGGCTCGCAGCCCGTCAAGGACCGCGTGCAATCGCTCCGGATTGGTTGCAGAGACAGACCCTGAACGCACCGCGTTGGTCATCGAGCTGCTGCAGTCGACGAGCAGCACAGCCAGACGGGGCGACGTATCCGGCTTGACCGTCTCGTCGCCGACACGTTCGAGCTGCAGGCGGATCGTGCCGAACGAATCGTCTCCGCGCAACGCGAGGTTGCCAGCCAACGTCCCCGCGAGGAGCACGAGGCAGCTCATGATTCGGTGCATGACGCAGCTTTTCAAACAAACCCCAGCCTGCGACTGGGCAACGCAAAAAATTGAAGTACGAACCATGGGCGAGCGCTGGTCGGATGAGACCACGATACGGACTCCGGTTTCTGTCCCAGCCTAGTTGCGGTACTTTCTCAGTCAAATGGGGGGACGACGAGGAGCAGACCCCGGCTGGCAACGCCGGATTCAGACTGCCCACACACGCCTCGACAGCCATTTTCACAGCCAAAAAGCGAGCTGCAACGGGGGTGCGGCCCCCAGGACAAGCTGCTTTCGGCCCAACGTCGTTGGGCGCGGGCCGCAGTCGTAGGCGACGGTTGTGCCGATCGCAGCGAACGTATCAGCCAAGGCTGGCGACGCCCCGCCCCGGTCGCTCCGAGCGCAAGCCTTCACTCCACGGGGAGCCACCGTCCCCAAGCGTCGCTTGAAGGGCGAATGGCCTTGCATTGAGCTAGGCCGATTTCGATGGCTCGGCGTGGTAACTCCTAGAGTCGAGGGCTTCGGAGTTGACCGGCTGCAAAACGCTCGCGAGCGTCGCGCCTATTGTTCTGGCCGGGGCGTCTCGGTGTCACGAAAGGTAAGGGTAAAGGCGGGATCGCCCTCGATCGAGAAAGGGAGATCGCCAGCGGCCGAGGCCTCGATGACGAGGGTGGTGGCAACGCCGTCCGCCACGTTGACCTCGGCCGGAAGATCGAGGGACACGGTGACTGGGCCACTGGCGAATCGACCTGCCCTGTCAGTCTCGAGCCGGTAGGGGGAGGTGTCATTGAGACGAAAGCTTGTGGTCAACGCCGCCAACGCGTCTTCAGGACCTGAAACCTCAAGTGACACCGTCGCCCTGCCATGCTGGGCGAGACGCTTGAACGACAGGTCGGTTGCCTGATCCCGCGCAGGCACCAGGGCGTAGCGCGGTCTTGGCGGAGGGGGCTTCGGAATCCCCTCCCCGAGCTTCACGATCGCCGTCGGGCCGTAGGCCGATCCGCCAGACGCAAGCTTTTCAGCTTCGGGGCCGACCGGCCAGACCACCGTCGAGAAGCCCGGCCCGGCTTCCTGGAACGCTCGGATCCGATCTTCGTGGGCCGTGACGCTGTACGGGGCGGGGCTCTTCTGATCTTCACCGTCGGAGAAGACGCCGAAGAACATCCAGCCGAAACCGCGCCTTTTATGCTCCGCGAGCATTTCATCGACGATCTTGCAGGTCGATTCGTAGAGGTGCGTTCCGGGGGCAAGCTTCGGCTCGCGAGGAACCCTCTTCATCACCGATTCCACCGACGAGACATCTCCGAGGCGGATCGACACTTGAGGAATGCAGTCGAGCCGCTCGTTAAAGAATCGAACCCGCACCTCGATACCGGGGAAGTCTTTGGCCAGTTGCTCGAGGCAGGCGCGCAATCCGTCATGCACAGCTTCCAATCGCGGCGGATTAGTTGCAGAGACTGCCCCGGATCGCACCGCGTTGGCCATCGAGCTACTGCAGTCGACGAGCAGCACAGCGAGACCGGGCGACGTATCCGGCTTGACCGTCTCGTCACCGACACGCTCGAGCTGCAGGCGGATCGTGCCGAACGAATCGTCTCCGCGCAACGCGAGGTTGCCGGCGAACGTGCCAGCCAGGAGAACGAGGCAGGAAATGATTCGGTGCATGACCGAGCGTTTCGAAGAAATACCAGCCTGCCATCGAGCAATACCAGAGACTGCAGTACGAACTATGAGCGAGCGCTGGAGGGATGAGACCACGATGCGGACTCCTTTTTTTCACTAGCCTAGCAGGCTGTGGCCAAAGTCCCCTTCGCGCCCGAGCGGAGGGCGCTAAACTGCTGCCATCGGCTACGGCTTGATCGGAGACAGACCCAGGAGGGGGCATGGCACTCGGGAAGCGACGTCGGG
>Ga0114959_10002055_pt1 | contig 16914 bp, 12 predicted proteins | sample C_130625_EF_Meta_FD_87317 | JGI IMG/M metagenome (GOLD analysis project Ga0114959, IMG submission 87317) | Freshwater microbial communities from Lake Croche, Canada to study carbon cycling - C_130625_EF_MetaG | ecosystem: Environmental > Aquatic > Freshwater > Lake | place: Lake Croche, Canada...
GAGCATCGACGAAGGAGATGCGTAGGTGAATTGTAGTATTCCCGGAGCATCGACGAAGGAGATGCGTAGGTGAATTGTAGTATTCCCGGAGCATCGACGAAGGAGATGCGTAGGTGAATTGTGTGTAACATCAGTGATTACTCACGGATTACGATGGCATACAAATGTGCATACCGTTCATCCAGAGGAATTATGTAATCATCCAAATATAACACATCGTTTATTGTATTGGGCATTTGTAGTAGATAAAATAGTATTGTATTTAGTAGTGATTAGTGGATGGTATTTGATTTATAAAAAAATCGAGAGAATAGAATGGTCTATCTATTCGGTGTTGTGTAGTGTGTGTATATTTATTACTTTTTCATTAACCCTTTATTTATATTATTATGGATATATGTATGAGATATTTTCGTTTGATTTGAACCTAGATGTTGCAAATAAATGGCATTGTATGGTTCATTGGGTCGGGTCGTTTGGACATCATTGTATTTTATTGTTATAAACTATTAGGAGAGCGTAGGTAAATTGTTTATTATTCTGCCATTAATCGTGGTACTACATTAATCGTCTGTAGTTCTTGTGAAAGCAGTTTGAATGAATATGGTATATTCACTCTCGCAAATTCCGTCATATTGTCGCATGTATTACATCTATGAATCGAGAATTCCGTTGCCGTTTTTCCGTCATTATACGGCGCAATCATGCCACATTTCTTACACACATGTGTGCTGTATTTATCCGATACATCATATAAACGCTCTTTGCAAAACGACGACATTCCGTGAGCAATCATGACATCACGTTCCATTTCACCAATACGGAATCCGCCATCACGTGACCTTCCTTCAGCAGGTTGTCTCGTCAAATTCACCATTGGTCCAATCGAACGACTGTGTTGTTTATCGTTGACCATATGTTTGAGTCGTTGGTAAAACACCGGACCAATGAATATAGTCGATTCCAATTGTTCTCCCGTTAATCCATTATACATTACCTCGTTGCCATAACTCTCGTATCCGAGTTTCTGTAATTCCTGCGAAATCGTCGATATATCCAAGTTCCCGAAACTCGTGCCGTCACCAAATATACCCAACTCGAGTAACACCTTACCTAATAACGTCTCCTTTAATTGCGCAATTGTCATACGCGATGGAATGGCGTGGGGATTGATAATGATGTCCGGTTTTAACCCTTCTTTCGTGAAGGGCATATCGCATTCCGGAATGATGTTTCCACATGTGCCTTTTTGTCCATGCTGGTCTCATAAGATAAAACATAAATTAAAGTTAGTAATCAATCAATATGTGTTGTAAGTTGAATATAATATTATAAACTTACCCTGCTTGAGTTTCCAATGATTAATGATGGACTATGAGTGGTTTCCCGCATATAATATACGTGCGAACTTGGCATTTCGATACAATATACTTTTCCTTTGTATGGCACTCTCGCTTCCGTGTTGGATTCATTTACTTTTTTGTTAATCCATGGTTGGTTTTGCTCACGTATAATACTCACTTTGTAATATGTATGTCGAAGCGTTGCCGACATTGTTTCTCCTGCTCTTGGACCCAAGTTTCGTGTTCCTGTACGAGCAATTCCGGTCGGTTCTTCCGCAATTTTGATAATACCTGACCAACCACAATGTAACGCCAGTCGTGAAACGTCATTCGCTAGTCTTGGACTAATTGTGCAATATCGACTAAACTCATCTTCGCCTTTGTATTTCATTGTTGTACCGTCACCTTGTAGCAATGCTTCCATCAATACACGAGACTGGCGTTGTGATAGATTCCATACATATTCGGGCAAGTATTTGTTTAGAGCACCAACTGACAATTCTTTATAATGTGCATATACTGCCGGAGTTTTTGAACCGGAAATACGGTAATTCCCCGTAGCGTGTATTGTGTGATGTAATGATAATTTTTCTAGACAACTCGATATATATTCTACTTTACGTTCTTTAAATACAGATATATAAATGCTGTCACTGTGGTTCGAACAACCATCGCTGACAAACACCCCGAGTAATTGCAACCACGCATCCATATTGTAATCCACATCACCAATACGTATGGTTTCAATGTCTGGATAAACGTTTTCCATCGTTTTCTGGAATCGCACTTGTTTACCTTTCACACTTCCTTCTTTTTTCGCAATTTCACGCGCTTCCATTAATTCGAATGGTCCTCCTTTCTGGAATGCCGGACGGGTTTGCACATACAATTTATGATTCATTGTGCATGTAATTTCGACTTGTTTATTTTTCACGTGATATAAATGTTCGTCCTCGCCATCAATCGAATCGTGGTCATACTCGAATTTTGCCGAAGGATATTCGTAGCACATTTTTCCGGCAGTATCCAGAGAACATACCCTATGAACCAATGGGTCAACATGTTGGATTTCCACCCATCCTTTATCAGTGAGCACTTGTTGCGTAGGAAGAGCACAGAACTTATCACCCAATACGGGTTTGCGTAAAATACGCACACGAACCTTGGCGAAATTGTATCCGTCGCCATTACGACCCGTATAGTTCTTGTCGATATACGTCTCTTCGGTGGTGCGAAATGTCTTGCTTTGGTCTTCGTATTTGATGGTCTTGGTCGGGTCGTTGCGGTTTTCTTTGATGGGAATGATTTTCGCAATAATCACATCGCGGTTCTCGACGGGTTCGTTTTCGGGAATAAACCCTTGGTCATTGAGTTTGTCGTAATTCCCGAACTTGATTCCCTTCGTTTTCTGTTTATTTGGTTTGCAACGAATAATCTCGTCACGAATAATATTCTTGTCTTCGTCTTTTTCGGTATGGTAGATGGTCGACATAAAGAGTCCTCGGTCAATCGACCCCTTGTTCACTAACACACTATCCTCTTGATTATAACCCGTATGTGTCATAATGGCGACGTGTATTTGTTGTCCTGAAGGAATCTTGTTCAATTGAATAAAGTTCATTAGACGAGTATCGACCAATGGGCGGGAAGGATACGATAGAATATATGCCGTCTTGTCCATACGCTGGTCGAAATTGGTGGAATAAATACCGATGGATTGTTTCGACATAGCGCAATTACTACTGGCAAATCCCGACCCCGCAATAAAACTATGGTTATCGCTTTCCGTTTCTATACACGAAACCATTGTATCAGTTGTTTGCGTAATTTCGAAAATATCTTCGAAAATCATTTCTCCAGTCCATTTATTTATATGTCCTATATCTGCAGTGTTTCCGTCTTTCATATCGACAATTAATTGAGAAACCTCTTTCCAACCGGTTGATGTCATGAATCGATGGTCATATGTAGCAATAATGGAATGTTCGTTTGTTGTATGAATATTGTATAAGGGGGTCGTTGATTCTTGGACGAATTGACCGACTACTCGTGTGGTAGATAGTTCTTGCGTGGTTGGATGAAACGTCCATACTTTATCATTTACTTTAACATCTTTAATCGGTATTTTTTCGCCGTTGTCCATCCAAACCGTTGTGTCTGGGTGTAAGCACTGGTACGTATTACGAGGTGCTTGATTGTGTTCCGGGAACGGAATGCATGACGCCAATACGCCAAATATGGTGCTGGGATGTATTTCGCAATGGGTATAGATGGTTTTGAGACGTGGGTCGACCAAATACCGGTTCTTGGATTTCATAGCAATCATCGAGTAGTTTTGCTCTTCTGGGTCGATATATTCAATCACCGATTCGTCCAAACGACACGCCGTCAACAAATCGTTCCACGACAATTCTTTGCGGGCAACCTGTTGAACGATTTCCGGCGTCAATATCGCACGATTGTCACGAACACGCAATACGGGTCTCGTTAAACGCCCGCCGTCATTGCATATACGGATTTCCATACGCTTGTAATCAAACACAATCGACGTGTATATGTTGATAATGCCACGATGTTTCTTGTCTTTCATATCCATATACAACTCGTTCGGTGTATCAGATACGCCTAACCAACACCCATTCACAAACACTTTCACTTTGTCATGCAATTCGCTAGGGTAAACCGTCTCGTCGATTTTACGGATAAACGGCAACACATATTCATATAAGGATGAACTATTGGTAGCAATCGTAATATGCGACATGTAACTGATGTTTTTAACCACACCAATAGACTGACCTTCTGGCGTTTCGGCAGGACATAAAAACCCCCACGTTGTATTGTGCAATTTACGAGGGGCAATCAATTCGCCGCTCTTTTCCAACGGTGTATTGATACGACGCAAATGACTCAAACTCGCAACATACGTCAATCTATTCAGCACCTGTGCCACACCCACTTTGCTACTATTGGATTGTTTGATACTGAAATCGCCCGTCGATAATGCCCGATTGATTCCATTCTCAATCGTGGTCGATTTCATGATTTTGTATATGTTGGTCATATTGATAATATCGTCGTAATTCTCCATCGATTTCCACGACCCGTTGTTGATTTCCCGGACGATTTGTTTCTGCATTTCCTTGATGAGTTTGTTGAAGTAGTTGCGAAACAGATTATTCAAGAGTGTTCCCGTCAATTCGATGCGTTTATTCAAATACGAATCTCGGTCGTCTGGAGGCAACCATCCCAAACTGGTTTCCAACAACTTTTTCGCCATAACACCCAACAAGTAGATTTTCTGTTGCGGTTCGATACAATGTGGGAACAAGTCGTTTGCCAAGACGTCGATGGCAAATTCGCGTTTTTTCCTAGCACCGGTTTCACGGTCCATATTTATGGGAGTGAACGCAACCAGTGTGACAATATGTTTGATGGCGTCTTCTTGGGTAGGTATTTTGTTGGCGTCGATAATAGATGCTTGAAGACTATCCAACAATTCGCTATATTTGTCGTCGTGAATATTTAGCAAAATGTGTTCGCAAATCGATCGGTCACTAATAACGCCTAATGCCCGGAATAGCACAAACAATTCGACGGGTTGTTTGATGCGTGGAATGGTGACATATATTCCGTGCCCGAACCCGTTGTTTTTGCTGGCAATCATCATATCGATTTGTTTGGGTGAAATACACTTGAAATCCGGAACAGATTTGATTTCGGCAAACCAGTTCCATTTGGTAGTATTTTTGCCGTCGAAACAATAGATGCGGTTTTCGGCAGCGCGTTCTTGTCCCAATACGGTTTTCTCCGATCCCTTGATGATGAAATACCCCCCACAATCCATAGGACATTCGCCGGTGAATGCCGAGTGGATATGTTTGTTCTGGGTTAAAACACAAACGGACGACTTCAACATGATGGGCATTTTCCCGATATTGATTTTCGGGAGTGTTTTCTTGATGATGCGTGGCACTTGCATGTTTTCTGTATTGCGGATAATGTATTCGATATTCACATCTACCGTCATTCCGGAAGCATACGTGAAATTACGCAACTTTGCTTCTTGTGGCAACATGAGTTTCGTTGCTCCGTTGTTTTCGTGGATTTGTGGGGGATACAATTTGAAATTATCGAACGAAATGACGATTTCCAACATATATAACCCTTCACTCTCGACGAAATCGTTTTCGGAACGAATGCGGACGGGATTGAACATTTGAATAGTTCGCTGTATTTGGTAGTTGATGAAATGATTGTATGATTCGATTTGATGACGAACCAACCGCTCCAAATGCTGTGCTTCGAAATAGGATTCAATGAGTGTATATGGTTCTTCAACGTAATCGCCCAAATGATCTAATACGTGTTTGCCAATATCGCCATCGGTTTGGATACGCATGATTTCATCCGCTATTTTTTTACGCAAATCTTCCAGCGAATGACCTTCCCCCTTTTCGTGGATATTTCGCTGTAATATATCTCGAATATACCCTTCGTGTTGGTCTAACGATGTTATTTTTGCCGAGACTTCTTCCGCAATCACACGTTTGAGTTGAGTCGTGGTTTCGTTTTCTTTGATTTCTCCCAATCCAGAAGACGAGGTATTGCGGGCACTGTTGCGTTTTGGCACACGTATGAGTATTTTTTCGCCGGTTTTCATCACTTTGTTTTGCATCATCGGGATATCAATAGAAGTCGAAGAAGACAAAGAAGAGGAGGATTCGGTTTGATACATTGTTATAAGGAGAGTTGGTATTTGAGTTTGCTGGTGATAATATATGGTTGATTATAGATTGAGACAGACGTATTGCTTTACAATATTATGACGTTGTGTTTATATCTTTTACATAAAACGAATGGATGGAATCAATTTTATGGGGGGATAACCTATGTTTCCACTACGCTTACGCCCCCCTAACCCCCTCCTCCTCAATAACCTTCGTATCTACCATCTCCTGATAATCCGGTTGGCGTCTTGGGACGCCATCCAGACACGCCTGTTTCGCAAAAGGTGAATTGTGAAGATCGGTATCGAAGAATAATGCATAAAAACAACATAAACGCATGGTTCTCGCAAAATACATATTTGTACATATGCAAACATTCGTCCAAATATCCAATTCAATATATTTGCCGACGTTCTCATATACTATATTTTTTGAGATAATTGAAGTGGTTGCGTTTTTACTCCCGGCATTTCCATCTTCTTTGCGGGTTCGATTATTGATTTTGTGTATCTATTGGTTGGGACATCACTATAAATTACAATATGAATATGTGAAAATCAAAAAAACATTTGCTACAATACGTGAAGAATAGTCGGTCTTCGTAAGTTCGTAGTAGTTTTATTCTATTTGGATTATAAAGGTCTATAATACTACGTTGATACTCTACAAATATAAAAAATGAGCGAAAGAAAAATGATACGAATTAGTCCGGAAATGTTTGCTACAACACATAAAACCCGGAAAAAAACGTCACGAGACCCGAATAAACCCATTAAAATACGAAGTGACCGTCAAAACCGTAGTGTAAAAAACTCGAAACGTCAGTTATTGAAATATATACGAGACCATCAATCGCAACATTATAAACAATTTAGCGAACAATCGAATGCCAACAACAATAATACAAACGGTCAAACTACTTCGTCGTCTATCTCTATAAAACCTGCGTTGAACAATGATTCCGTTGACTTCGACAGCGATTTTGCGAGTTCTTTGAAATATTTGGAGTCGGTTGCCGAACAAAATAAACAATCCAACATCTCGAAATTACGACATAATACTACGTTACGACACGCCCCTTCGAGAGAATCTCTATTGTTTGGGTCTACTCTCGGTAATGTGATTCCATATGATGCTATCGACGTGAATGTTCCGGATGTGTTTAGCGATATTACGCCGACAACAACCGAAACAGTTCAATTATATCCTCGGTCATCTACATCCGTCAGTCCCAAATACGGTTGTTTGAAAAACGGCGCGTTACCGACATACCGTATGTGGAAAAACCAGACGATGAAAAGTACTGCTCCGCAACAACCCCAACCCCAACCCCAACCCCAACCCCAACGGATTCATGGCGGGGGTAATAACGTGCCGTTTGTTCCGTCCAATAACCTTATTCCATATTCAAACTCCGTTCTCGAAAACGGCATTTCGGTTGTTGGGGGGAATCGCTCAAATCGACAAGAACATCGAACCGGACTCGATACATTCAAACCTATGTCGATTATAGAAGATATGCGGGCACAAGAACCTTTTCGAAACAAACAAAAAAACCGGATGAAACGAATGATAAAAAAACAAAGGCAAAAACGTATACTGCGTCGAACATTTCGTTTAGGTAAATCGAAACATTACCCCAATGTCTCGGTTTTGGTGTCGAATAAAACGATACGTAATCAAACGACGACTCGTGCTCAGTTACTTAAACAAGTACCAATAGAAGAAATTAAAAAAACGTTGATGAAAAAAGGACTCATTAAAGTCGGGTCGACTGCCCCTGCCGACGTGTTGCGTAAAATGTATGAATCGGTTTCGCTTATGTGCGGAGATTTGCAAAATCATAATCCAGATAATTTATTGTATAATTATTTTAATGCCGGCGACCAAATATAACCCATTCGGTCTATCTCGGTATAACCCATTCGGTCTATCTCGGTATAACCCATTCGGTCTATCTCGGTATACACCATTCGGTCTATCTCGGTATAACCCATTCGGTCTATCCCCAACACACCAATATAATGGCAAACACCGTTAGTATATATAAAACGTGTTGGACGCAATTGTTATACATCTTAATACATTCTTCTATTTTTTCGGGGGAATGAGGGTCGGCATTGACCTGATCGCACGGGTGTTCATTGATGTATATGATATGTGGAATATCGATATAATGCGTTTGGGATATCGAATATGAATTCGATTTTTGTTCGAGAGTATTCAACGACGATAAACTCTCGCCGGTTAAACTGATTTCAATTGGTGATGGTGGGAATTCGATATGGACGTTGCGTACTTTGTATATGCCCGTTTCAGGAATGTGTTTGTATTCGACATAAATGATATCCGGATTGGACTCAATATCACTGAACCATCCGTATTCGTTTTCGGGAAGCATTTTCGATGATATATAGGAGGACTTGTTGTATTCGTCGTCTTTATATCCAAATACGAAATCAATTTTTTATATTTATGCGGATAAATATAAACGAAAAAACGTGTATATATATAACTTTTCTTTTTATTTTATTGTTCATATAACAACAATCTATACCGCCCTTAAATAAATACACTACTCTCGAAATCTACCGAAACACTATACCAAAAATGTTATCTACCGAAGAAGATAAGACACCTCAATTCACCCACGAAACTCCTAACGTCGTTTCTTCAGGAATACCGCAGAATCCATCTATCTATCGAGAGTATTTCCAACGCACGGTAGAATACACTGCAAAATACGGCGCAAATACCGTTGTATTAATTCAAGTGGGTGCATTCTTCGAAGTATATGGGTTAAAAGTTGCAGATAATACGCAAAATACACGAAGTTGTATCGACGATTTTGCCGTCATTTGTAATTTATCTGTATCGGAAAAGAAAATCACGTTCGAAAACGGTTCGGTTGTAATGGCAGGATTTCGTGATTATACTCTCGACAAATACATCCAAAAACTCACGGAAAATGGATATACTGCCGTTGTATTCGTTCAGGAAATCGACTCGACTGCTGCAAAAACGGGCAAACCAACCATCAAACGGGTGTTGCATTCCGTACATTCCCCCGGCACTGTCATATCCTATGATACTGAAGTTTCCACCAAAATCACCAACCATATAATGTGTATTTGGTTAGATACGTTTATGCCCGTATTGCAAAAAACGTCGTCTGTCGTATTGGAAAAATCGAGAGAGACTCTCGTATTCGGTGTTGCGGTTGCCAACATATTCACCGGAAAAACCGCCATCTTCGAACACCAATCGCCGTTTTATATCACACCCACTACATTCGACGAATTGGAACGATATATTTCCATATATTCCCCCAGTGAAATCATTGTCATTTCTCCGTTTGATACTCCCGTAATCGAAAAAATATTACAATTTTCGGGAGTCCAAACCACGACGATTCATACTCTCGATACACGAAATCCAAACAATACGAAAGTCCAGAATTGCACCAAACAAAAATACATTCGACATATATTTAGCACATTTTATACAGAAGAAACCTACGACATTTGTTCCGAATTACATACGTATCATACCGCTACACAAGCGTTTTGTTATTTGATGAATTTCATACAAGAGCATAACCCAGATTTGATACGTAATATGGAAATACCGACGTTCGATAATACTTCTACGCGAATGTTATTGGCAAATCATACTCTCAAACAACTGAATATTATTGATAATACCGAGAGTGTTGGGTCTGGTCCGTATTCTTCCGTTGCGAAATTCTTGAATAAATGTTCGACTGCTATTGGACGACGACAGTTTTATACCCAATTAGTCAATCCCGTATTCGATGTCGAATGGTTGGAACGAGAGTATTCGATGATTGAACGTATATTGGACCATAAACAATATCAAATGGTCGAACCAATTCGTAAAGCAATGCACGCTATATGCGATATCGAAAAACTCATGCGACAATTAATGGTGCTCAAAGTCTACCCTACGACTCTCTATAAATTGTGGAAAACGATGCACGTCATACAACAACTCAATACTTGTTTATTCGAGACTCCCGAAATAGTAGAATATTTAGGGAAAGCATTTGCGCAAAAACGTGGCACGACTTCGGCATATTTATATGTGGAACAAATCGCAACACAAGTATGTGCTTCGATTGAACGTGTAGTGGATATTTCTGCATGTTCTGGGATTCAAGGATTCGATACGAATATTATCCGGACAGGTGTTTCGCCATTATTAGATGGAACAGTGAATCGATACAACCAAAATATGGAATTGTTTAGCGAAATTCGAGAGTGGTTGAATTCGATTGTGAGAACCGAAGAGAAAAATGCCGATTTAGAATATGTGAAAATCCACGAGACGGAAAAGTCGGGTTTATCTCTACAAATTACCAAAAAGCGGGGAAATATACTGAAGAAATATTTCGGGGAATTGTCGAGACTTACAATAACCTTCGAAGATAAATCTTCTCCGGTTATTCCTCAAACACCTACGCAATTCGTTCCGCCCTGCTCCGGCGTTCTCACACACCATACACTCTCGAAATCGCAACGAAATATACTGGTAAAAGACATTCGTTTTGTTTCTGCATCTTCGACAACGGACGAAATAGTGTTCCCATTATTAGTCGAAACCGCACGAGATATATTATCTGCCAAACAACACCTTGCCGAAATCGTCGAGAAAGTGTATTTGGATTTTTTGAAACAGTTCGGGAACGATTGTTATGGACATTTAGAGAGTTTGAGTTCGTATATTGCCAAAATGGATATGTTAATGACCAAGACCTATTTAGCAAAAACATACAACTATTGTCGACCGACTATATCATCCTCTATGGAAGACGACTCTCGAGAATCGTTTGTGGATGTTGTAGGATTACGACATTGTTTAATCGAACATATCCAACAAAACGAAATATACGTGTCGAATGATATATCTTTGACAAATTCGGGAGTCTTATTGTATGGAACAAATGCGGTGGGGAAAACGAGTTTTATTCGTGCGTTGGGTATTGCCCTTATTATGGCACAATCGGGAATGTTTGTGCCGTGTTCTCGATTCGTCTATCGTCCCTATACTGCCATTTTCTCTCGTATTTTAGGAAACGATAATTTGTTTCGAGGACTCTCTACATTTGCGGTAGAAATGTCGGAATTGCGAATGATTCTACGAATGGCGGATAAACGGAGTATGGTTTTAGGCGACGAGTTGTGCTCGGGAACAGAAACCGAATCGGCATTGAGTATTTTTATGGCAGGTTTAGTCGATTTATCCCATAAACAAGCATCGTTTATTTTTGCGACACATTTCCACGAAATTCTCAAAATGGAAGAAATGGCAACTCTCGAACGGGTTGCAGTGAAACATATGGCAGTTCATTATGACCGAGAGTTGGATTGTTTAGTCTATGACCGTAAGTTATTGGAGGGTGCTGGGAATCGTATGTATGGGTTAGAAGTATGTAAATCGCTCCATTTGCCTCCCGATTTTCTGGAAAAAGCGTATGAAATCCGCACGAAATATTTTCCCGAAACCAAAGGTGAATTGTCGCAAACGCCCACGATATCATATAATTCCCGTAAAATCCGGAGCAAATGCGAAATATGTAAAGTCGAACCTGCCGAAGAAACACATCATTTACAAGAACAACATTTAGCAAGTCCCGACGGATTCATTGGCGAATTCCATAAAAACCATATAGCGAATTTAATGAGTTTATGTTCGAAATGCCACGATTTGGTTCATTACGATGATTTGGGTAAACCGACTACATCCTCATCATCATTATCCTTCGATGGCGTGAGAACGCCGGAGCGATGCGTTGTCGCAATACCTATTCCTATAGGACCTACTACTACTACTATAAATACAAATACTCTCGAAATACCTGAACGAACGCAAGCAAAACGAGTCGTTCGAAAGAAAACAACGAAAGGATATTCGGTGTTTGTAGAGAATGAACTGAAACAGATTTAGATAGCATTTACCGACGAAACTCGTTCCTCGTTTCTCCGGGAATACCGCAAAGTCGTTCCTTCTTGCTTCGAGAATATTACAAATTATAAAATAAACTTAAACAGATAAACAGTAGTTATATATTATGAAGTGGATAACTACTATTGCAAAACGGTTTTTACCGAAAGAAATTCCAATGCCCGTTGGTAGATGGAGAATTGAACAATGCAACACAAAAATGAACCAGAAAATCGACTTGTCGAATGAAGACCATTGCGGACCGTGTGGTCAATACGCGTTAGAACAAAGCAATAATTTACAAAAATTCACCTTTTGCAAAGATAAAACTCCTAATGTCGTTTCTACGGGAATACCGGAATTGCCGAAGGATAATGTCGCAAAATAATTTACTACGTTCATTCCGCACTTCGTAAATACTATAATTTATATAAAGACGTATCGTTCCTTATAACATATTTTAAATGACTGAACCAACACAAGATCGCGACCAATTCACATACGATTTTCGAAACGATTGTGAATTCTATTGTGTTTCCTATAATTCTCCCGAACGAGCATGTCAAATGACCGAGAGATTTGCGAAAATGGATATTTCTCTAAATATCCATACCGGCGTTCAAATGGACGACCCGCGTTTGGCATATACGAACGATATTCAACGCAAACGTGTGTGTAGTGTATTTTACGGTCATATCGACAATTTAACCAACTTTTATAAAACAGGTAAAAAATACGGATTCACGTGCGAAGACGATGTCCATATCCACAAAGATTTAGCAAAACGTATGCCCACCATTATACGAGAGTTCGAAGAAATGAAACTCGATGTATTATTACTGGGGTATATGACTATTGCTCCGATTAAAGATTGGTGGACTGGATTCCATTTTAAATATCCATATGACGAATCTCGTGGATACCAATATCACGCATATCCGGATCAGCAGTGGGGGATTCATTTAGCAATGTTTTCGAGAGAGTATGCTAAAAGAATCATGGATACTTTTACGGCAGATTATGCCGAGAGAGCAGAACGGGATAAATCATTGCGACCACCCAATCCAGATTGGTCTCTTACCAAACTCACGACCGAGAGAGCATTGATTTATCCTATGTTGGCGGTGGAAGACGGGAAAGGTAATTACGACCATTGGGGGCAAGGCGAATACCATCGAAATAGTCATACCACCAATTATGTCGAAGGTGAATTTTATTAATGGGGGGGACTACGTTCCCCCACACCCCCTGGGGGGAACCAAGGTTCCCCCACACCCCCTCCTTTCAAATAGGAATATTGCGTTAATTGCGTTATTTGCGTTAATTGCGTTAATTGCGTTAATTGCGTTAATTAGTGTGTTGGTTTACGGGCAATTGCCGTAACATTTCCCCAAATGAGTATAGTAATCCTTGTTTCGCACAAACACATCGCCATAGTTTTGTTTTAGTGTAGGTCCGTTTTGGTTTCCAGCAACACATTTTGCTCCGCCTAAAAGAACACAGCACGAAGTGCTCGCACAGGTTTCTGCCGAAAGAGCACCGCATTTTTCCTCCAATTTATCGGGAAACTCTTTGTTTTCTTCGCAAAACCCCACCGTCTTAAATGCACTTCGATATTCTGCCATCGTTGGCATATGACTGCTTCTACTTAAATACACACTATCTTCATATTTTGGCACATATGTAGATATACCATACTTAAAAGACGACGGTTGGAAATATGTAATGTCGCCTTGAACACTACTGCGAGGGATTGTAATCAAGTTCCCGCTTTGGTCCAATACGGTCATTGAACCGAACTCTGCGTTATACATATCGTTTTGGTCTTGTAAAGTTTTTACATTTCCGTGAAATTCCACGTTGTAGTTGTCCATAATGTTGCTATATGTTTGGTCGGCATTGAATGTTCCAGTTGAACTAATCAAATCTGGGTTTTGTTTATATCCTGGTATAAAGTAACCGTTTGCATCTCTATTTGCCATTTTACCATAGGGTAAAAACCGTACTTTGTCGGCAAGTGGATTGGCATTCCCCTCCCATATTTTGTCATTTCCCATATATCCAACCACGAATGATGCGTCGTAATATATTCCGGGAGGTAATGGCGATGCTTTATCCATTGTGCCAGGCGTTCGTTTTGCAAATTCGGGATTATTTATCGTAAATACTTTTTTATAATAGTCAGACTCGGATATATATCCAATACTATTGCTATAATGTTTTGTTAGAATAGTTCCATTATTGGATATATCGAGAGATACGACATTCGGTTTCATTCCGGGTGGCAGTTTTGCCATTTTGGTCTGATCGCTTGGAATCAAATACATTTCTTCGGGTATATCACCGTTTTTAGGTGCAGGCATTGGTTTCGCTTTTGCGAAAAACGGCGAATTCGGGTCGTAATCTGCCGGGTTTGCCGATGCGTATATTGCTGCGTTTGTTTTCGGGACAATGATTTTAGTATAGTCGACATTTGGATCAGTGCCTTGTTTTTGTAATATATACCCACTGGGTATTTGTGCCATTGTGTTGTCGTCTACTTTATAATACCCATATGGCATTTGGACTTTTAAATTTCCTACGGGATTGGTTGAATTGCGGATAAAGTAAAACCCATTTGCTATATCAGTTGGACTCATGTTCACACTACCAAATGCGATTGGTAAACTGTCAGTCGGGTAATATGATACGTAAGAATATTTTAGAGGGGATTCGTTCACCAATCCTTCGATTGTGGAATCATTGTTTGTATTGGTATTTGCATTAAAGAGGAAAAATATCACGGATATAATGGCGAGACTGCATAATAATATAAGCAATATCCATAATTTAAGTGTATTTGACAATTCGAATATGTTTGAAAAATACGACATTTTGTATTCAATGCGAGTTATATATTATCCAAATAAAACATTGCGAGAACACTGAAGTGTATTATTGTAGTATTCCCGGACAAGCGAAGCAGTGACGACGAAGGAGGTTTAGGTTCGCAAAAGGTGAATTACGGAGTCAAGAATGAACGTATAAAATTGAATATAACCATCAGACTATATGTTATATACAATTTACTACGTTCGTCTCTCACTCCATAAATACTACAATTTACTACGTTCGTCCCTCACTACGTAAATACTACAATTTACTACGTTCGTCCCTCACTACGTAAATACTACAATTTACTACGTTCGTCCCTCACTCCATAAATACTACAATTTACTACGTTCGTCTCTCACTCCATAAATACTACAATTTACTACGTTCGTCCCTCACTACGTAAATACTATACTTCCAACCAAATACATATAAACACACCTCGATAATACCTATATATTTTATATACAATCACTTATACCTACTCCATATATCAACAATGATTATTCCAGTTCGATGCGTCACTTGTGGCAATGTTTTAGCCGATAAATACGAATATTTTCTAAAAGAAGTCCGCCGAATTAAAATGTCGAGAGGCATTAATGTAGACCAAGTCGTATACTTTACCACCAAAAACAGCGAAATTACTCCCGAAGGCGAAGTGTTGAACAACATTGGCATTCGCAATGTGTGTTGTCGTCGTCACATGCTAACTCATGTTGACATTGAATAAATATGTTTTACTAAATATTTATATCCAAATAGAATATACAATAGTGTGAATGCGTCTAAAACATACCGTTTCGAAAAAAAATAGAAAAACCCGAAATAAAACGTATAAAAAGGTGCGTTTCCAAAAACGTAGAGGTGGTTCGTGTGGTTGCGAATCGTCGAATCCAGTTGGTAAGTTTTTTATTGGAGGAACACCAACTACCAATGCACTTTTGACATTACCTGCAAACAATTATTATCCATTAAATGATTATTCGAAAGACCCTAATTATTTAGTAGTATCTTCCGGACAAACCGGCAATTATGTAAAAACCGGTGGAAAACGTCGCAAGAATAAACAATTGGCAAAAACAAATAAACGAAACGGCAAAAATAAAAGACGTTCGGTGAAAGGAGGAGGTTATGTAAGCGATGTAACTGCATTAGTATCCCCTGCTATTTCCGCAACAATGGTTGGTGCAAATAGTTTTGGGTTAAATGGCACGTCGTTTACTCCACCACCATTTTCCATGTATAGTGCAACAAATCCTCCACCTAGTGCGTAATAACCTTCGATGGTTTACCATCTCCGGATAATGCGTAGTTTAAGGCGTTCTCACAATTCACCTTTTGCGAAGCTAAAACTCCAAACGTCGTCACTGCTTCGCTTGTCCGGGAATACTACAAACAGATAATATATTATCGAATATTATATTATATTATATACTATGGCAATTGTTGGATTACGTAATCTGTGCACTCCGGCTTACATTTATTTGGTGATTTCCATTATTAGTATTTTGGTGATTGGAATGCAAAATATGGGCAATGATAATGCGTATTGTTTAGGGTCATACTCTTGTTACACTAAAAACAAAGTGACCATTTTCATTATGAAAATCATTTATGTCCTCTTTTTCACTTGGTTATTAAACATTCTGTGTAAATCCGGATATGAAACCGTTTCGTGGGTATTGGTATTGTTGCCATATGTTCTTATGTTTATTCTTATTTCACTTATGTTTTTATCTACATTCCCATACGATGATGGACGATACACTACAATTAATACGTGGGCGTTCTTCTAAGTGGGGGGAACGTAGTTCCCCCCTAACCCCCCTCCTTACGCGGGACTACGTCCCGCTTTTTAACCCTTCCTTAATGGAAACCATAATAACCTTCGATGGTCACTTCGTATCTACCATCTCCGGTTCGTCTGGATGGCGTCTTAAAACGCCATCCAGACACGCCTTTTGCGGTAGCTAAAGCGCAGTCGATTCCTCGAACACCTACGC
>Ga0114959_10002060_pt1 | contig 16878 bp, 12 predicted proteins | sample C_130625_EF_Meta_FD_87317 | JGI IMG/M metagenome (GOLD analysis project Ga0114959, IMG submission 87317) | Freshwater microbial communities from Lake Croche, Canada to study carbon cycling - C_130625_EF_MetaG | ecosystem: Environmental > Aquatic > Freshwater > Lake | place: Lake Croche, Canada...
GGTGGCGGCGACGTGACGATCGATCTCGCCCGGCGGCTGGAGGAATCGGCGCGGTGGGGGACGATCTCCGTCACCGGCATCGACATCAGTCCGCGGGCCATCGAGCGCGCCGGCGACCTCGCCGCCCGCCTCGGCAGCCCGGCGACGTTCCTGTTCCGCGACGTCACGGCTCAGGGCTGCCCCGCCTGTGACGTTGCCGTCAGTTCGCTCTTCCTGCATCACCTCGACGACGATGACGCCCGCCAACTCCTCCGAGTCATGGCGTCGGCCGCCCGCCGCGGGATCGTCATCTCCGATCTGATTCGCAGCCCGACAGGGCTGTTCCTCGCGTATGTCGCCACGCTCTTTCTGACGGCATCGCGGGTGGCCAGGGTCGACGGGCCACGCTCCGTCCGTGCGGCCCGGACCCCGGCGGAATACCGGGCGCTGCTGGAATCGGTCGGCCTCCGGGGCGCGACCGTGCGGCGCGTCTGGCCCGAGCGCGTCGTGATCGTGTGGCGCGCCGAGGGAGAGGATTGATGAACACGTCTCCTAACACGGTCCCGGGAACGACCACGCTCGGCGCCGCCCGCGGCCCCTGGGCCTGCATCGTCGTCGGCGCTGGGCCGGCCGGCGCGGCCACGAGTCTGCGGCTGGCGCGGGGAGGGTTTCGCGTCCTCCTCGTTGATCGAGACGGCATGCCGCGCGGCAAGGTGTGCGGGTGTTGCCTGTCGCCGGTCGCGCTCGGAGAACTTGCCCGGCTCGCCCTCCCTCTCGCTGCTGACGTGCCGATTCCGCTCGCCACGCTCGCGCTCGCCTCTGGCGGGTGGACAGCCCGGGTCGCGGTGGGCGGCGGAGGAGTGCTGTCGCGGGAAACGCTCGACACGGCGCTCGTCGAGGGGGCCGTGGCGGCCGGTGTCGATTGGCTTCCCGGGGTCGATGTCGTTTCCGTCACGACGCGCGACGGGATCGCGGTGAGCGTGACCCTGAGGAGCGTTGTCGATGGGGCCGTCGCGACGATCGGAGCGGATCGCTGCGTGCTGGCCACGGGGCTTGTCGATCGGGTCCGCGGGGACACGAACGTCGATGCGATTCAACAACGCCGGGGCCCGGGCGCTGCCGGAAAGCGCTGCCTGATCGGTCTTGGAACGACGCTTCCCGCTGACTGTGTCGACCTTCCTCCCGGCGAGCTCCGCATGATGGTGGGGCGGCAAGGCTACTGCGGGATTGTCCGCCTCGAGGATGGTCGGATCGACGTGGCGGCGGCGATCGACCGGGCGGCGGTGCGGGGCGGCGGAGGCGCGGCTGGCGCGGTCCTGGCGGTGCTCGGCTCGACTCCGGAGGCGCTTTCCCCGCGCCTCGCCGACGCCCTCCACGTCGCCCGGTATACCGCCACGCCCCCGCTCACGCGCCGCTTCCCGCCGTCCGCGGAGGGAGGGCGCATTCTCCGGGTTGGCGATGCGGCCGCGTATGTCGAGCCGTTCACCGGCGAGGGGATCGGCTGGGCCCTGGCCAGCGCCCGGATCGCGGCCGACACGATCCTCCGAGGAGCCGGCGGGGCCGGCATCGGCGAGGTGTACGCCGGGGCGCATCATCGCCACTTCGTCGTTCCCCACGCGCGCTGCCGGCGCGTGGCGTCATGGCTGCAGAGCCCGGCGCTCGTTACGGCCGCGGTGGCTTCCGCCCGGATCGCGCCAGGCCTCGCCGCGCGGGTCGTGCCGCTGGTCACCGGTGCCGGCGGCCGGGGAGGGCAACGATGAGCTTCGCGATTCTCTCGATCGCCACCGCCTCGCCTCCCCACCGGATCAGCCAGGATGATGCCGCCGCCATGGCCCTGTCGTTCGGGAACTTGCCGCCGGGCCGGGTCCGCTCCCTGGCGGCCATGTACCAGCAGACCAGGATCCGCACGCGCGGGTCGGTGCTCCTCGAGATGCCAAGCGCGGACGGGGCCGTGCAGCAATTCTTCCCGCCGGCCACCGGGCCGGAGGACGAGGGGCCGACGACCTCGGCCCGGATGGAGCGCTATGCGGCAGAAGCAGGGGGGCTTGCCGTCGCCGCGGCGCGCGAGGCCCTGGCCCTGTCCGGCGTTGATACCGGAAGCATCACGCATCTGGTGACCTGTTCCTGCACCGGCTTTGCCAATCCGGGGGTCGATCTCCAAATCGTTGCCGATCTCGGGCTCTCTCCCTCCGTCGCCCGGACGCACGTCGGATTCATGGGATGCCACGGCGCCTTCAACAGCTTGCGGGTGGCCGGGGCCTTTGCCGCCGACCCGCGGAGCGTGGTCCTCGTCGTCGCCGTCGAGCTCTGCAGTCTCCACTTCCAGTACGGTCACCGCGCCGACCTCGTCGTCGCCAACGCGATCTTCGCCGATGGCGCAGCGGCCCTCGTGGCTGCCGCCAACGGTCCGCCGCACGACGGATGGCGAGTGCGGCGACAGTGGTCGTCGATCCTTCCCGATTCGCGCGCGGACATGGGCTGGGAGATCGGCGATCACGGCTTCCGGATGACGCTCTCCCCACGCGTGGCCGGGCTGCTCGAGCGGGGAATCCGGGGACTGGTGGAGGAGACGCTCGCCGCCGAGGGGCTCGCCATCACCGACATCGGCGCCTGGGCTGTCCATCCCGGCGGACCGCGGATCCTCGACGCGATTGGCGTGGCGCTCGACCTTACCCCCGACGCCCTCATGGCCTCGCAGGCGGTGCTTGCCGACCATGGCAATATGTCGAGCGCCACGATCCTCTTCATCCTCCGTGACCTGTTGGCCCGCACCGCGGCCGATCGCTGCTTCGCGATGGCGTTCGGGCCTGGGTTGACGGCGGAGTTCGCCCTCCTCGACCGCGCCACCCCTGCTCCGGCATTCTCCTCCGGGAACGACCCATGAGCCACGACAAACTCGACACCCACCTCCACCATTCGGCTGACCGTCACGCCCCGCATCAAGAGGAGCATTTCGAGGACTCGGAGTCGGTGCGCGACATCGTCATCGGAATGTCGGACGGGCTGACGGTGCCTTTCGCGCTCGCGGCGGGGTTGTCGGGCGCGGTGGAATCCAGCAGCATCATCATGACGGCCGGGCTCGCCGAAGTGGCGGCTGGCGCGATCGCCATGGGCCTCGGCGGCTATCTGGCGGCACGCACCGATGTGGAGCATTACGCGGCCGAACGATTCCGCGAGGAGCGCGAGGTCGAGGCGGTCCCGGAACGGGAGGCCCAGGAAGTGGAGGACGTCCTCCGCACCTACGGGCTCACGCCTGAGGACGCGCACAAGGTCACCAACTCGATCCGCGCCGACAAGAAGCGGTGGGTCGACTTCATGATGCGTTTCGAGCTGGGGCTCGAGGAACCCGATCCGCGCCGCGCTTCCCGCAGCGCGATGACGATCGCGGGCGCCTACGTCGCTGGGGGGCTCGTGCCCCTTTCTCCATACGCGCTCGTGTCGGAGGTGCCTGTGGCGCTGGCCTGGTCGGTGGCGGTGACGCTCCTGGCCCTCCTCGTCTTCGGCTACATCAAGGGGCGATTCACCACCAACCACCCCTGGCGGAGTGCCTGGCAGACGGTGCTCGTCGGCGGGCTGGCGGCTTCGGCCGCGTTCCTCATCGCCAAGGCGATCGGCTGAGGCTGGCCAAGCTCCGGGCCTTCAGTCCACCGGCGAGACCGTGCAGGTTTCCGGAGAGCCCGCCGCGGTGTAGAGCGAGAGGGTGTCGGCGAAGGCCCGGGGAGTGGCCGTGCGGATCGAGAGCGGTCGCGGTGCGATCAGGCCGAGCAACGTCGGCGCGTCGGCAACGCGGAGAATGTTGAGAAACGCGGGCGCGTCGGGAGCCATGTGGGTCGATGGGGGATGGTCGAGATCGACCGCCGCGACCAGCGGGGAGAAGATCGCCGCGTAGGCAGCGACGAGCCCTGCGGCTCCCGAGCCGGCCAGATCGATCGGCCTCGGGTTGCTGCCATCGGGATCGGCCGCGCGGATCACTGCCAGCGCGGCGAGCGTGTCGCGCACCTGCCCGCCGGCGACACTGTCGCCGAGGAGCGCCATCGACCGCTCGACATGGTTGGGGGGATTTCGCCGTGTCCACCGCCCGGCTCCGACGCCGCGCGGGTCGAGCTGCCAGAGGGCCTCCCCTTCTTCCGCCGTGGCGGGGATCACCGCGTCGTCCCCGCGGACGAGAAGTCGATGACGCGTCGCTGTGGCGAGGGCCGCGGCGGTGGGGGGGAACAGCTCGACAAACAGCCCCGGCTCGCTCTCGATGCGCCACGGACCGTCGGCGGGGCGTTCGACTGCCAAGCCTTCCTGGAGATCAGCGAGATCACGGAACGTCTGTCGGCGGAGGGTGTCGAGCAACCGGCCCCGCCAGGGTTCGAAGTCTCCCGGCCGCGGAGGCTCGGGGCGTCCCAGCGGGACGAAGTGACTGTCAATCGTCGTGTTGATCTGATCGGCGGGGATGTCGGCGTCGACTGGAAAAACGCGGAGGCGTTCCGGCGGGATCGGGTGGACGGGCGTGGCCCCGCGCTCGTCGACGAGGTCGATCTCGCCATCGGTGACCGGGCGGGGGTCATCTTGGAGATAGGAGCCGAGAAAGCGATACGCGCCGGCGCGGATGTCGGCGCGGTAGGCGTGTCCACCGAGGCTGACCTGAGCGTCGAAGCGGTCACCGGCACCATGGAGGGCATAGACGCGCTCGAGGATCGCCGCCACGCGCTCGTTCGCGCTCATCGGGAAGATCGGGTCGGCGTCACTGTTGATGAACAGGAGCGGACGGGGGGCGACGAGCGCGGCGATCCGTGTCCAGGGCCATTGAAAGCTGTTCACGAGAAACATGCAGTCGCAGTGGCCATCGACACAACCGTCGGGGACGTAGGCGGTGAGGTCGGCCATCCCGCTCACCGGCACCGCCACCTTCACCCGCTCATCGGCTGCGGCGATCCAGAGCGTTGCCGCCCCGCCGCCGCTGATCCCCGTGACCCCAATCCGCTCCGGATCGACGTCGGCGCGATCGACGAGGAGGTCGATGGCGCGGATTCCGTTCCAGCATTCCACGCCGGCCGGGGTGTAGCCACGGGATTGCCACCACCACCGCCCCTCACGGTAGGTGCCATGGTGCGTGGCGGCGATCTCGCCGAGTTGGAGGGTGTCGACGACGAGGCAGACATAGCCATGGCGGGCAAACCAGATGCCGTGGTCCTGGAAGGCGGTCTTGTTTCCATTGCGTCCGCGGCCGGAGTGGCCACAGCAATAAACGATTCCCGGATATCCGCCTGCGGGTGGAGGCGCCGAGGGTCGCCACAGATTGGCCGTCACGATGAGGCCGGGGAGGCTCCGGTAATGGAGCATCTCGACGGTGTAACCATCCCCCTCGAGGCTTCCGGTGACGGTCGTTCCGAGCGGCGTCCGGGCTGGCAGCGGATCGAGCCCGAGCATGGAGAGGTATTCGGCACGGAGCCGCTCCTGCCGTGTCGCGTCGGAGGGAAGGAGATCATCGCCGATCGTCCGCTCGATGCGCGCCGTCCGCGCGGCGAGCCAGCGGTCGATCATCGCATCTCCCGGCGCGGTGGCGCCATAGGGCTGGCCGAGGACGATCGCCGGCGCGAGGAGGAGCAAGAGGGGCGCAAGAAGCGCGACGACGGAAAGCACGACGTCGCGCGTCGCAGGGAGAGAGACCGTGGATCGGAAAGCCATCGTGATCCACTCGTCGTTGCCAGGCCGCGGATGCCGTCGGCCACGTCTGATAACCGCACCCGGAGCCAGCGTTGCCATGCAGTGTCTTCCTCGCGCGACGAAGGGAAGCGGCGCTCGAATCGATGCACCCCCCGGAATCAGCCCCATGGTACGGTCACGGGCCCCGGCGGATTGCCACCCTCGATCGATCGGGATAGAATTGCTGTGTTTTGCTCGGGGGCGAGACCGCGAAACATGCCTCTGCGTCTGAAGCGCCCCGGACCGGGATCCGCGATGACCTCGTTCAACGACACGCGACACCTCTGGGCCCTCGGCGCCTTCCTGGCGGCCGTCGCACTCGTCGGCATGGTCGTGCGGCGTGAGCTTGTGCCCGACGACTACGGTCGGACAGGTCCCTACCGGGCCTCCGCGCTCGACGACATCGCCGCCCGTCCGAGCCTGTTTCAGTCCGATGCCACTTGCCATGCCTGTCATGAGTCGGTGGAGCACGAGCGGGCCGGCACGTTGCACGAGGCGGTGCGCTGCGCGCACTGCCATGGTCACGCCGTCGAGCATGTGGCGACGGCGCGGAGGGCGGCGGAGGATCCGTCGACCACGCTCCCGCCGGCCGTGGCGTGGGATGGCGACTTCCTCACGAAACTCGATCTCTACGTCACGAAGGATCGGGCCATCTGCCTGTCGTGCCATAAGGCGGTGGTGGGGATGCCAGCTGATTTCAAGAAGATCGACGTTGCCCTCCACCTCGAGGAGCAAGGGGCTTCCGAGCCGCTCGCCAAGGAAACCTGCTTCGAATGCCATGGCGGGCACGACACGGCCCCCTGATCGACCCCCGGCGGCGCCCCCAGGGCGAGGATTTGCACCATGAGCCTCTTCGAGCTACCGATCCTCTCGATGTCCGCAACGAGCGCCGCAGGCGGCTGCGCCTCGGGGGGCTGTGCAAGCGGCGGGTGTGCCTCGGGCGGCTGCAGCACAGCCCGTCCCGATCAGGCGAGCGAGACTTCCCGCCGGGAGTTTCTCAAAACCGCCACCACGCTCACGCTCGGGGCGATGTCGTTGACGTTGCTGCCAGGAGCCATGGCCGGCGATGAATCGTCCTCTTTGGCAACGGCCCCGGGCGGCGGCCACCCCCATGCGAAGAAGCCGATGTACGGCTTTCTCATCGACACGACGAAGTGCACCGGCGCGGGGAAGTGCCTCACCGCCTGCCGCGTCGAGAACAGTGTGCCGGAGGGACAGGCGCGAACGTGGGTGGAACGCTACGTCCACTTCAAGGACGGCCGGGTCGAGGTCGAGCTCGTCCCGGAGATCGGATACGCGGCGTCGGGCGAGCCCCAGCCGGAGGCCGAGGATGTCCTCCGCGCCTATTTCGTTCCCAAGCTTTGCAACCAGTGTGTCGATGCGCCCTGCAACCAGGTCTGCCCGGTGCACGCCTCGATCAAGAGTCCGGAGGGGATCGAGTTGGTCGACACCGATCGCTGCATCGGCTGCGGCTACTGCGTCCAGGCCTGCCCGTACGGCATTCGATACATGAACCACGAGACGAATGTCGCCGACAAATGCAATTGGTGTTACCACCGCGTGATGCGGAACGAACAGCCGGCCTGCGTCGAGGCTTGTCCGACAGGCGCCCGCGTCTTCGGCCGGATCGATGATCCCGACAGCGAGATCTCGCAGCGGCTGGCGACGCTGCCGACGAGCGTCCTCAAGCAGCACCTCGGCACGATCCCGCTCACCCGCTACGTCGGCCTCACCGACGAGGTGACCTGATGGAGTACCACGCCCTCCACGACGCGCCCTTCGTCTTTCCCAACGATGCCCATCCGGCGTGGAGCATCATGATCGTGATCTATCCCTACATCACCGGGATGGTGGCCGGGGCATTCGTCGTCTCGACGATGTACCACGTCTTCCACCGCGAGGCGCTGCGGCCGGTGGCCCGTTTGGCCGTGGTCGCGTCGCTCTGCCTGGGGGCCTGCGCCACCCTCCCGCTCCTCCTCCATCTCCACCAGCCGCAGCGGGCGCTCAACGTCGTGGCGACTCCCAGCCCCAGTTCGGCGATGGCCGGATTCGGCTTCATCTATTCTTTCTACATGCTCGTTCTCGTCGTCGACGTCTGGCTCCTCTTCAGGCCGGCGATCGTGGAGCGGGCCCATTCCGCGCCCGGCCCATGGAAGAACGTCTACCGCGTGCTCGCCTTGGGGGTGCTGGAGATCACGCCACGGGCAGCCGAGATCGATCGGAAGCTCGTCCACGCCCTCTCCGTGATCGGGATTCCGGCGGCCTGCATCCTCCATGGCTATGTCGGATTCCTGTTCGGCGCGATCAAGGCGAATCCCTGGTGGTCGACCGCGCTGATGCCGGTGATCTTCCTGACGTCGGCTGTCGTGTCGGGGATCGCGGTGCTGACGCTCCTCTATCTTTTTCTCTGCCGGGGCAGCCGGATGGAGCCCGACGAGGAGTGCATGCGGTCATTGTCGCGACTGCTGTGGATGTTCCTCGTCCTCGCGGTGACGTTCGAGTTCGGCGAACTGCTCCACGTGGCCTATGAGCGGGAGGAGGAGTGGCACGTCATCCGCGAGCTGCTCGTCACGAAGTTGCGCTTCTCCTACCTGACGCTGCAGGTGCTCATCGGCGCGCTGTTGCCGCTGCTCATCCTGCCGATCCCCGCATTCACCCGCGTCGCGAGCGCCCCCTTTCGGCGTGCCTGCACCGGCGTTGCTGCCGTCCTCGTCCTCGTGCAGGTGGCAGCGATGCGCTGGAACGTCGTCGTCGGCGGTCAGCTGTTCTCGAAGAGCTTCCGGGGATTTGTCGACTATCCGGTCACATGGCTCGGCCGCGAGGGGCTGCTCGCCGCGGCCGTGGTGCTGGCGATGCCGATGCTGCTCCTCTGGGGGGCGATGAAGCTCCTCCCCGTGTGGCCCCCGAATCCGGAATCCGACTCAGGAGTGAAGGCATGATGCTGACGATGTCGACGGTCGCCCCTGTGGCCCTCCGAGCCGGGTTCCGCCGCGTGTTCCCGCTGTTGATCCTGGTGGCGGCCTTCGCCCTCCCGGTGGGGATTGTCGTGGCGGCGCCGACGGTGCCCGACACCGTGACCTGGGAAGAGGGGATCGAGTATTCGACCCCGGAAGGGGAATCCATGAAGCTCAATCTCGCCCGACCGAAGACGGGCAATGGACCGTTCCCGGCGGTGATCTGCATTCACGGTGGAGGATTCCGGGCCGGGACGCGCGACGGCTACGATCAACTCTGCGTCCGCCTCGCCGAGCGCGGGTATGTGGCGGCGACGATCTCTTACCGACTGGCTCCGAAGCACCGCTTCCCGGCCGCGGTCCACGACACGAAGGCCGCCGTTCGCTGGCTGCGGGCCCATGCCGGCGACTATTCAGTCGACCCCGACCGGATCGGGGTCACCGGAGGCTCGGCCGGTGGCCACCTCGCCCAATTTCTCGGGGTCACCGCCCACGTGCCCCGCTTCGAGGGGGACGTGGGAAACCCCGGTCAGTCGAGCGCCGTTGCCTGTGTCGTCAACGTCTACGGGCCGAGCGACTTCACCAAGTCGTACGGGAAGAGCGTCGATGCCCATGAGGTGTTGCCGCTGTGGTTCGGCGGGAATCTCGACACTCACCGCGATCTCCACATCCAGGGGAGTCCGCTGGCCTGGGTGACCCCCGATGCGGCGCCGACGCTGTGCATCCACGGAACGGAGGATGCCTACGTGGCGCACGAGCAGGCCGAGTGGCTCATCGACAAGCTCAAGGGGGCCACGGTCGACGCCGAACTGCTCACGCTCCAGGGCGCTGGCCACGGCTTCAAGGGGGCCGATGCCGAAAAGGCCGATGCGGCACTGTTCGAGTTTTTCGACCGCCGCCTCAAGCCGCAGCGTTGAATCGCGAGGGCCCCTTCGCAATGGCCGCTGCGACGACGCTCACTTCCCGCCGCGCAGGTGGCGATCGAACCAACTCCCGAACTGAATCAGGTCGAGGAGCATCGTCGGCCATCCGTGGTCACCGCCGCGGTGGACGACGACCTTGACGGTGTGCCCCAGCGCCTCGGCCCTCGCCTGGAAACGCTCGGATTGATCGAGGGGAACGAGCCGGTCGGCGTCGCCGTGATAGATGAGCGTCGGCGGAAGATTGTCGGCGAGGCGATGGAGCGGCGAGAGTTCCCGGCCTGTCTCCGGCCAGGTCGTCATGTCGACCGGGTCCTGCTCGAGCGCCTTGCGGAAGCTGAGCGGCGGGCCGCCGTCGCGGGGGTTCTCCGTCGAGTTGCCGAGATCGAGGAAGTCGGTGACGGGATAGAAGATCGCCACCGCCTGCACAGCGCTACTCGCCCTGTCGATCTCGTCGGGGGCCGCCGCGTCGCCCGGGCCGCCGGTGGTGGCGATCATCAGGGAGAGGTGGCCGCCGGCGGAGCCGCCCGTGAGCCCAAGACGGTCGGGGTCGACAGAATAGTCTGCCGCGTGGCTGCGGATGAAGCGGATCGCGCGATGGGAATCGGCGACGATCTCGGGAATCGTCGCCTCGGGCTGCGAGACGTGATAGACGGGAAAGATCGTGTAGCCGCGGCGGAGAAGGGGGGCGAGGATGACGGCATTGAAGTCACCGGGGCCGCCGGATCGCCAGCCACCGCTGGTGAAGTAGACGATCCCGAGGCCGTTGGGCTTGGCGGGGCGGACGACGTCGAAGGTCAGGTCTTTCCCCTTTCGAACGCCGTAGACGACGCCCTTCTCGGCTTCGTAGGCGGGATGGTAGTAGACCCACCCGGCGGCAATCCCGATCCCGGCGATCGTCACGAGGGAGAGGAGCCCGAGGAAAAGCCAGGTGAGGATCCGGAGGATCGGGCGGCCGCGCTTCGGGAGCGAGTCGACGTCGGCGGAAGGCACGCCCTGGACAGGCGGGGCAGGGATGGTCACAGGCTGGCTCCGTGCGGGGCTCGGGGGATGGGTGAACGTAGCAAGCTTCGACGACGGGACCAAGCGAGGAGGGAGTTTCGCAGATCCCCCGCCCGCCCCTCGAGCCGGAGAGGCCGGGGCCCGGCACGATCGTTCCACGCGGCAAAACTTGCCTGCCGGGAAGGGGAGTGAATACTCTCGCTGTGGCGGCGTGTGTCGTCGTCCTGTCCCCGGCCCCGCCCAGCTCCAGACCGGCCTCCTCCATGCCCTCGATCGGTCTGGCACTCTCCGGTGGTGGTTTCCGGGCCACGCTCTATCACCTCGGGGTGATCCGTTACCTCCGGGACAGCGGCACGCTCCCCCTCGTGGCCGACATCGCCGCTGTCTCCGGCGGCAGCGTCGTCGCTGCCCACCTCGTCCTCAACTGGGATCGCTACAACGGCAGCGATGCGGAGTTCGCCGAGGCTGCCGCCGAGGTGATCCGCTTCGTCCAGTTCGACGTTCGCAATCACATCGTCCGCCGATTGCCGCTCCTCTTTCCGATCCGCTACGCGGCGAGGCTCACCGGCTGGCCCGCCGCCCACCTTGCCCCCAACGCGCTCCTGGAACGCCACTACCGGGATTTTCTCTACGGCGACCGCCGGCTGTTCGAACTGCCGAAGAGCCCTTGCCTCCACATCCTCGCCACGAATGTCAGCGATGGGGTCCTCTCCGTTTTCAACCGCGACGGACTCCACATCCAAAAGCGCGATCTCGATGGCGACGATCCGTTTCATCACGTTCCAGGATTGACCGCGTCGATCGCCAAGGTAGTCGGGGCGTCGAGTGCGTTCCCCGGCTTTTTCCCCCCGGTCGAAATCACCGCAGCCGACCTCGGCGTCCGCGCCGGCCACTTTCCCACCGAGTCGTTCACCGACGGTGGCGTCTACGACAATCTCGGGATCCGCGCCTTCCGCTGGCTCCAGCAGGTCCGTGGCAGCCCGCTCTCCCGCGTGTTCGTCAGCGATGCCGGCAAGCCGTTCCAGATCCTCGGCGACACGTCGCTCGGCTTCCTCGCACAGTCGATCCGCGCCACCGACATCCTTTGGGACCGCGTCTGGCAGTTGGAGCGCGAGAACTTCGGCGACCAGAACGGCTTTTACTTCGTGCCCATCACGACGGTCGTGCCGCTGGAGGAGGATCCCCACGCGCTTCATCCGGTGCTTCAGGCGGAGGTGGCATCGATCCGCACCGACCTCGACCGCTTCTCCGACCTCGAGGTCAACACGCTCGTCGGCCACGGCTACGAGGTCGCCCGCAGCGTTCACCGACGGAGGCTCGTGACCGGGGGGAGCCCTGTCCACGACGGGCCCGTGTGGCTGCCGCTGCCGGGCGATCAGGCGTTGCGCGGACAGGACCCCGGTTTGCCGGCCGTCGGCGAGGAGCATTCTGACGCGGCGGACAGTGCCCCGGGAGCCGGCACGGATGTCCGGGCGGCCGCGTCGGCCCTGCGAAGTGGCACCGCCCGCACCGGTGGCACAAACCCCCGGGCCCTGCTCGCGACGACCCTGCGGCGCTCGAGCCGCCGCAAGGTGTGGTCGACGCTCCTCGACTTCCGTGATTGGCCGAGCTGGATCTACCTGGCCCTCGGGCTCCTCTTTCTGGTCTGGTTGCCGATCCGCTTCTGGCAGATGCACCGGCATGAGCGGATGCTCACGAGCGTCATCAATTCGATCGCCAAGGGCGACCCCGACATCCGGCTCGTCCTCGATCTGGTCGAGAACGATCCGCTCCGCGACTGGAGCCCGATCGCCGTCAACGACTCCGACGAGCTCGCCCCCGTCCACGTCGGCGACATCGAGATTCTGTCGCGGAGCCGGATCATCGACCTGCGGAAGACCTGGGTCGGCCAGGGGGCCCGCGACGGGCAGGGGATTGTCCAGATGCGCGACCGGCTGACGGTCCGCATCCCGGAGGGGGCGAGCGATCCCTCGATCACGCTGCGGTCGGCAAACGTCGTCCGGGAGCTCGAATACCGCCAGCCGCGGAACCAGCCCCAACTCGTCGTCCGGCGGGGATTTGAGGAGGTGGACGGCGAGAAACTTGCCCGCTACGAGCTCACCTGCAATCTTGCCTCAGCCTCGCGCGGGGTGCCTGTGACGATCGAATTGGCGACCCACGTCCGCTTCCCGAAGCTCCTCCCGGGGAGGATGCCGTTCCTGCTCGACCATCCCACCGATCTGCTGACGGTGTGGATGCTCTTCCCCGAGGACCATCCCTACCACACCTACAAACTCCTCCGTCATCCACGCGATCAGCCCGACGCCACCGAACCGCTTTCCGCGCGCTACACGATCGACCATCCCTACGGCACGCTCATAGGCTGGTCGGCCATCAAGCCGGACCCGGGCACCGTCTACGAGTGCCGCTGGACCAACGACTGACGTTTTTGGCCCGCGGGCCGCGCCATGCGATGAGGTGGGCGGGGCAAGCTGCGTGGCTCGCCGCAACCTCTGTCCGCGGCTTTCACCTTGCCGCAACCTCGCCCCCTTGGCTATGGACGGGCAGTCAGTCCCGGCTCTCCTCCCGCCAGAGGTGCCCCGTCGTGCGCCGCAATCGCTCCCCGATCCGCTGCTTCGCACCGCTCCTTGTCGGCCTTTCCCTGACGCTCGCCTCCTGCCGGGTGTGCGACCGCTGCCTCGCGCCGCGCGAGATCGTCGTCGACCGACCGATCGCGGCACCGGAGCTGGTAGCGCTGACAAAGGTCGCCCCAATCGAGCGGGGCAAGCCGCGGAAGGTGCTCGATGCTGCCGGCTGGGTGTTCGGCATCCCCGCGAAGATCATCCTCTGGGATCGTCGCGTCGAGAATCACCGCGTCTCGGCCACCACCGAAGGAACGATCGCCGAGTACCTCGCCGACAATGATCTCGACCACGTCAAGGTGCGGATCAACCAGTATGCCCCGCTCGAGGATTGGCGACGGCTGCGGAAGAACCGGACGGTCGGCTGGCCGCTCCGCTACACGATCGGCACCCTCTCGGTGGCCGCCGAGGGCGTCTTCCCGGGCAGGCTCCTCGGCGGCGATCACTACAACCCCTGGACCGCCACGATCCATCTCTACAGCGACGTTCCGGCGATCGCCATCCACGAGGGGGGGCATGCCAAGGATTTTGCCCGCCGCGAGTGGCCCGGCCTCTACGCCGTCGCCTTCGGCCTGCCGATCACCGAGCTCTACCCCGAGGCGATCGCCACCGGCGACGCACTGGCTTACGCCGAGCAACACAACGAGGAAGCTCTCGTCGCCGAAGGCCACCGCATCCTCTATCCCGCCTACGGCACCTATCTCGGCGGCGCGGCGGGGCAGGCCGTGGGAATGACGGTTGGCCTGCCGATCTATGCAGGCGCTGTCGTCGCCGGCCACGTGGCGGGGAGGCTGCCGCCGGAGGAGTCGTCGGAGGCGTTGCCAGAGGATGTGCCAGAGGATGTGTCAGAGGATGCGGGGGGCTGAAAACGTCGTCATGGCGAGCGTCCTCCCTGGCGATGCCGGGCTTCTCCACTTTGCCAGGGGCCCGCCCGTCCCCGGGCCTGTCGGTTCGACGCACTCGGCGATCCCCTCCCAGGCGTCAAATCCTCCAGAACCGGCAGAGCCGCGGCCGATCCTTCCTCTTGGACGCCCGGCGCGGCGTCGCACCCTGCCCACGAGGACTCCTCGCCTTGTCGCTGCGGCGCCTTGCCCGGACATGCCGTTGTGTGATCGCCATCGCGATCCTCGTGGCCGGCTGCGCCGGGGCCTGGGGGCCCTCCACGGCCGTGGCGTCCGCTGCGGCGGACGCCAGCCCGGCAGCGGCCCTCTCTACCGGCGACGCCGAAGCGGCGTTCGACGCCGGGGAATCGCCCCCCGGGCTCGACCCGGCACAGGAAGCATGGATGCGCGAGCAGATCGACCACGCGGTCGAGGCGCGGCTCGCCGGGATCCCCCGGCCGGTCTACATCCCGGCCACCGACATCGCGCCCCCCAAGGGGCTGCTCCTCTATCGGGAACGGCCAGGCCGCGGGGAGTTTCCGTTCGCGCTGGCGATCGGTGGCTTCATGCAGCTCCGCTGGCTCGAGTTTGCCCGCGGCGCCACCTCATGGACGAACGCCGCCGGCGACACGCTGCCGATCAACAACATCAACACCTTCAACATCGACCGCTACTTCCTCACCTTCTCCGGTCATGTCGTCGACGAGCGCCTCGTCTACACGTTTGCTCTTTTCGGGACGACGAACGTCGGCGTCAGGGCGGGGGCCGTGCCGGTCGGCATGGCCGGCTGGAAGTTCAGTGATGCCGCGACCGTCGGGGTGGGGATGACCAACGTTCCCGGGACGCGCGAGTGGATCATCGCGAGCCCGTGGACCGTGGGCGTCGATCGGAGCATGGCCAACACCTTCTTCCGCCCCGGCTACAGTCCCGGCGCGGCCGCCACCGGCGCGCTCCTCGACGGCGAGTTCCACTATCAGGGGGGCGTGTGGAACGCGATCGACGGTGGCACCTCCGGGGTCTTTCGGCGCGGCACGTCGATGGCCTTCGCCGGCAATGTCTGGTGGGAGCCGCTCGGGGCGTACGGCTTCGGCCCCGGCGACATGGAATGCCACGAAGAGCCCGTGATCCGGCTGGGGACGAGTGGCGTCTACGCCAACACCTATCCGCTGGCGCTTGTCGGCGCGAACCCCGAAGACACGATCGTGCGGCTCTCCGACGGCACGCCGCTGGCTACCGTGGGGGCGCTCGGCACCGATTCGCAGGTCAGGCAGTTCCTCTACCAACTCGCCAGCGTCGATGCCGGGATCAAATACGGCGGCTGGGCAGCGAACGCCGAGGTCTACTTCCGACTCCTCAACAACTTCAACGGCGTCGGCACTTTCAACCGCTCGAGTTCGTACGATCAGGGGGGGCAGGTCTATCTTTCGTGGTGCTTCGTCCCGAGATCCCACGAGGTGTATGCCAGGTCGAGCGTCGTCACGGGCCCGTTCGGCACCGGGCAGGAATACGGTGGCGGATTGAACTGGTACGTGAGGCAATCGCGTCAGGCCCGGTTTACGATCGAGGCCCTGACGATGAACCGCAACCCGGCCCAAAACTTCATCTATCCCTACCGCGCCGGCTCCACCGGCACGGCGATCCAGACGCAGTTCGTGGTGGCATACTGACGTCTCCGTGGCGGGCTTTGAGGGCGTGGCGGGGCACTTTCCCCAGGCTTTCCACAAGCTTTCCACAGGGCTTGCTATTCTTACGCGAGGGCGGAGGCGTCGCGGGGAGCGCGACGCGGTCCCGGCGACCGCCCCCGGAGCCGACCATGCCCGCATCCGATCACCATCTTCACGCTTTCGGGGACGCGCTCTCCCGCCGGCGACTCCTCCGCAGCTCCGGGAGCCTGCTCGGCACCGGGGCGCTTGTCGGCCTGTCGCTCCCCGAGATTCTTCGCCTCCGCGCCGAGGCCGCGGCGCTGCCGGCGGCGCCAGCGAAGGCGACGTCGCTGATCATCGTCTACCTGTGGGGAGGCTTGAGTCACATCGACTCGCTCGACCCCAAGCCCGACGCGCCGCCCGAGGTCCGAGGTGAGTTCCGGCCGATCTCCACGGCCACGCCCGGCATCGCCTTCAGTGAGCATCTTCCCCGTCTGGCCCGACACACCGAGAAGCTCGCCGTCATCCGTTCGATCCACCACGACGACGCGGCACACGGCCGGGGGATGTATTGGAATCTCACCGGCCACAGGCCGCCGCGCGTGGGCAACATCCCACCCCTCTCGGGCGATTGGCCCTCGATCGCGGCGATGGTCTCGACGTTGCGGCCGCCGCCGGAGGGGGTTCCCCCGGCCGTCCGCGTCCCCTATCCACTCGTCGACAACGGCACGCTCCAGGCGGGCGAGTATGGCGGCTGGCTGGGGGTGAAGGTCGAGCCGATCATCATGCGTCCTTCCGGTGGCGAGCCGTTTGCCGGCGTGTCCCGCTCACTCGGCGCGGAGACGTTCGAGATCGGCAAGGTCGACACTGGGCGTGTGTCACGCCGTGAGGAGCTCCGCTCGCGACTCGACCATGCCCCTGGCAGGGCGGCCGACTTCGCGTCGCACGATCACTTCCGGGACTTGGCCCGCGATATCCTCCTCGGCTCAGCGGTGCGCGAGGCCCATGACATCGACCGCGAGCCGCCACGCGTGCTCGAGTCGTATGGCAACCACATCGGTGGCCGCAGCTTGCTGTTGGCACGGCGGCTCACCGAGGCGGGAGTGCCTGTGGTGCAGGTGTGCTGTGCGGCGGGGGATCTCAACGGCGGCTCAGGCGACATGTGGGACACCCACGGCGACAAC
>Ga0114959_10002064_pt1 | contig 16864 bp, 34 predicted proteins | sample C_130625_EF_Meta_FD_87317 | JGI IMG/M metagenome (GOLD analysis project Ga0114959, IMG submission 87317) | Freshwater microbial communities from Lake Croche, Canada to study carbon cycling - C_130625_EF_MetaG | ecosystem: Environmental > Aquatic > Freshwater > Lake | place: Lake Croche, Canada...
GTAATCAAAGTCTTCGTGAGTGTGTCCGTGTGTCCACAATTTAATCTGCGGATGATCAAGAATAAACTCATCTAAACTACTGCTAAATCCACCGTTCATGAGAATATCATGTTGATACCGTGGATGTGTACTTAGCCGACTTGGTGAATGATGTCCAACAATGACAAATTTTTCTTTGTATTTGCCGGCAACTATGGCTTTGATATAACCAAGCATTTTTTTATGATCTTCTACTGCATCAGCTGGACTAAATGTACTGGGTCGCTTGAGTTTGTTGTAGCCAATGGGATCTTTGGAATAGTCAGGATTGCCATGTTCATCCCGGGCATACTCTAATTGTTTGTACTCACACATGTAGTTGCTGTTTTTCACGCATTTAAAATCATTCATTGCACCACGAATATAACGCATGGTGTCGGTGTCTTCTTGATTCATGTCTGACCAAAGAGTACCACCGATGAAGGTAAAATCATCTATGTTTAAAATTTCTTTGTCAAGTACATGCAGGTTTGGCAAATAGGCCAGTACTGTTTTAAGATGAGGAATAGTATCTGCAAAATCACCATGATAGTGTTCGTGATTGCCGGCAATAAAAATCACATGCGGAAACTGTGCACTACATCTCTGAAAGAACTCGTGATAACGATTGCTTTTGTAATCAGGTCCCAGTGTACGATAAGGATCATGCTGAGTCATGTCGTTGGCCACACAGATGTCGCCACCCAGAATCAGAACATCTACATTGTCTTCGTTGACAATATTTAGATCTCCAAATTCCAAGTGAATGTCACTGGTCACATACAATTTCATGATTAGTCCAATTTATAGTTTAAAAATGCAACAACAAAACATATTGCAGAGTTCACATAGTCTTCGCAGACCAAATAACTCAATCCCAAGGATACCATATACCCTATCAAAAACCAAGTGATTTCTGATGCATAAGTCATGTACCATATTCTAAATTTGTTCATACATCATCCTTATCAATCCAACGCTATCAATAGTTGTCAACAAGATATAGTTAGCCAGCATGCCAAAAGATTTACGAGTGAAACTAGCCCAAGCGTACATAGCACAACCGCTAATCCAAATGGGATACAAAATAAGAAGCGGAGGGTTGGGTACAGTGAGCGCCATCGTAATGCTACAGCCAATGCTGATAGCCCAAGCCAACAGCTCAACGCCGAAACGAAATGGATGAGTACGGTAATCATCTTTGATCCAACTAAAAATATTAAAAATTATATCGTTCATCCGCGCCTCATGCGTGAAATTTCAACAGCTTCTTCATCACTAAACACAGGAACAGCGTTTGACTTGTGCATAGTCGCAATACCTTTTACCTTGGTGCCGGTGTAGACTTTTGCCGGAGCAAGAGTCGCATTACCACCGCCGGTATTAAGGCTGGGTATATGATTGGTATTGGTACGACCCACTGGTGTATCAAGTTTGTAGGACAAGGGTTCTGCTTTTAGTGCACGAGTTCTTCGCCGGTCCTCGGCTTCAACACCTTGCCGCTTCAGCAACTCTTGCCAACTAGATTCCAACTCGCGGGCCTTGCGAGCTTCTTCTGCATTACGAAATTTCACTCGGCCCTTTTTCTTGCCAGTTAGGCTTAAACTTGGGTGATGTAAATGCATACTCATATGGTAGTCCTACTGTGATTAACATGTAGTAATTATATATGAGTATGCAATACTAGTCAACCTTTTTAAGTATGTTCCAAACACGGGATTTTTCCAAAAGATCAGCTTCAAGACGTCGGTATTGTTCACCTAATTCGCGAAGTTGATCCCATTCAGCTTCTAGTTTGGCATTGGGAGTAAGCATATTCAGACGTTCTTTGATGTCGGCCAGCGTCTGCATCAGGCTTAGATCATTTACCTTGATGTCTGCATCTTCACCTGTCAACTGTATAGTTGCAGACGGTGCAAAAGCTACATTAGATAAGGTATTGTAAGTACCTGTGGACAACGACAAGTTTGAATAATACGGACTTGCTGTAACACCAGATGCCATTGTGCTTGATGACAACCCTGTATTCTCCCAATCGTAAGATGAAATGCTGATGGCATCCACTGATGTGTTTGAGTCATCTTCCATGGCAAGTATTACTTGGTGGCCAACGCTTCTTTTTCAGCGGTAATTTCTTTGCGACGCTCTTTGATGGCCTTGCTCATTTCCTGCAGAGCTTTTCTAGCGCGAGCTGCCGCGGCCTTGACACCTTTGCCTGTGAACTTTTCGTTCTCGGCTTTGTATACTTCAAATTGCTCTAATAGTGTTTCATGATTGGTCATTGTTATTACTCCTTATTGATGACTGTTGTAGTGTAGTTGATCTGTGGCACAAAGTCAACAGCAACTTTGCCAAAATATCATTGATCGGTGCCAGGTTGTCGTGCACTGTCAGCAAAATAATCTGTTATGCCACTTGCTCGACGAATGTCCAATGTTAGACAATGCAGGCCACCATCCCAAAATGTTCTTGCTCTAAATGGCATGGAGTGAACAGTGAATCCCATTTCTTCTAGTTTTTTAAATGCCAATTCGTTTTCGCCCAGTACCAAAATATTGGTGGGATCTACCACCAGGCAATTGACTTCAAAATAAGTTTCCATGGAATCACCAACCCAGTCGCTGGCAAATTCAACAACATGTCGGTTGAAGCTGTCAGGGAATATAACTCCAGGCAATCTAAACTTACCATTTTGATGTATGCGCTTGAATGGTTTTTCTTGATTCAGTTTAAACTCAGGCTTGGTGATTATTATGTGGGACCAGTCTGGAAAGTAAGTGTCATAAGATTTAAAGTAACTGGTGGTCATCAGTCCACCAGGTTTAATGGCAGCAAAGCATCCATCTATATGCCCACCATTGGTCACATAATGAACTCGATATTCAGGAAAGGTATCTGCAATAAATGTTTTAAAATTTTCTAAATTATTTGATTCATTATGAAAAGCTAGATCTATTAACAAGTCACGACCGTATCTAACAGTATTGGCTCCGTAAAACAACGGATACCTGGAATACAATACTGTAGACCGTGAGTCGGCTTCGTATTCTTCTAAAACTGGTCCCCAGGCATTTTGCGCCTGACGATATCTATGCTCTGGAATAACAAGATGATTGCCAATGACCACGGCATTGTCTCTGGGAGTGATCTCTGGCTTGTGCAATGTTTCCAGCTCAGGGTGTATGTAGTCATTGATGTTGTTGTATGCAGGCCTGCGCACACAAACTCCCAGCTCTTCCAACTTGTTGTGAATTATAGTTAGATCCTGTTTGGTAATTTCTGTTATCTTGCAAAAATTATCAGCAACCTCTGCAGGCAAGTGACTGTACCAAGACTCAGGGTAAACATCACCTAGCCAAACCTCTAGCAACTTGTCCCAGCCATTGTGGCTGTTAATTTTCGGAAAATCCATTTTTTTGGCACTCCAATCTAGATGTATATATGTCGACGATTCCAGCAATCCCAAATTGTTACATTGTTCCAGCTGTGCGACCAAGTAACATTAAAAAGTCCAAAGGTTCTTTCGTCAAGAATGTGCATGCGATTATCTTTGACAATCGCAGACGCTCGATGCTGTTGGCACCAATCTTTCAGTTGTTGTTCGGCCGCATTGCCGCGAAGCATTATTATGTAAAGAGCATCTGCTTCTTTACTGTGGTGAAAAGACATTAATGTATTGTAATTCCTGGCGGTATCAGCTGATCGCTACGTCGACGGCTGACTTCATCTCTAAACTCATCGGGCATGACAATGTATTCATCATCGTGTTTTTTAGCGTGAGCATCATCAATGCCAACCAAACGCATCAAAATACCCAACGGCACTTCTCTGTATCCTCGGCGGTGCATGACTTCGCAAATATCAATTAGTAAAGATCTGATCTCTTGATCTTGTTGATCAAACATATAATATTAATTATGATTTTTTTTGTAGACAAAGAAAAAGCGACTCAAAAGAGTCGCTTTTGTATGAGCCGGAGTGGCTTAAGCGTCGGCTGTTTCTGTGACAGCTGGAGCGGCAGTCACAGCAGGCTTGCTGGTTTTAATAGAAGCGGCACTCTTGCCAACTACTTTGATCTCGCCTTTCTTGGCAAGTTTGGTCTTTTCTGCCAACTTGTTGGCAACTGCGTAACCTGCATCACCTGCCATGCCTTGCTCTTGCAAATACTGCAGGGCCTGCAATTTTGTCATTGGAGTTGGCAACTCAATGAGGTTAATATCGGTACAGCCATTCTTGTGTAGAATCTTATGACGAGCTACCAAGTCGTTTGCAAAACGAGCCTTAGTTACGCCATTTTGTGTAGCAGTACCAGCGACAGTAAAGAGTTTTTCAGTTTGAGCCATTTTAATTGCCTTTCGAAGTTTTAAAAAATTTAACTAATGCCGTTTTGTTTGGCATGTCCTTATTATAACAAATACAGCTATTCTGGTCAACCGTATTTGTCACTTTTGAGTTACCGAAATTGGTATTTTTGGACAACTCAAAACCTTACCAACTAGAGTTGTAAAAAACCCGCAGACCTAAAAAGGTTTCTGCCTTGGCGTTTTTTACAAACTCTAGATCTTGTGCTTGATAATGATCACTTGCATCATCACCGAAGAAAAATCCCGAGGTCGAAGGTAACTTGCGTTCCTTGACATCTGTCTCAAGCTCGTCGAGATCTTGCCAGGTCAATTCCAATTCAATGCCATTGAAGGTATGATCCTTAAACCATTTACCTTGCTCGGTCATTTTATATTTCCAAAGTTCTTCCATCCAACCGTGTAGGTTAGGATGCTTGCGCCAGTATGCAAGTTCACGCTCGGTGACCGTTTCACCTTCGTCATTCTTGCTGGCAACATAAGCATACATGTCTAGTCCCATGATTGTTCCTTAGGCTGTTACTTTAACACGATTCAATTGTGTGGTGCTGTTGTCGCGATGTGCCTTAACAGAACCTGTGATTTTTGCAGTTGAACCTATTGCCAACTGACTACGATAACTAAAAAACACACCGCGATTATTGGTATCCACTGCGGTTATAAACCAAACATTGTAGTTGGTGCTGTAGACTGCCTTGATGACTTCAACTTCAAGCGAGACTTTGTCGCCGACGGATCCAACATACTGAGCAACAGTCTGACGCAATCTTGCATCAACTTCTACGCGAGCAACACCTCTAGCTTGACTGGCCGGTAAACATGGCACTACTGCAAGAGCCAGTTTATTAATGTTGGAATCAAAGTTGTCGGTGACTGCAAGAACAGTCTGTACACTCAAATCAAAATCTGTTAGTTGACCTTTGAGTGCTTTGAAAGTAATGTCGCCGCGAACCCAGTCCAAACATTCTTGGCCGGCTTGATAGTCTGCGGCATCCAAGCGATCTGGATTGGCCAGTAATTCTGCAAACACTTCGCGATTGGTCTTGTATTTTACCACAGCAGGCTCTACTTGAGTGTCCCACTCAGGAGTCTTGATGTAGCGATTGCCGTTGATGCGGTGTGCGGCCACTGCCGCGGCCCAAACAACAGCAACAGAATATTGAATGCCGGGTGCAACTTTACGAGCGGATTTTGACATGGTGTAATACTGCATTTAGTGCTCCTGTTTTCTTACTATGTTTCTATTATAGCAAATCGGGTAATTCCGGTCAACCAAATTTTAAATTGCCTGTGAGTACCAGCCTTCACGCTCAATTTTGCGATTGGCTAGTCGAATAGCATTACGGGCCTTGTCAACACCGGGTGTTGAGCTTGATGCATGGATGCTACCATTGGCTTGCAGGAACTCAACTGCATTGTGTTTGGCCTGATATGTTTTTAGTGCCACTGCAGGAATCAACATTGGGCGACCGGTTACAGGGGTAAAAGTGATTTTCATTTAGTGCTCCTTGTTTCTTACTATAACTCTATTATAGCAAATCGGGTGATTCCGGTCAACCGTTTTGACCTGCCAAAACACGAAAAACTGACTGTTGTAAATCTGCAACATCTTCGTTGGACACATAAAAATCGGTTGACGGATCCCAATATTCTCCAGCTCGTGTGTCATAATACAGGATCTGCCCGTTGGGATAGTGAAAAGGACCTTCTAAACCCGGGCGTGATTCCCATTTTGTTTCGTGCTTGAAAACTGTATACGCCATTTTAAACTCCGTCCATGATTACAATTGCAACAAACATACCTAGCAAAGGTCCCCATAAGGGCCACAAGCTGGCGACGAGTTCTAGTACGGTCATTGTAGCACCCTTTAAGAGTTGACTGTTTCGTAAGGACTGAATTCTTCAACTAGGTGTCGAGTGTTGGTCAACACCACTTGATGGGCTTCAACTGTTCGCTCACTGTAGACCATTCTACCGTATTTTTGAACATCTGCCATCACTTCGGCAACGGTCAAACCTAGAAAGTTTGATTCTTGTTTTATCTGTTTGATTGCGGTTTCAAGTTTCATATTAGGCTCCGTAGTAGGCAGTTTCAGGTTGGTTGCGCTTCTCGTCCATGATCTCAAACAAGATGAACTTGGCAATGTTTAGGTTTTTCCTAACCTGCTCATTTGAGTTAGACCAGCTACTTAACTCCTGGGCATCTGAAAGAATACCTGCAACAACCATTTCAAGACCGGATGTTTTGGCAGTGATACTATTCATGTATTGATCACGAATTTGTTGCTCGGTAATTCCGTACATTTTGACTTCATTTGCGTTTGACATCTCTAACTCCTTTTTGCTTACTATGCTGTTATTATACTCGATCTTGAATTTTTGGACAACCAAACTGTGTTGTTTTTTAGCAACAAGTGTGATTATGCCACTACTTCCAAAATGACATCATCGTAGTTTTGTGCAATCCACTCTTTATAGACTGCTTTGGCCTGATTTAAATCATCGCCTTCATAATCAGCTACGCCGCCTACCCAAACAATAAATTTGCTGACTTCATTTGCGTTTGACATATCTAACTCCTTTTTACTTACTATGCTGTTATTATAACCGATTTTGCGCTTTTGGTCAACTGTTGTGTTTTTACAACAAATTGTAAGCCAACCCAATTAATCCTACTCCTAGCATTACACCGTTGGTGACGATTAAACTGGGTTCTCGCCAGTAGATTGAAACACCTAACCAAAGGGCTCCACCCAAGGATAAAATTGCTGGGCCTAAGGGATAAAATCCCATACTGTTTACCGCGGTACCAACGATAAGGATAGCAGTTGCTAACCATTTAACATACCAATCTATTGTTTTCTTCATGTATTGATTATAACCGATCTTGCGTTTTTGGTCAACAAAAACCCGCCATTTCAGCGGGTAATTTGTGTTGCTTTTTTGCAACCAAAAAGTAGTACTAGAGTATTACCTAGTAGAATCTGCTGTCAATTTCAGGTGCTCCAGTTTTTTTAAATAATACCTCTAGAATTTCGTCACTGCCGACAATTGTACCAGCATCATTAATGTAGTTAATTATTTCTGAATTGTCAAAAAACTGATCGTGAAATCTAATTTTGGTAAAAACTGTTTTGATATGAGTGATGTCTTCATCATAATCCCATGCATCAAAAATACGCCAATGATGTATAAGATGCCGGAGTGCCGCAATCACGGTTTTGTGGTCATCGTCCCAGGAGTACATCACAATGGCCAAGGCATCGTTTAATCTTTGAGCATACTCATTGATATGTTTGATTTTGATTTTGGTAATAGTGTTGGGTGCATCGTCGGGATCTTGATGCAGACTTGACAGCAGAACTGAAAAATCCAACGCAGGTGTCTTGTCTAAGATATGCTGACCAATGATGTCGGCGGTCTTTCGCCAACCCTGTTCGCGATTTTTACCACGGACTTCAATGAGTTGATTTAATTTCGCAAGTTGTTCGTCAGTCATACTACCTGACCTCTACTGTTTTGTATTGTTTCATTTTTGGACATTTCTTTAAAATGTGCAACATGCCATTGGCGGTGTGTAAACTGATTTTTACCACCGCCTACCATTTGGATACGCTGTGTTATCCAGCTGGACTACCTGTATGTTCGCTTATCAGCATTGCACTGAGGGCCGGGTAGTGACGCCTGTTGCCTGGCGTTGAATTTATTGTATATGTTGTAGAGACGAATGTCAAACAGCAATTTATTCAAATGTAAAGTGCCTGTCGAACATATTTTCCTTTTGAGTTGATGTTTTTACTCTTTCTCTTTGTAAGGATTTAGTTAATTTATCTTCGGCTATCTTTGCTTGACGTTTTTGTTTTTCTTGTTCTCGTTTAGCCTTAAGTCGAGCACGGTCTTTTTCTATTTTTTTCTTCTTGGTTAACTTCTCTTGTTCTTTTTGTTTTTTTATAGCTTCGCGTTCTTTCTTAACTCTAGCAATTCTCTCTTCTTTGGTTTCTACTACATCACATAGTGTACTGTCAAATCTATAGTGATACTTTAACGCATCTGCACATACAATATTATTTTCGACAATATGTCTTAGATCTTCTCTACCGCATAACAATCGTTCTCTACAAAGATCTACATTGTCTTGCATTAGGTCAACACCGTATGTAGTAGATAACGCTTGTTCAAAGGTGCTACCATTTTCCATTTTGCGAATTAGTACTTCTCCAAGAAACTGCCCATCTCCGCAACTGTTGTCTAAAAATGTCTTATCAGGGTCCGTAAATTGGTCAATAGGAATCTGCTCTAGCATCTCACGCACAAGTTCAGTAGGAGTAAAAACCTCTCCAGTGGCTTTTACACGAGCCTGCGTTCTTTGGACGCCGCTCATATATGTCCGATTGCGGATGTGATCTATAACTTCACTTAACATAAGATTCAATAAATGTTTTAACCTCTTCATTTTTCCATTGTTTAGTCTTATCAAATGGAGGCAAATATTTTAATCCATAGTTGTATCCGTACCCGTCAAGGCTTTTCCACTTGTTACAGTGCTCGATAAAATATTCCGAAAGAATAAAACTTTTAATATTATCCACTTCACTATCATCTTTAACCTCAATGGTCATATAACCAGGATCGAAATTTTCAGTACCTACATAGCAGGCATCGTTTGTTAATGCCTTTGTCATTCCGATAGACAATTTTTTACTTTTATTGTAATATGGTTGCCTAGAAGACCAATATGTTAATTTAATTTTTTTATCTTCGAGTTTATATAGACTGTAAATGTGATCTTTTGTTTTGTTTTTGCTTAGGGCAGGTCCAAAATTATTTTGGGCAAACATGCGTTTATCCGGAGTGTCTGTAAATGTTTTTAATGCTTCGTATAATTTTGAAAATTTTTCGTCAACTATACTGTAGTCATAGATAACATCTTTATTAGATTGATACGAAACACCGATGTTGTTGTATACCGAAACATCTCCTGCGTAATTTTTATCAACTAGCCACCAACAGATGCCAATACCTACAGTGAAGTAGTTATTGGCCCTAAAGTCGACTATTTTTAAATTATCCATACCAACTAACGAAAATCTTTTAGATTCTTTAAGAACTGAAGTTGGCGTTACAAATGCTAATATACCATCTGACTTTAATAGGTCTAATGATTTTTTAGCAAATTGATTATAAATTTTATTTTGGCCACCGTCTTTATTTCCATCTTGATAAGGAGGGTTGCCAATAACAACATCAAATTTCATAGTATTATCCAATTCAAAGAACTTCTTGTAGGGCTTACGAACATACTGGCCTACGAGCTTGTACTTATTCACTGCGAAGCGAATGTGTAAGTCGCTTTCTTCAGAACCCACTACACGACTGCGAATGTTAGCATCACTATGACCTTTGTCACGAAGACGCTGTTCAATTGCTCGAACAAATTGACCGCCACCGATAGCAGGGTCAAAGAACGTAGTTGAATTGCTGACCCAAACATCTTTGGGTAATTGATCTAAGATCTCTGCTACCAATGGCTCAATCTCAAACTTCATTCGACTAAGCATTATTTGCTCCGTTTGTGTTTAATCGTATATTATACTATAGAATTAGCAATGAGTCAACTGTTGTATTTTTGCAACACTTAGGCAAATTTCAAATCAAGCAAATCTCTGCTGATAAAGTTAGTAAGCACTAACTCTTTAATCATTGTGTAAGGAACACCAAATTGTTCTGTGACATCGTTCTGTATACTGGCACCTTCTGCATCCATGATCTCAAATGCCTCTTCAATAGTGCTACCGCCGTAGAACTTGATAATGTCAATGTTTTGGCTGATGGTAACTATCATTTCGCGGGCAAGTTTTAATTCTTTTTCACTAGCATCTGTTTTCCCAGCACCTGACTTTTTCTTAACTAGATTCAATCTTGTTTTGCCCTTGGCAGCCGCTTGCTGTCTTGCTTCGCGAAATACATCAACATTACCACTAGCAAGAGCACGAATTTCTTCAGCTGACAATTCGTTAATAGGTGCGATCTTACCAATCACACGGTCAATACTTTTGCGAGCTAACGCTAGTTCCAAATATTCATCAATCTCAATCTTAACTGCACCATCTTGCTGGCACTTAAAGATATCTACCGTACATAACACATCACGCAAGGCTTGCTTAAGGTCCTTGATGCCGTGATTTTTTTTGTAGTTCTGTGCCGTCTCAATCATCATAGCATCGAACTTGTCATCTCGGTTAGGATCAAAGCTCAAGCTAACAACACGGCCTACCTTGCCAACATTGTGAGGCGTAAGTGTGCGTGACATCTTTTGAATTGTAGCACCATTATCACCTGTATCGTAAGCAAGATACAATTCGGTAATTTGCGGAATACTAAACGAACGTTGTGCCATACCGGCTGACAGAATAAGAACATGCTGTCCTGTCTTTTCTGCCTTTTCAATCTCTTCTTTAACAGACTTCTCTGCTGTGGCATTGCTAATGTCTTCAGCACCACTGACCAACACAACGCGGAACCCAGGTAAGGCTTGTTCAGCAATAGGTTTGATTTCTTGTAGGTTAGCATTGGTTGTAGAACCAGGCAAGAACATCATAGCAACCTTCATACCTTCTTTGGCCTTACGACCAGTTTGGTAATCTACGTTCAGTGAAGGATCACTGGCTTTACCAGTATTCAAAAATACTGCTTGGAGCATATTGGTAAAGAAGCCTTTGGCCTTAACCGGATTGGCGGCAAACTTGCTCCAGGATGGCAGGAACACACCGTCCTCAACAAACGCATCGGGTTCTGCTGTACGAGCAATCTCAACAACAGATGCCAAGTTCATTTGATAGAACTCAACATCTACAACAAGTTGGTGCCTACTAGCATCTACGGAAAAGTGCTTTAACATGTTGACTCCAAATTACATTAAATTACCATACCCAAATTTTATTATTATTAAATTGAGTTTCAAATGGGTACCTTGCAATTTTCCAAAAAACCCATGTGAGCGGAAATAAGAATATATTTGTTGCATAAGCTACAGCCGCAACCAAGAGGAAAAATGCAAAAATTCTCTGTATAAACTCTAAAAGACTCATTTAAAAACTCCTGTTTTATTAAACAATAATAATATTATAGCACCAAAATCAATTTTAGTCAACCAAAAGATCCGCATGTTTTTCCATGAGTAATTCAGGATATGTAACGCTAAGATAATGGTCCACTGGCCAAATACTAGCGGCTTTATCACCATTTGTACCAGTCATGAGCACCACTACATCATCCTTGGTGCGGGCTTCAATTAAAGGTTGACTTTGTCTGACCTGATGAACACCAAAGTCTGCTTCGTCTATGATTACCAACTTATTCACAGATTGACCAAACAAGAAGTCAATCTTGTCTTGGCGACGGCCACCTGCACACATACTTAAAAATACAACCGCCTGTAAGCCAGCTTCGATTGCATTTTGCACATGATCTTCCCAATTTTCTTCGCCAGCATCAACTAATACAAAATTACGAAATTGTTCAAAACTACTAAGATCCTTTTTAAAGGATGCAAAACTAGTTAACACATAAGAAGCAACAATAGTCAATGGTGCATCAGTTTCGCGTATTAATACACCTGACCAAATAGTCTTACCAAAACGAGCACATAGTTCAGCAACTATTGTTCTTTTTCCATTGGCAACAGCAGTTATTACATTATCAGCGGCTGAATATTGATTTTGACTTAGCCCTGCAACAACTAAAGACTGCCCAACTTTTTTAAGATACTCATTGACCTTAAAAGCCATTTCTGTCGCATCTAATGTATGGATCTCACCAGTATTACCTTTACGAAATCCAATTTGCTCTCGAATAAAGTCATCAATCCTGCCGTGTTGTTTTAGACGTTCTGGACATTTATTTTGGGCAAGTTCAGTTACATCCCAAATTGCAACCAATTCAATAGTACCATCTTTAATTTTATCCTTACGAACGCCAACAGAATCTTTAATCCTTTTTAAAACTTCTGTTTTTGGATCTTGCCCTTCTTTAACCCATCGTTCTCCAAATTTACATTCGTTGACGTCAGTTTTTTCGTGCCATAGGTAGCAATACATACGATCCATTTTATTCTCCAAAATCTGCGGAATCTAGTTGATCTTGTTCAAAGGCACGAGCTTCTGCCGCCGTAGCAAAGGTCTCGTCGCCAAGTTGTACCCAACGATTTAGCCCGCCAGCAAATTGCACAATCCACGTTCCGGGCTCAATTTCTACGACACGAGTTGGCACTAATTCAGACATACAGATTCCTTGTTGCTAAGTTGTTATTATAGCAAACTATGCAAAATTGGTCAATAAAAACCCTACAAAAAGTAGGGTTAAAAAGTAGTACTAGAGTATTACTTTTTTATTTGAAGAAAATCAGTGCCATCAATGACGCTTGGACCATAAATCCCAAGGCCACAGTTGTGACAATTAATCGGTTGTTGTTGACCACTGCTTGTGCAAAGATAGCGGCCAGTCCAGCCCAGACCAACAACACCAAATCCACAGTAGGAGTCTTGTCCGACAGACCAGTTAAGATTGCCAGCAAGGTTGGTACTGTGGCCGAGTGCAGTAGAATCACTGCCACCCAGCCTAGGGTTTCTGCGCCGATGTCAGCTACATGAGTTGACACCCAGTCCGATGCTGTACGCATGGCTGTGGTGATGAGATTGGTTTCTTGGGTCATGATTTGTCTCCGTAAAAGATGTGGTGTCCAATTTGAATAACTCGTTCTTTGTTCCAACCAGGTTGTACATAGTCAGCATGATAGTACAAGGCATTTTTCAAACTGGGCAGTCTGAATCCTTCTATCAACACTACCTTGGCGGCATCAGCTGATTCACGCCAGAGATCTTTTCTGATCACCTTGGTGTTGGCGGCATTTTCGCAATACCAACTAAACTGACAAATTACTTTTGTGTAAACTATGTTTTTCTGAAAAATAACCTGGCATGGACTGTCGCCAAATCGACCGCTGGCAACGCGGTTCATAACGATTTGTGCAACTGCTAATTTACCTTCGGGCGGCTCACTGGCTGCTTCGTAGTAGATGTTCTGTGTCATGCATAAAAGCTGACGCTGTTGATCCTTGACACTGGTATAGGTGTAAGGCTCGGCTAATTCACTGACCTGTAAACTTGATGCTTTGGTATGAATAGCTAGATTGATTATCATGAATGCCAGCATGGCACCAAGAATATAAACGCCGAAGCGTAAAGAATGTTTTAACATTTGACTGGTTCTCCTTAGTCTAGGGTTGCTATACATTTATTGCCGGTATAGAAAGGCATAATTTTGCATTGAACATTGCCTCCAAAATATGTTTCGTAAGAGTATATAGCATAATCTACTATTATAAAAACTATTGTTTATATAGTCAACTGTATTTGATAACTATAGCCCAGAGTAGTGCCATGGCGTTTTTACATCCACTTTAATACGAAGGCAAAATAGTCTTTGTTGTTGTCAAAATAAAACACATATCTGCCCGGGCGCTGATCAGTGCTGGTATCAACTAATTGCCAACGCCAATCGTCCTGTAGCTCAGCCTTGCACCAAGCAATGATATCATCAATCACCCCCCAGGGTTTTTGTATTTCGCAGGCATGTGCAAAACTTTCTCCTGATCGAAAGTCAACTTGCCTCAGCATGGAGTCGTGACTGCGTGTCTGTAACATTACTTTATATAGTACTGTCTTATATGCCGGTCAGCATTTTTTGTATGTGTGAGTCTGCTCAATACTCGATCGTTGATGGCAAATCGATTGCAAAAACTCTGCCCGTAACTCAGACCTTTTAATGCATCAAACACATAGGCTTTTCTCCACTTGTAATACTTGTATTTGCTGATTTTAGGCACATCAGCGACATAGTTATTATGCAACTCTAATAGACTATCAAACCAACATGGGGGTTGATCCAACTTGTGAATAAATTTAATCATCATTTCCTAGACAGTAAAAAAAATAAATGTTCTTTGGAGTCATGCCATTTGAATTCAAAAACAGGTTCGCCAGGGCCCGTCCACATGGCCACGCCCATCATGCACTTCTTTAGCCATATTCTTTTGTTGCTTATGTTACAACGTCTTGGCCACCAGGCAAATCGTTCTCGCCATACGGCTTTACGGTAAAAACTTTCATCGTTGTCCCAATTCATTGCCATGGCCTTTTTACCAAGATATCCTGCACCCATCATTGATTGTCCATGATTTCTTGCCAGGTATGATCGCCCATGTACTTGACTTGACACATGTACTCATAATTGGCTGGTTTTCCTGAGCTCCAATCCATGGGTCCATGACTGGTCAATATGGTTTTTTGTTTGCGAGTATCAAATGCCAACCAATAGCATTGACCCATGACAATTTGAAACTGATACTCTGCGGCATAAACCAAGTCAGTGACATCCAGCCTTCGTTTGATATCATCGACTTGTTTTTGCAATACACTGACCAATTCCATGATGCGATCATATTCCTGCTGGGCATAGATCCTGGCATGATTGATCATGATGTCTTTTTGTTTTTCAACAGGAATCAGCTCAAACTTGGGTCCACCGGCTTCGGTGGCATACGGAGTGACATTGCGATTGAAAAAATTCACAACAGTATTGCCGGTAGACACATCAAAGCTGGTTCGACCTTTGGCTGAATTGTTTTCGTCGGCCACTTTAATCCCAGAGATTTTGATAGTAACGACCAAACAGTCTAAACCCGTTTTGAATACGCTCTTCTACTACCTTCATGCCTTCATAATCACACTTGTAAGTATGATTGGGACCATCTTCTAGTCGGAACAAGGTGGCTTTACCGTTCTCGTCCCATGCACAGGCCACACTTCGATGGTCGGCTACTCCTGAACTAAATGCATCTTGCCAGGAATCATCTACTTTACATTCAAATGCAAAGATCATTTCCGCCAATACCCAATCCCAACGCAGGAAGTGATTGCCATCGACATCCCACTCATTCTCTTTAGGTGGTGCACTTGTACTACGCAATTCCTCTGGTACATCCTCATCATCTACATTAGGAGCACCGTGTTTGCTCGCCTTTAATTGTTGCAACATGGGCAGTATGATGTCAGCAAGGGTATGGTCCATGCTCCAGGTATCATACCTGTCAATCTTTACATAATTGACTTGAGGATGTACAAAGTCTAAGAACCGTTGCCAGGCAACGCAAAAGGGCGATAAACGGTCAACCCATTTTGTGTATGGGTGGTTGGGCAGATCTTCGTGATTGTAAAAAATGCTGTCATCCTTTTCCCAAAAGCAAACTGCTTTTAGAATGGTATATGGGCTGACCCAATGATCTCTGTAGCCTGATTTGTAAATTTTCATTTGGTTTCCTTGAGTTTTAATCTTGCCAATAATTCCATATGCGGATCAAAAAATTGTACTGCATATTCATTGTTGGCCCAGTTCCATCTATAGTCTTGTCCTATTACAAATCCATGATCTGTCAACCAATGATACCACTTGACTATGTTCCAGCCCGGTTGTTGTAGCATCACCAACTGCCGTTGTCGATCCATACACGAATGGTCAAACACAAGAATCCGGCACTCCCAGTCCATTCGTTGTTAGACGGCCATTCACTGGTGACGTCTCGTCTCCACCAAGGCACCAATCGCCAGTGCATGGGATTAAGCACCAGTATGACGCTAGCACCACTGTATCGAATCCAGTTAAGAATTGAATGTTCCATTTAGTTTTTTCAGTGTAGCTTCATCGCCGTGTGCAACAACGATTTTATCAGTATTTCCCATTGCAGTTATTTGGTTTTGTATTTCTTGAATAGATGTTCCTTGTGCAATAAACACATTGGTGTCATTGTTGTATAGATAAAACACCCCATTGATATCTTCTACTCTAGCTTTGACAAGGTTGTTGTCGGAAACTTCTCCCTGCATAGAAGTAAATGTATCTTCGATTATTGCCTCAACGCGACTAACAATAAGTCTAAACACTAATCTTAGTATTATGTAGGTAATAAAAATACCAAATACCGTGCCCAACAAAAAATCCATTGACATTATACTATCTCCTTGAACTCTTTATTTACATAATATCTAATCAAACTTCGCTGAATCATTGTCACTAGATCTCCGTGATCATGGTCAACAACAAATCTAACTGGGCAATGTCCCCAGGTATAATTTTTTTGAAACTCTGCAAACCATTTTCTATGGTCTTTGTTGGCTGGGTCAAACACAATCCAAGGGCGATTAAGAAGGTTTAGTCTGCTCATTAGCGTCTCAATGTTTCTAGGGTTATACAATATGCAATTTGTTTTGCAAAATCATCTTCATCATTGATGATATACAACTTGGTATGATTTTCGTCTTTTTTCTCATCGTACTGTCGAGTCTCTAACACATGCCCGCCAGATGCCGAATACAAAGTAAAGTTAATGCCATGGATGTCAGATCCCCTAAGACTTGGCCCTGCTGTACTAA
>Ga0114959_10002069_pt1 | contig 16828 bp, 21 predicted proteins | sample C_130625_EF_Meta_FD_87317 | JGI IMG/M metagenome (GOLD analysis project Ga0114959, IMG submission 87317) | Freshwater microbial communities from Lake Croche, Canada to study carbon cycling - C_130625_EF_MetaG | ecosystem: Environmental > Aquatic > Freshwater > Lake | place: Lake Croche, Canada...
AGAAAAGCATATGAACCAGCAACAGCCCAACATATGCGTATGCCCCATATTGAAAGAATGTTACAAATGGAAAATAAAGGTATGGAAGGTGCTGGTTGGTGGGATGATTTTAAACAAGGTTTCCGTTCAGTTGGTGATGTAGCATTACATCCATTATTAAATGTTTTACCTTACGGTAACTTAGCATCAGCAGGATTACGTGCCGTTGGTTTAGGTAAGGCAAAAGCGGGAGGTAGAACTAAAGCGGGTGGTAGAACTAAAGCAGGAGGTAGAACTAAAGCCGGTGGTCGCACTAAAGCCGGTAGTGATGGTCGTATGACTAGAGCCTCATTAGTAGCCAAAGTAATGAGAGAACAAGGCTTACCACTCGGACAAGCCTCTAAATATGTCAAAGCCCATAATTTATATTGAACAAGTAAATAGTAAATATTATATTAAATTTTTGTAAATATAATATATATAAGAATGAATCGCTTAGACATCGGTTTTCCTGAAGTAGCCAATTTATACAGAACTAAAAAAGAAGTATTTTATCCATCATCAACATATTTACTTCCTAGAAGTGATATTATTCCATTAGGTGAAGATAATGCATTTTATAAAGAATGGATGGATTATAATAGAAATGCATTAATAGATAAAATACATAATGCGGAGCAATCGGTAAAAAGAAATTTAGAACCCAGATATCCACAATTGCCAAAATCTGGAAATAAAGCACAAGTAATGTTTGGGGTTCATAATGACGATATGCAAATGATAAGAGAAAATCAAAATCAAAATAGAATATCTGGTGGTGGTTTAAAATTAACAGATTCAACAGCAGGTTTAGGAATGAACAAAGTAACAAGAGAAAAAGAAAGAATTAGAGTTATTAATAGATTGCGTAAGGCTTTTGAAAATGAAGCAGTTGTAGAACAACCACCAGAAGCCCGTGATTTATCAATGAGTAAAGAAGGAGATGAAAAATTACAATTTGATTTACTAATATCATCAATTACAGAAAGATTATTAAATGGTATTGTAGATGGTAGCGTATATAGAGATTTATTACAAGTTGCACAATATTTAATTAAAAATATATGGAAATTTAATGATTTTGATTTTTTCCAAAGTTTTGAAAATTCATTATTAGAATTAACATCTATAATTTATTCAGTAATTCAAGGATATGAAAGAAATACATTAGATAATTTTTATTCTAAAAAAAGTCTTCAGTATGCTAATCCATCATTAGATTTACTTATGAGATTAGTTGAATTTGTTCAAGAAAATAGCACTGGTATTGGTAGAGATGAAAAGTATAGAAAATCACTTGCTAAATCATCAGTTAAAGGATTTAGACAAACTATAGAATCAGCATCTAAAAGATTACCAGAAGGAGAAGATTTATTACCACCATCACCACCAGCAGAAGAAGAAATGCCAATGCCAAATTTAGAAGAAGCACCAGCACCAGCACCAGAAGCACCAGCACCAGAAGGTGCAGGAAGACGTAAATATAAACCTAGAAGTCGATTAGTAAAATTGTATAAATAAATTATTACTGTAAAAATATTTTTGTAAAATAAGTATATATAATGAATAATTTTATTGATGAATTAAAAACTAAATTAATGAATGAAAAGAAAATCGGCGAATCATCTGCTAATTTATATATCAGGAATTTAATTAGATTGAATGATAAAAAGGCTTTTGAATCATTAATATTTTTAAAGAATCTAAATGACATTGAATCAAAATTAGAAAAATACTCAGACAATACTAAAAAAACTATTCTGGCTTCAATTGTATCTATATTATCTTTATTCAAAGATACCCCATCATACAAAAAAATCTATAAAACTTACTACGATAAAATGATGACGATAGGCAATGATATGAAAAATATTAATACCGCAACTAAGACAAATAAACAAAAAATGAACTGGATGACTTGGGAACTAATTACTGATATTAAAAATAAATTAAAAGAAGCAGTTATGAAATTTTCAAAAAATAAATCCATTAGTGAAAATCAATATCAAATATTATTACATTACATAGTATTATTATTATATTATGATCTACCACCTCGAAGAAATCAAGATTATCAATATATGAATTTTGTATCTGAGTATGATGATGCACCAGCCGATATAAATTTACTTGATTATAAAAATAAAAGATTCATATTTAATAAATTTAAAACTAATAAAAAATACGGGCAACAAGTAGTCAGTTTTCTAGTAGAAAATGATGATGAAAAATTAAAAGAATTTAATGAAGCCTTAGATATATATTTAAAATTTCACCCATTAAATACTAAGCCAAATTTAAAATTTAGTAAGAAGACTGAATTCCCATTTTTAGTGTATCCAAGTGGTCACGCATTTACACAAGTAAATAGTATTACTAGAATATTAAATAAGATATTTCAGAAGAATGTATCTTCTAGTATGTTAAGACATATTTATTTATCCACCAAATATAATATAGATGAAATGAAAAAGGATGCTCAAGATATGGGTCATTCACTAAATGAACAACGCCAATATATGAAAGATGATGAAACCGAAACAAATCAAAATATTATGAGGAAATAAATTCATTAAATTTTTATTTATAATACTTAATTATAAATGAAGATAGATAAAGAAGTAAATAAATTTGATAGTGAAATAAAACAATTTACTACATCTAAACACATACCAAAACCAAGACCACCAAAAAAAACACCTGAAGAATTAAAAAAATATAATCGGCAATATTATCAGGATAATAAAGAAAGATTTTTATTAAATGCTAAGAATTACAGGGAGAGACATAGGGCAGAATATAACGCTTATCATAGGCAATATAATAAAGAAAGTAAAGAATATAAAGAATATCAAAAAAATTATAGAAAAAAATCAACATTTAAAAAAAATAAAGAAATAATAAAAGCATACCATAATAATTATAGAAAAGAAAATAAAAGAATATTAGAAGTATCAAATAGATTGTATTATTTGAAACATAGAAATACACTACTTAAGAGAGCAAATTTTAGACATAAGATAAAAAAAATCTTTAATGATATTATAACTAATGATAATGGAATTGTTAAGAATCAAGTTTCCAAGGACGTTCGGATGTCCTAAAAGTTTTTTTCCTATTGAAGAAGTGAGGACATTAATAGAACTCGCCGAAACAAAAACTTATATATTTCATCCTAAAGCCCAAACAATAACGACTACTATTGATATCAGTGATGATATCAGGTTTAATGAATTTTATGGAACTCCAAATATAAAAGAAAAGGCTGTTGGATTACCACTAGAAGATAAACAATTAAAATAATTGATAAATTGATAAATCAATTTAACTTTTTGGCGATTTTTTACCAATAGGATGAGAAAAAAGAAAATAAAAATGTTATTACCGTAATCAATGACATTTTTACTGTAATAATTTAGTAATAAAAATATTTTTATTACTGTAAAAAAGTGCGGGGATATAATTCCCTATTGAATTCAATAGGAGTTTATATTTATTTTAATAAAAAATCGCCGTTATCAATTATCAATGAATTGAATCTTCATTATAATCTCTCTTGATTTCAATGATGGTTTAATAATACTTGTTTTTATTTTGTTATCGTGTATAAGTGGATATATCATATTATTAAAATATCTAAATTCTCTACATTTATTAGAAGAGAACCCGATCATAGTTGTATTTATATCATCATCAAATAGATCATAAACTAAAACCTTTTTTTGAAATGCTAGAAATCTAAGCCATTCATTTCTAAATTTAATTTTAGATTCCATTTTTAATTAATATATATTATTATTATATATTATTTAAATTATATTTTAATTATCTAAACTTGCAATTATTTCTGTTTCTTTTAAAAATCTTATCATTACTGTAATATTTTGGCATCTTGGATTATTGCATATTTTAAATATTTCTACTTTTATATCTTTTTTATCTGATGGTTCTTTTAAAAATTCTAACAATTCATTAAATATTTTACTTCTCTTACTATTAAATCCTATAAAATATAAATTTTCATTTGGTTCATTTATTTTTTGTATTGTATTTACACATTTAGAATTATAAAATTTATCATCCCATAAAAGTTCAAAACCTTTTTTATTTAAAATCATTTTTACTTTTGTATATATAATATATATATATAATATTTCTTTAAATGAATTTTTAATTCAATTAATTTAATTAATTATTCCTAAACCTTTTTTAATTATTTAAATATAACTAACATTGAAGGCTTAACGTTAGGTTGTTTCTTTGTTGGATTATTTGGGTCTATAAATGATATACGACCTTTGATAAATCTTAATTCGGCTTTGTTATATATATATTCGTGGAATGCTTTAGTATCTGTAATTGCATTTATTAACATTACTACTTTTTTTCCTTTCTTCCATTCATCATATGCTTTTTTTATCCATAGTGCTACTTTACTATAAGGTGGATTACAAAATGTAGAACTACCCCAATCAATAGATAAACCATCTGGATCTCCTTCTTTCCAAGTAATAGGACAAGGGTCAAAATTAAATTTAAATTCATTATTTAGTTCATCATATAATTTCTGTGGTGTAGCCCACTTATCAGATTTTGACTTAGGCATATATCCGCTCATATTATATATTAACTTTTTTTTAGTTAATATATATATTTTTATTTCTTTAAATCAATTTTTAATTCAAATAATTTAATTAATTTTAATTGTCATAACTTGTATATATATCACTTTCAAAAATATACACTGGATAAACGTGCTTTTTTGACATTTTAATTAATTTATCACTAATAGTAGTAGGTAATTTATATTTCATTTCAGAACTACCAAAAGTTGATGAAAATACAGACGAAGATAATTCTTGAAATTTATAATACATATTTGTCTCACTGACTATCATAACCCAATTACTAGTATAATATTTAGAATATTTGGCAATTTTATATTTTTTACCATCTATTTCAACTTCTCTTTGAATCTTTAATTCACCTTCTTCTAAATCTTTTATTTTATCATATAATTTACTATCTTCATCACCTAATTCTTTTATACGTTTTTTCACTTCTTCTGGTCTTTCTTCAGCCCAATATTTATTCACTATTTTTGATATTTCATTTCTTACCCAGTTTTTTCTTTTTGTCATAGTTTGATATTGTATTAGTGGGTCATCAACTATTTCTGCTGTATATTCTGGTATTGATTCCGATAGTTTTTTAATTTCATCTTTAACATTTTTAATTTTATCATTATATTCTATCATTAATTTATCTATTATTATTTTATTTTCTGTTTCTAGTTCTTTTATTCTATTGAATGTCTTATCACAAAAATATGTTTTAGAAATATTATGTGCTTTATCAACTGTAATATCTTTTATTTTTTTTCTTAAATCATAATCTATAGCCCAACCAGAAATTGGAAAATTTAAATAGGAATCACTTCTCATCGCAATCAATCTTCGTTGTAGTTGTTTTATATCATCATCTATTTGTTCATCACCAACTTTGCTATGATATATTTGTTTATTTTCTAAATTTTCTAAATCATTTTTTAGGGCTTTTAGTTTTTCTTCAACTGTTTGGTTCATTTTTTGTATATATAATATATTTATATAATATTTCTTTAAATTAAAATTTAATTCAAATAATTTAATTAATTTTTATTATCTCCTAAATCTTTTTTTTATCTAAATCTATTTTATATGACTAAAAAGTATAATTTATTAGAATTATTTAAAGGAACTGGCAGTATTGGAAAAATTGCACATAAAAATTTTAATGTTATATCATTAGATAATGAGTCTAAATATAATCCGGATATTTTAACTGATATATTAAAATGGAATTATAAAAAATTTTATAATGATACTGGGTTTATACCAGATTTTATTTGGGCTTCTCCTCCGTGTAATACCTATTCACCATTAGCTTATCCATTACAAGAAAGAGACCCTAAAACAGCTGAACCTTTTAGTGAAAGAGCAATTACAGGAACTAAAATATTATATCAAACAATTAAAATAATAAAGTTTTTTTTAAAATTAAATCCTAATTTAATTTTTGTAATTGAAAATCCTAAAGGAATGATGAGAAATGATAAATTAATAAAAAAATTTACATTAAATACCACATTATATGTTTTATATGGTGATAAAAGAAGAAAACACACCGATTTTTTTAGTAATATAGATTTAGAATTAAAACCAATAGATACACCATATACCACAAAAACAATAGATGTTACATCATTATGTTTAAATGATAGGTATAGAATACCACCTAAATTAATAAATCAAATATTTAAAAGATTCTTTGAAGAATATTAATTTAATTAATTTTTATTATCTCCTAAATCTTTTTTTAATGCATTGATTATTTTATTATGCATCTTACTTTTAAAATGATATGATTTAGTGGCAAGTGTATATAATCCCTTACAGTCATCGCATACGTGTTTTATTTTATATTTATCTTTATTCTTTTTATAATAATCGCTGTTATACTCCTTTTGGGAAATATTGCCGATTTTCTTCATATTGATTTCAATATTCATATTTTTATCTTCTTTTGGTTTTACTATTGAATTTTGGGCTTTTAATACATTTAAGATTTCTTTTAATTGCTCTAAAACTTTTTTGTATAAATCATTTTCGGAATTCATTATATATAATTATATATATAATTAATTTTTTAAATAGTTTAAATTAAATGTTATAAATTTGTTATTTTGTTATTTCTAAAACCAACATTTTCGTTTTTAGAATAAAACCCCCTCGCATATAGAAAATGTTGGTTTTGGAAATAACAAAATAACACTTTTATAACATTTACCTTTATTCATCAAAATTACTAATTACTTTTATTTTAACATTCATTACATATTGATATCCACGATGTTTTTCAATAATAAGCCCATTATGTAATAAATCATCTTTAAATCTGGATTTACTTATTTTATCAGATGCTGATTTTAGATAATCATCATATAAATCTGTTATTTTAATTTTCTTATTATCTTCTGTTTCTAAACTAGATTCAATATAATGTTTAACAGGATTATTTAAATCAAAATATTCAGATGTTCCATTAATAATCTCTTCTGGTTGTTCAATTTTATTATTATCAATATTGTTAGATGCAATTTCCAATAATAAAAGCATAAAATTATTATAAAATTCTTTATCCATTGATGATTTTAAACTTGTGTCAGCTGGTTTTTGTTTTTTATTATTTTCATCAGGTTTTTCTACAAATTCAAATGGATAGTTATGTATTTTTATTCTTCTTTTAATACCATTATCCATCTTACCTAATTTAGGCTTACTATTACATTGAACAAATGGCGTAAATTGTGGTTTAAATGAAAAATTAGATTTATATAAATCTCTTGTTGTAATCATATCACCACCAGTAATCATTTTAATAAATTCAACATTAAATTCGGCTTCATTAGATCCGTCATCAGGTTCTGATACTAATAAATAACGAATACCTTTACATTTTGCTAGTGTGCTATTTGCTTGACCGCCTTTAATTTTTTCTGTTAAAAAGGTATTGGATGCAGTATAAATATAATCGCCCAAAATATTATTTAATATAGTTGATAATAATCCTTTACCATTACCCCCTGTTCCTGTTAAAATATATAATGATTCAAATTTATTAGTGAATAATGATAACGCAGTAGTTTTTAACCAGTAATTCACTAAATCATCATTACCAAATATTTCTAATAGTAATTTATTTATTTTTGTTCTTTTGTTTTGATTGATATCAATAGGTGCATTTGTTTTAGTAGTTTTGGTAATATAATCACTTGGTTCAATATTTCTAAATCCTTTTATTTTCATATCATATACTTTATCATTGAATGCCAATAGATTAATATCAGCATCAATTAAATCATCTAAATCTAAATTTAAATATAAATGTTCTAAATAATCAATAATACCTTTAATATATGTTGAATTACCTAATATCTGATATGCTTTTTTTACTAATTGAGTTTTTGCATTATAATGCATATCATTTGGAATAACTTCATTTCTTTTTTTAATAACTAAATCCTGTAATGTATTAGTAATATAATTAGATAAACTTGATGGTATGCCATTTTGATTAATTAATATATTATATTTATTGTATTCATACCAATCTTTAGTTTTTGATACCACGTATTTATTCGGCACTATTTTATGAAACATTTTAGCATAATCTGAGTGATTCATATTATCTAATGTTTCCCAAAAATTATCATCATCATTTTGAAACTTATTAATTGGTTTTGGATTCCATTTTTTACACCATTCATTAAATTTATCAGGATTATCTACTTTAGCCATATTTATTAATGCTCCAATTCCGCTATTGATACTGATAGGAAACTTTTTCCATTTTCTAGTTACATCTTTGATACCTTTATATTTATCTCTATTCATACTAAAATCATTAAACATATTTACATATTCTTTATTCATTGATTTCAATGATGAACCGATAATAAACCATTCATTATATTCATCGCCTCTATCATCTCCTAATATATTTAATAATTCTTTTACTTTTTCATCATTAATTTCTTCATTATCATTTTCAACAGGTTTTTTAATAATTGTTTTTAATTCACAACCATCAGTTAAATTAGTAATAAAATCTTTAAATTCACCTTTAATAATATTTAACGGGCGATTTGTTTCTTCATCTTTGATGCAATATGGTAAGCGGATTTTTCCATTTGTATAATATACGTTATAATCAATACAATCGTATTCAAAATCATCTTTATATGTTTCTTTTATATAGTCCGGCATATCTGATATTTTCATTTTTCTATCATTAATGATAACTCTAAAAGATATTTTATTTTCTTTGTGGCTTTCTGCTATGCTATAATTATTCATTTTAAATGCATTTTTAATATTATCAAATATTACATTTTTTACATATTCAAAATTCCACGTTAAGCCCTTTTTAATATGTTGTTCTTTTTTATAATCAATATCAAAGTATAATTTATGAATTTCATTATCATTATAGACTATATAAAGACTTTTAAGAGTTTTACAATCATTTTCAAGTTCTGCTATATTTTCATATTGTTTTATATTAGCTGCATCATCAGATTCACTATTTAAACCAAAAACTACATTTACAGTTTTAGACATTTTATAAGTATATATAATATATTTATAAAATTATTTCTTTAAACCTTTTTTATTATTTTTTAATCCTCCTAGATATTTTTATTCAATTATTAGTTTATTATCTTTCATTTCTATTTTTTGTCCTAATGATAAAGCCATTTTTATTATTTTATCTATTGGACTTTCATTATTAACAATAGTATTTTTTTCATTTTTAATATGTTTCGGCGTTTTAGTATGCTTACTTTTTATATAAACTGAATAATCTTTATTACAAGCATTACAGTGAAATTTATCATTTTTATGATTTAAATAGTATTTTTGATTATATTCTTTTACTTTATCAACTTCCATTTTTATATATTATATAGTAATATATTTATTTATTTAAGTCTTTTAAATTCTTTCTAAACATTTTATAATTAAGTGTTATTTTGTTATGTTCAAAACCAACATTTCCTATATGCGAGGGGGGTTTTATCTAAAAACGAAAATGTTGGTTTTAGAAATAACAAAATAACACTTTTATAACATTTTTATCTTTTACTAATATATGACAGAAAGAACAAATCCAGCATTATGGGAAAAAGTAAAAGATTACGTTATGAAATCCAATATAATGGGAACAAAAGCCAATGAATGGAGTGCTAGAAAAGCACAACTCGCAGTAAAACTATATAAAGAGAAGGGCGGTGAATATATCGGCAAAAAATCCAAAAACTCTCTAGCAAAATGGACTGAACAAAATTGGAGAACAAAATCGGGCTTACCATCTCACATCACAGGAGAGCGTTATTTACCAGAAAAAGCAATAAAAGCTCTTACAGATAAACAGTATCAATTATCATCAGCATTAAAAAGAAAAGCAATGAAAGAAAATATTCAATACTCAAAACAACCTAGTAATATAACAAAAATAATAAAAAATATTATCGGATCAGGTAAATCTAAAATATGTATGCCCAAATCTGATTATCTAGCTGAACATAAACATCTCAATTATTTATTATCTCATCCTACTCAATCTGGTTTAAAAAAAGAATTCACTAAACAAACTCAAGAAGTTGCAATGAGAGGTGGTTCATATGCATTACATGCTGTAATAGTTCATAAACCTTACCCACTAGAAAAAGCATATCAAGAAGCGATGAGTATAATGAAAATTACTAAGCCCAAATTTATGAGAGAAACACAACAATCATATAGATTTAGAAATATACCAAAAACTAAATTTCAATCTAAAACATTCAGAACTAAAGTTATCAATCCAAATATATCATTAATATATGGTAATTTGAAATAAAACTATTTTATATATATAATATATATATAAAATGGATGTTGAATTAATATCTAAAGCCCCACATTTACCAATAGATAAAAAAGGTGCTCATACTTTCGTATTGAGTTGCATAGACCCTAGATTCACAGAATATCTTGCCCATTTTCTAATTAATAATAAAATGGTAAGAAATGATTATGATTTATTTTGTCTTGCTGGTTGTGAATTAGGTGTAAATGATAAAACAAATTGGAAAAAAGCCCTTTTTGAGCATATTGATATTGCTATAGAATTACATAAAATAAAACACTTTTGGGCATTTAGTCATATGGATTGCGGTGCATATAAAGTATTTAAAGATTTAAAAAAAGATGATAAACCGTATATGCATTTTGAAGAATTAGAAAAACTTCATACTATAATCAATAAGAAATATCCAGATTTAGAATTTAAAGGCTATATAATGAACACAGATGGTAGTATATTAAAAGTAATCTAAGCAGTATTTTTTAATGATAATACGTAACCAGATTGATAACTATTAGGAAGAACAGTAAAAACTAAAGGTGTTGTTCCAGATGTTGCATAAGATATATTTACAGTTGCTGTAACATCAGTTAATGATGAATAATCACCATTAAATACAGCGGAAGTTTGTAAATAAATTTTATTTGTCCCTGCAGTTAAAGTATGATTATTATTTGCGGGTTCTAAATAAGTTACTCCACCACCAGAGAATGAAATTGAAAAATTATAAGCAAGATTATCCCCAGTAGTAATTGCTGAAGTTACATTAAAATTTAATCTAAATATGCAAAATACCGTGAATGATGATGATGAAGATTGTGGAATTAGTGTTATATTATATGTTTGAAGTGCAGATGCAATAGAATTAGGTTGAATAGATAATGTTCCAGTGATAGTATTAGCAGTTCCATTTGTTGCCCCTTGTAATGCACTACTACCACTAGATAATCCTAATGATTGTTGAACATCTAATAAAGATAAAACACTATCGGACATTTTGTATATATTATTATATTAGAAAATTTATGGAATGTAAGATAGTGGAACTATTGCTATGGCATTATTTTGACCATTATTATTTATTAATAATGTAATTGGTGTTGTTCCAGTTGTTTTATAATACATATTAAATCTAAAAGTAAAAGTTCCTTGTGTTAATAATCCATTTTGAACATCTACATTAAATTTATTTTCTATAAATCCTTGAACAGAACTACTAATTGGTATATTTTTTGTAACACCCCATAAAATATTACTACCACCGCCATTTGGTGTATCATATTCAATAGTAAGTTCTAAAGTGTCACCAGTTTGTAAAGTAGAAGTAGTTCTATAATCAATATATAAAGTGCTGAAAATCAATGCAAATGATGGTGCTGGAAAATTTACTTTAACTGTTTGGGTTAATATTGTTACACCTGTATTAGCTGGAATTACAGTAGATGCAGGATATACAGCATCTGCACTACAATAATTAGTAACACTATTTAATGATAATGATTTTTGAACATCTGATATAGATAAAACACTATTTGACATTTTGTATATATTATTATATAAACAAAATATTTTAAAATTTAAGCACTGCCCAACTGATTGTTAAAGGATTAACTCGTGTTTTAGTAGTTATAATTATACCACCGCCACCAGTGTTAGTAGGTTGCACGGTATAAATTACAGTTCCATTTGCATAATCTGCGGCAGTCATAACTTGCATTTGTGCAGTTACTACAGAATTTGCTGTAACACCAGCAATATTAACAGCGTATGTATCATAACCACCGGCGGGAGTAGGTGAAGGATTGACAAGAAGACCAGATGGGAGAGTAGCAGGAGCATTAACAGTTACAACACCAATACCATTAGTAGGCGATAAAGTAATATTAGTTCCAGCGACTAATTGATTAACATTATTTAATAATCCTAATGAAGATTTAACGTCTTTGAGTGCAATTAAACTATCGGACATTTTATATATATATATTATATAAATATTTTATTATTCTATATTATTAATAAATGCCATATCAAATTATACCTTTCAAAACAGGTTATAAAGTAGTTTCAATTAATGGTCATTCTTTATCTAAACGTCCTTTATCATACCAAAACGCCTTAGCCCAAATGAGAGCAGTAGGTCTAAGAGAACATTTATATGGTGGTAACATATCAGAAGATTTTCTTACACAATTAAACAATATTGGTTTTAAACCATCTAAATATTTAAATATAGTAAGAAAAACAGCACATAAAAACGGGTATAATCCCTCTACTATAAACTTTTCTAATGATGGAGTCCATAAATTAGAAATCATAGATAATAATGGAAAAGTAAAAAAATTTGGCAGAGTAGGATATGGCGATTTTATAATATATTCTTTTTTAGAAAAAAATAAACAGGTTGAAAAAGGATTAGCAGACCAAAAGCGTAATACATTTCAATCATCACATTCAAAAATTAAAGGTAATTGGAAATCTAATCCATTTTCTCCAAATAATTTAGCATTACGGATATTATGGTAACAAATTAAATATTATTTATAACTTTTATTATTGTAATTCAATAACAAAATTTATTCAAAAAAATCGCTGTGTAAGTATAAGCCTTATTAATCTTTGAGTCTCATACGAGCCATTTTACCAGATTTACCAAGTCCGACTGCTCCTAAGACTTGCTGGGCTTCTGATGGTAGCATAGGCTTCGCCGCAGAAACTACCGCCTTAATTGGTCCAGCATTTTGGGCTACGAAATCCTTGACTTTGTTGAATGCATTTGAGAGCATATCAAAAAAGCCACCGCCAACGTAGCGTTGGACTTGTTTGCGTGTTACGTAATCCGCAAGGGGTGCATCTAATACTTCTTTGGCAGTTACAGGTGATTTAATAATGAGTGATGAGCCTTTTTGGGATTGGAAGAAACCGCTATTGACGGCAACGAGCCAGAGATTGAAACCAGCAACATCCGCATCAGTTTGGTTATTCACGGTAACATTTGCGGAAAATGTGTAGTTGCCGTTTAATCCACTGCATTGACCGGTAGCGAGTGGAATATCGACTCCGAGTTTTAGTATGATAAATCCACCGGAAAGTGCAACATTGTCGCCAGTTGAGTTATTGCAAGAACCGATCCATTGATTATAAGACATATTTACACCATTACGAGATGAGATAGAATATAAGTTCTGTTGGTTCGTGGTGGAGAGAATGCCTGAATTATTATCCCAATTAATTGAAACTTGTGTAATTGGTAAGTAGTAATCCGCATCTGTTACTGCATATGTTTTGGGCTTAGCCATTAAGATGAGGTAATCAGGGATTGATGATAATGTTACGGTTTGGAATGGCACAGCACCTACAAAACTTTTGGCGGAGACAGTTTGGCTGTTAGAAAAAACGTATCTGGGAAATTCCATCCAAGGCACAAAATTGGAACTTGGTAATGGTAAGTCAAGTGGTGGCGTTAATGTTGTTACATATACTAATGAGTTACCGAAGGGTTGAGCAATGGTTTGGTTAAATTGTAAGCCAGAGAATGTCTTGCCGTTTTGTTGTGTGCAACGTAATACACGACCATTTAAGCCGGTAAATGAAGGTGAGTTAAAGTTCATAATGAGGGCAATGTTTTGGATACCAAATAAGGCTGAATCCCATTCTTGGCATTCAGACCAAGTAAAAGGTGATAATTGGAGTTCTTCTGTGGATGTAATTGATACGAAGATGGGGTATGATGTAACTAATGTGCCACTGTTTGTGGTGCCGACTGGGACACCATTGGCATAGTTGTAATTGACACCGCCATATGTGTAAGAACCAGAAGCATTACCTAAGGGTGTTCCTGCAGGGTTTGTAAATGTTAAGCCGAAAAACGCACCGTTCGCTTCATCTTCATCAGTTGTTGAGTTATTGAAACCAGCAATTGGGTTTCTGTTTGTGAGGTAAGCATCATTGTAATTGGCATATGTATCTAAATAAGTTGGGCAAGTGCGTTTTGAGCGATTTTTCTTGCTATCAACTAAGCGTGTAATTTCATTAATTACGTCTTGCTCGTTGATTGTGACGGTAGTGTTGTTGATAGTTGCTGAAAGTGTTTGACATAATCGATGAAGGGGAAACGCTGAAGAGGAGAAATCCACGCCAACATTTACCACGGGAGACGCATTTACAACATTAGGAGCTGAGACATTAAATTGTAAATAGACTGTTGATTGCCATTTTAAACTTCTATCAACATAGGTGGATTCGCTAGGGATTTGAATTTGGTATGTTTGTTGAGAGCCATTATTAGAAATAGCGTAGAAAGGTGTCACTGTGTTTGATAAGGCACCTTTTGTTACTCCGAATTTTGGGCGTTTGGAAACTACACGGTCATCATATACGGCAACTGCTTCAATTGCTGACATTTTAGTATATATTATTATAAAATAAAAAATATAAACTAAATCTAATATTTTTATAGATGTCTTTTTCTAAAAAGCATTTTTAGAGAAACAGTAGATAAATTATACAGGGTTAAAGGATATAATTGGTTATCTAATCTACATCTCCAAAATACACTTACATCTATATTATTTAATGATGTTTTAGATGTTGTCATACTTGACATTCTATATTCCGCTGTTGGTAAATAACTAATAAATTGTCTGTAATCAGATGCATTAATTAAATCTAATGCGATATCAGTGATAATAGGTTGGAAATTACTTGCATTAGATAATTGACCAGTATTATTTGAATCACCTAAAAAGATTGGGTCACCTACCGCTTCAGGTATTACAGGCATAAGAGCAGATGAAAATACAATAGCATCAATTGGTGACCATAAGTTAGATGTTGTTGCATATTCCTGTGTAATTACCCAAAAATTACCAGTTATACCACTTCCCGCCGGTGGTGTATAATAATTAGTTCCTAGATTATTTCTCACTAATAATTCAAAAGGTTGTCCAGTTGCTGTATCACCTACATCATTATTAGGAAATGCACCACCAAATAAGCCTTCTAAGTTTTGATTAAAATATAATGTAAATTGTTCATAATTTCCAGTTGGTGTAGAACCATCAACCCAATTACCATTAGTATCATAATAAATACTAAACTTTTCTGAATCGGGGTCATATTTAATAAATGGTGGTTGAGTTGTAAAAGTTGAACCACCTGTGCCACCATTTGCAGTATAATAGGCAGTAAATGATGCTTGTAATCCAGCGAACGCTTGTTTAAATGTTATATTCATTAAATTGCACCAATGGTCATAAGTATAGCAATAGTAATATAAATTTCTTAAATCTTGTCCTTCACCGCTATTGGGTGGGTTAGGTAACGGTGTTGCTAAGGGCGGGGTTGATATATAGGCGGTTGTTTGTGTTACCCATTGAATTGTTGCGGATTGATATCCTGTAAATGTAAAAGTGGCACCAGCGGTTCCTGTAAATGTTTTAGTTAAAAAGAAACCTAATGAATAAACAGTTTTATTAATATCGTTTTGTGTTGTATCAACTTGAGGAATAAATAATGGGAGATTTAAACCCGCACCATTCATATTGAATCTAACAATAGAAAAATTATATTTTGAGATATCGTCAATCAAAGGAATAGAACGAGTTTCATTGAATCTAATAGGTGGATCAGCACCAATAGAAGGATTATTAGCGTTATTGTTAATGATGTTAATGTTATAGTATAAAATATCTGGTTCTTTATCATCGCCTTCCATTTCTATACTTGAACTAGTTTTGTATCCTTTCGAATTCATTTTATATATAATATATATCTATTTTTTTAAAATTGAAAAACTTAATTTACTAATAAATTCATCATTGTCTAAACCACTTTTTTTTACCATATCGTAAAATTGTTTTAAAGATTTTTTATAATATAAAAGTCTGATTGCACACCATCTACCACAATCATTAATACCCGCTTTATCTTTTTGAAATGGATAAATATTATAATATACTTTACAACCACTTTTTTTGAATAAGTCTAATAATAATGGTCTATCTTCACCTAAACCAACTAATTTTTCTTTAGTCAGCCATTCTTTATCACATTCTGGACAGGTTCCATAAGGGTCAAAATAATCTATTCTATTACCTTTTTTAGTCATTGCTATCCAGTGTCCTGTATGGTCATCAACTGTTAAAAATAATAAAATGCATCTTCCTTTATTATCAAATATATCATTTATATTTTCATAATCAGCAAGTTTAGGGTATGGTATTATATTAGTATTACCACATATTTTTTTAATATCTAAATCTGATAAACTGTAATTTTCTACTTTAGATAAATCCATATATAATTATACTTCAGATTTTTTATCTTTACCTGCTATAAAAGATTCCTTTTTTATATCTGGTGG
>Ga0114959_10002070_pt1 | contig 16827 bp, 18 predicted proteins | sample C_130625_EF_Meta_FD_87317 | JGI IMG/M metagenome (GOLD analysis project Ga0114959, IMG submission 87317) | Freshwater microbial communities from Lake Croche, Canada to study carbon cycling - C_130625_EF_MetaG | ecosystem: Environmental > Aquatic > Freshwater > Lake | place: Lake Croche, Canada...
GCTGAAGAAAGCGGCTCTTGGTGCCTGAAGCTCTTGCCTTCGGATTCTGATCTTACCCCAAACGTGATGGAGTGGTGCGGCGAGAACGGAACGTATGAGTTTCTTGAAAATCCTGATGAAGCATTGGAAAACGGCTATCAGGAAGCTTCAGATCAAGATGCTGGATCAGTGGTTGGTGAGATACTCAACAAGAATATCGATTTGCTAATCCAACATCTCTTTGCGGGTTCCCGCGAGAGCTTTTCTAATGGGAACGCTCTTAGCAACGGATACTTGGAAGTAAGTCTTCTCCATCAAGAAACTACTATAGAGATCCCAACGGACGATAGCTGTTTGTATCTGCATGAAGGACCTCCGAGTGTGAGTGCAATATTTAAGTCAATCTCCCAAGTCTCCAACGTAGTCGATGTAGACTGATTTTCTATGGCCAAGGCCGATGTTCACGCTCAGAGTTCGGCAAAAAAGTATGGCGGCGATGCGGGCGACTACCTTGAGCTTCACGAGTTCATGGACAGCTCAAAGGCCTTTCTCGGGGACAATCGCCATCGGGCCATTTTCCACTCAACAGCTGGCATTTACTACATGCAGCAAATCTTTGGGGTCGATTTTAAGGCTCTTGGAGATCTGATGCAGAAATACTCTCTTCCCGAAGGTTTCATAACTGATTTCTTGGCTCTGCTCGCCCATAATCGTGCTCACGGTGTCCACTTGATGAACTCAGCCGGTGATAAAGTCCACGTGCGTAGTATTGCCGAGCAACACATTCTTGAGGATTTTCGCAATCAATTCATCCCCACGCTTCAAGACTATTTGTCCAATATGAAGTTGCTCCCTTGGATGGACAACGCCATAGGGAGACTGAGCACCTCAAGTGAAACGTCTGAGAAAACTCCTGCGGCTAAAACAGTTGCCGTGGACTGAGTGTCAGTTTATCAAAAAATATGTTTTAAAATTAATAGAATATAAGTTAACCAAATAACTAAACCATACAACCCATATAATTATCATGAATGCTAGCGTTTACACATATGTTTTTGGAATAATTAATGACATAGAAGAAGGAGATCCTATTTCGGCAACAAATCTACTCAACTCAGTATGGCTGAAGTGTTTTGATTCCCAAAATAATGTAGGTATCAAGTTTTTCATTTCTAAAGGGCCTGGTCCTAGTTGGGAATATATAGATCAAAATGATGCCAAAGTTTTAGCAGCAAAAATCACTGAATTAGGAGGAAATGAGTATAGCATCTTCCAATTATTTAATGAAAATATTTTATCCACTTACACAGCACCCATATCTTGCGAGAATATTAAGCAAAGCAGTGTGTTATTTTACTCTGATGATGAAGGTTGTGACGAAACCGAATATGATGAAAGTTATCAGGGGGCAATGATTGTTTACAGAACCCAAGATACAATGGAAATTGAACTGCCAGAATTAAAATCTGGGGATTTATACGATTTGGCAGGATTTATAAATGATCCAATCAACGAGTCCGTTGTTATTGTTAAGTCATAGAAATACACATTTATTTAAAACTATTATTTTCTTTTTATCATATAAATATGAAATACATACTGAAAATAATAGGTAATGAAATGCATATTTCAGCACATTCTGTGAATCAGGATGAGGCTCTAAGAATCACTTCCTATGTGGAGGAAAATGATTATCAACTACGCCGCATCGTAGGGGAAATTGATGATGAAGTGCTTCCTGGCTATGATTCGTGGAATACGAACCTTTGGGTGTTTGACAAGCCTGATAATGAAGATTCAGTTTTTGTCATTGAAGACACTCGAGAAAAGGAGGTTGCCAAGTTTCCGGTACAGAAAGTTAAGAAACTCAAAAGTCCTGTTGGCGAAACATGCTCAGCTATGCCCGCAGATCATGGGGATAAAGGAGTTCTTCTCTGTTTTTCAAACAGCAGAGGCGTTGTTTGCAATTTTCATATCGAGAGCCATGAAGTTCCCGTTGCCAGTGATTTTGCATACGTCCTTGGCAAACTTATAACCCCCGCCGGTAAGGGAGCCTTTATTGATAAGGTTTTCTTTAAGGGCGTCGAGTTGCCGATGGAGTATGACCTTCAGGATACTGACAATATCGGTGTCATTTCTCAGTTTTTCCCGGTAGCCTTGAAAAAATCAGCAAAAAAGAAATCTAAATAGATTGCCTCCTGATTAGCCAAATACTTAATTCAAAATAATTATGAAAAATACAGAACTCCTAACGAAAGTCTCCGAAGTCGAAGCAATTCATTAAAAAAATGAAAAAACCTGAAGAAGTAATAATCTACGGTAATGTCGACTTGGCCGACTATGCCAATGATCTTTGTCAGGATGTGGGTACGGAGACAATCACTTCCCGAGGCACGAGAGAATGGCTTCAAAGGCCCGGTCGATCTCTTTGTCCGTGATGCAGTAAGGGGGAATCAGGTAGATTACGTTCCCCAACGGTCTGAGCAGGACACCCTGCCCCTGAAGCATCGTGGCCAGTTCCCTGCCCGCTCCTGCAGAGTAGTCGGAGTCGGTTCCCGCGAGATCGAAGGCGGCGATGCCTCCAAGAATGCGCGTTTTTTCGATTTTGGGATGGGATGAGAGGAGTCCCAAGTGTCGGGCCATGCAGCGGTTAATACGTGCCACCTGTTCTAGCGACCCAGTGCTCTCATGGAGATCAAGGCTCGCTAGTGCCGCCGCGCAGGCGACCGGATTAGCGGTGTAGCTGTGACCATGGGCCAGCGCTCTTGAGAAGTCGTTGCCGAGAAAGGAATCGAATAGGTCGTTGGAAGCGATCGTGACGGCTAGCGGCATGATGCCTCCGGTGATTCCCTTGGAGAGGCAGATCAAATCCGGGAGGAATTCTGTCTGCTGGTAGGCAAAGAAGCTCCCTGTGCGGCCAAATCCCGTCATCACCTCGTCAAAGATCACGGGGATTCCCCGTTCTCGGAACATCCCGCAAAGTGCTGAGAGGAATCCCGCAGAATGAAAGCGCATGCCGCCGGCACCCTGGACTAGTGGCTCGACGATGAGTCCTGCGAGCGATTCACCTTCGCTCTCCATAAGACGGGTGATTTCCGCGAGGGCTTCGTTTTCCTCATCCTCGTTGGCAAAGTCCTTCCAGATCAGGGGCACCGGCAACGTCACCGTCTCAAAGAGCAGGTGGCCGAAGGCTTCGAAGAATCCGGAACTGCGTCCCATGCTCATCGCCCCGACGGTGTCGCCGTGATAGGCGCCGCATAGGGTTGCGAAGAGGTGTCGCGGAGTGCCTCGGTTCACCCAGTGCTGATGGGCGATCTTGACGGCGGACTCAACGGCCGTGGAGCCGTTATCAGAGTAAAAGACGCGGCCGGCTCCCGTGAGGCAGGCTTTCTCCAGTAGGCGCTCCGCAAGAAGGACGGCAGGTTCGTGGGTCGCTCCGGCGAACTGCACATGGTCGAGCCGCAGAACCTGATCGGAGATGGCCTTTGCCAGTTCAGGACGTCCGTGGCCGTGGAGGTTCACCCACCATGAGGAGATCATGTCGAGATACTCGCGCCCCGTCTCGTCACGCAGGGTAGATCCCTTGGCCTCCGTGATTGGTAACAGGGGCCTGCCCAGCCCGTGCTGTGTGAAGGGATGCCAGATTGAGTCTTGGTCCCGGCCGGTCAAGGTGGTCGAATTTTTCATCTCGCTAAGGAACCGCTAATTAAATCGCATAGAGGCCGTTGCGGAAAGAATATGCGGGGACATTTACAGGATCTATCGCTCCGAGTAAATATTATGTGACTAGGTCAGGCAAATTTCATTGACCTATTATCCGAGTGGAATATTTTTTGGAGATGAACTACCCATCCCTAGACATTAACGGAGAGTACGCTTCCCTCAAGGAGGGTATTGAACTAACGGTACCCGTCGCCGAAGAGATCCGAACCTTTCAGGGAAACCTCTCCATCTCGGACATTTACTCCTTGCCCATGGATTTTCTGAACACGCTGTTGGATGGTTTTCAAGGGAAAGGAATTGGATTTAACGGTCAGAGCATGCCTCAACTTTCTACCGAAGCGGCGGAGGCACTGGGGCGGTTTACAGGAAATTTAAGCCTGAACGACGTGGAGGAGATCTCGACGGAGGTTGCTGCCCATTTGTCCAACCACAGAGGAGAACTTGATCTGAACGGCCTGCTTTCCATAACGGAGGAGGCGGGACTTCAACTTGCAAAACACTCCAAACCGCTCTTGTTTGAGAATCTGGACACGGATTCGATTCCGCCCTCAGTGCTTGCGGCCTTCAAAGAAGCCTGGCCTGAAGAATGGGGAAACGCCTGATTTCCTTGATACAAAAACTGTATCATGAGCTCTGGACTTGCCGAAGAACTAAATCCTAACGGAATTAAAGCCCTCAGGGATTAGCATGAAAGAGCGCATTAGGATCAGGATCGCCGCGGATTGGGATGATAGCACCCTGGCTATGACGGAGGTGGAACTGGCCTCGTCGTTTTCACACGGTTTTCCAGCAAATCCAGATGCCGATGATCGGACGATTTTAGAAGCCATCAAGACATTGGAGCCACAGTACAGCCTGCAGGAAAAATTCAGGGTTTACGTTCAGGCCGTTGCAGTTCTTGACGAGGAGCAAGGGCCAGAATGGAAGGACATCGACGAAAACGAACAGCGGAAGTGGTATGTCGACACGGATTCCGATCGAGTTAATTCTCTTGATACAACTAGCTGGGAAGTCATGGATTTCTGATTGGCCTAATAATGTTATTTTAATTCAGGATTTTTAATTTATAGTTCACAATCTTTCTTTAGTTACACTTCATCACAAAATATAAAACAATATGATAACTTGGATTAAAACTTCTGACTACGCACCAAATCCGCAAGACAATCCCGACATAATTATAGCAAAGAGAAATGAATCTCAGCCGTTCTTTTTAAGTCATACTGGTTTTACTTTTGAATTATGCAAAGGCGGGAGTCAGGTAGATTCCATGTGGAATGATACCCAAGAAAGGAATGAGAGTTCATCGAGTTCTTGGTTTACTCATTCCGAAAATGATTTGGTACAATCCAATGACTTTGATTATTGGGCTTCATTTGATCCCAATAAAGTTGATTGGAAGAATCATTACTCGGACCTTCTCTCTCAACTTCCTGAAGGTTACTTGTCTCTTGCATGTGTTGTGAAAACACAGAAAGAAAATAATACGGGTGCAATGGGTCAGGCTTTCCTGCCAAAGGAAGCTGACGGCGACCTCACTCTTGATATTATATATTTTTTAAAAGATGATGAGTATAACTTACAAGCCACTAATTTTTGTGACGAACCGATTGATGTAACCGCTGAATATTATTACATCATCCCAAGTCCGGAGTAATTAGTTTTAAAAAACTATTTCTGCACTTGATTGGGATTACATGAGGGCAAACAGAGTGCTTGAGTAGTTGGGGATTCCTAGAAAACAAGAGCTGCGGAAGGAGGCGACTTCTTTGAATCCAAGCCGCCTGTGAAAGCACTCTGATGCCGAATTGCCTACGGGGTTCATCGCGACAAAGGCGCTGATGGTTGAGCGACCAGCTGCGGCTGACAGTTCCTTATACAGAAGACTTCCAACCCCCCGTTGAAGATACGCTGGCGATACTGCTATCTCCCGTACATGCCGATGCATTGGATCACCCATCAGTGGGGAATGGTCAATCATCCAGTCCAACGAGGCAATTTCCGGGATGTCCGGGCTTGAAATCAGGTAGCCGGCAAGTGATCCGTCGACCTCCGAAATCAGGCCGCTCCACTCTCCAGATGCCAACCGTGATGAGAGTGCCTTTCTCTCAGCCCGAGCTAGTAAAAACCCGTGACGGGGAGCCTTCTGTAGGTCCTGAAAAACCCAGCGATCGTGAAGGTCCATGACCTTCTCAAAATCATCCGGATGCAACTTCCTAACGCTGCAGTTCAAGGTAGTAGGAGGATAGGAATTTCCTGTCTCAGCATCCTCAAACCATGATAGATCATTGATTCATGTCCAGCATCTATCTGAGGCCTCTTCGAAAGGATGAATTGGGCAGTTATATCGAGATTGGAAGTCATTTTTTTCCTGATGCTGATTGGGCGGGTGCACCGCAGAGGCTAGGCATCATGTTTGACAGATGGAACGAGGGGATCCTTGCCGTCATGAACAATGATGAAAAGATCCTTGGTTACTATACCCTCTGGCCGATAACCCCCGAATCGTTCCGCGGCTTCCAGGAAGGAACACTCAAGGATGAGGATATGTCCGCGGACAGAATGCCTGACCATCCCTCGGCGCCATGGGGCTTCTGGATCCTCACGGCCATAGCAGTGGAACCCCCGGAGCATGACTTACGCAGGGCAATCATCCTGACTATTGTATCTGATTTTTCCTCTAGAATAAAAATCAACGCACCGTGCAGTGTGCTTGCTCACGCAGCAACATCAGATGGACACCGGTTCCTTAAGCGCTCAGGGTTTTTAGTAGAAAACCCCTCCGAGCCATCGGTTTACACAATTTCAATAGAAAAGTAATGCGACCATGAGTGATATTCTTGATTTAGCCACCCAGAAGGGGCTCCCCACAGTGTCGATCTTGAAGAACCTGGGAGATCCGGCAGTCCTCGGCGGCATCATCCAAGGACTCATTACAGGACTCATGGCCATGTGTGCCGGTGTCTTCACCCTGATTTCCTTCCTCAACGAAAGAAAGAGGAAGAATCAGACGGAGTTTATCCAGTGGCTTGCCACCCTGACTGAAAAGTATCAGGGGAATGCGAATTATTCCAAAATCCGGACAACCCTTGCCTCCCAGCGGGTATGGGTAAGGCGGGTCCTCAGCCTTGAGCTCATGACGGACGGGCTCCTTGATCCCTCCACCCAAGCACTTCCAGAGGATCGCGAGTGGCTTGAGAAGAATCTCGCCGAAGCGGACAAACATCTCGATTGGGATTTTCTGCGGAATCTCACGGACTACCTTTACTTTTTTGAACAGGTTCTGGCCTTCGGCATGTCGCTCAAAGCAATCGATTCCAAGGAGAGCGCTAGAGCCATCGTGAACCACTTTGGATGGTTTCTACGTTCGCTATGTTTTGCTTGGGCTGACGGTGATGAGCTGACCAGAATGAAAGCCGCCTGCCTTTTTGCCAGATACTTGGCCTATAATCGTTATCGGCGCCTTGCCGAAGTCTCTTTGTGTTTCATCGAAACCTTTGCAAGCTCCCAGAGCGAATCTTCACTGAAGAAAGCCTCAGACGATGAATTCAAGGCCGTTAAAAGCATCTTTCAAGAGAACCATGGTGATCGTGGATTCCCTGATTCGTATTCACTTCTCTTCAAACGCTGGTCGCCCCTAGTCGGCTCGATTGGAACAATCCGTCACTAAAGTTTTATGTCCACTTCCATAGATCCAAACGCGGGCAATGATATCAATGACCGGCTTGCCAAGGCGTGCCAGTCAACTTGCTCGTCATGCTGTAAAAAGGGGAAAATCTTCCTCCCCAAGGCCGAGTACGATGCCATCCGGAACTGGGTCAGGTCCAATAGTCCCTCGGAGTTGGATCAATTTGATTCCCGCATTGAAGAGCACGGCTCTTTCAATCTCTACGATCAACGCGACTCCTGCCAGTTTCTGGATAAAGATGACCTCTGCAGGCTCCACTCAGAAGGAGTTAAGCCGAGGGAATGTTTCTGGTGGCCTCTACATATCTATACCGCAGATTCAGGAGAGCTGGACATAAGGGTCTCCACGTCGTGCTGTGATGCTTACACGCTGATCAGCAAGGATTCCCCTTATGTGGATTCGCTTGAGGGCGAGGTGAGGAATCTAGGTTCCCAAATAATCAGGGATTTCCGGGCCGTTTATCCCGGTAGCTATTCAGGAGTTTCGCTTCGCAGAGTCTTTGTTGATTAAATATAATTTTACTATGAATAAATATAAACTTACAATTACTGGAAATGCAGTTACGGCGACAGCATCGTCGCTCTCCCCACAGCAGGTTGAATCAGTATTGAATTATGCCTCTTCCAATGAATTGGAAGATCTACACGATATGCCTCAGGAGCTGCAATCAGATGTAGTTCCAGGATATGACGCTGGTGAAGGAAATCTCTTAGATGTTTATGCCCCTTTGTTTGATGATGAGTTAAAATTCACAATCACTGACTCTCAGGGGAGTGAGGCCATTGTTTTTGATGCAAGTCAACTAAAGGATATTTATGAAGTAGATGAGGATTTTGAACCTGAGGATCTTCCGGCAATCCCAGATGAGGAAAACCCCGCAGTCCTGCTATATCTTTGGTTTGTTGAAGGTGGAATTTGCGAGTTTGAATTCGCTTCTCAGGATATTCCTGCAGCCAATGACTTCATGATAATTCCCGGAACGATTTCGACGCAGGACGGGGAATATGATTTGGTACGTGGACTTCGTTTCCGTGAGGAGATACTGGAAATGAACTTTTTAGATTCGGGGTTCACAAAAGATGTGAGCCATCAATCGCAACTCTGGACCCTAGAAGAGTAATCAGGGGAAATCCAAAGATACCTACCCTCCTTCCAGTATCACCCTTTTAGGGTAAATATTCTTACCTGTTTAGAATGGCAGTTTTATCGCTGCCACTCAAACATGTCCGTATAGCCGTCTTCCATACGGTCACTGATAAAAATTGTCTCTAGCTCCCTACCGTCAGCAACACGGACTATTTCCTCAGCAATCGCATCGATACTACCTGAAAGCTCTTCAGGGCTATTGCAGAAGTTTGACAAGCTGAACTTGTAATCACCGCATTCTTGTCCACCGGGATATTTGCTTCTTGAGGAGATTCCCTTGAAATAAAGCTCACAAGTCAAAACATCCCAGACCTCTGATGGTTTTTCCTGTCCTTGCTCTTCATGGTCTGTAGATGCGAATTCTTGCAGTAATATGACAGTTTGGTCTTTGTTCATAGGGTCTTACGGTTAGGGGTTTGGATTTTAAAAAAAATGCGGGGTTAGTAATAGGATGGTTCGAAAATTGCGTGGAATGTTCAAGCCGAAACGACTATCATAAGATGTGACGCAGATCAGGAATAGGGCAGCGAATATGATCACTTGTACGTTTTTAATATGGAGAAGTGTTCCTTCCCCGGCCCGTCAGGATGTGTCATCGAGATCTTTGAACTCGATATTTCACTGACATTTGCGTCGCCTATTAATGCGACCCTACCAAAATATAATGAATACCCCGCGCCTTCCGTTCTACGACCACCTTCTGGCCGATAAAGATCTCGACGATAAGACGAGGACTATGATCGTCAAGCGCATGGAGGAAGATACCTTGGAGATAGCCAAGGAAAAAGCCGAGTCCAAGCGTCAGCGCCTCAAATCACTGGCCGATCTCTCTGTTTTGAACCCCGATCCATCCCTTGTTGCGGGAAAGATTTCCGGTTGCTTGCCCGGCGCCGACGTCCATGCACCGCGAGACGGTGAGAGGCCTAGCGAAACTCGAGACATTCTCTTTCTTGCAACCCTGCTAAAGGATTCAAAGGAATTTCAGTCGGTTCTGCAGTGTACACCCATTTCTGGCTCGGGCTCCTGGATATTCATTGCTGGGGAATGCCCCCCAGAGGGCTATGTCTTGAAACAGAGGCTAACACACAAGGGAATCCGCCGGATCTTCCGCGAAAGATTCTATGGTTTTCGACGTGCTCTGAGTTCCCCGTCAGCTGTCTGCATGAACTTCTCTATTGGTGGCATCGAGCTTCGTCGTTCGGGAGGACGTGGGGACAAGGCCTTCTGGGAATTCGCCGCTAGGCTCCACCATCCCTTCACTCGGGTGAAAGATTCATTCTTGGAGGAACTCCATACGCGGCCGCTTTTGGAGTTCCCAACGATCGCATGCAGCAAACTATTCCTGTGCCCTCTAGATGGGTCAGTAAAAGCCATCCAAGGAAAGGTAACTAGCCCGGCCTGGACCTGGGAAAAAATGGTAGGGCGATCCTGGAAGGTCGCTCTGTGCCCAAAGTGCCTAGGGGATCTAGCCCTGACAGGTTTCACAATGAACTAAAAGAAGACGACCGCTGCTCTCCGATCGTCTTGGCAGTCTTTTTCGCCTTCTCAAGCTTTTCCAAGGTCTTGCGCTTGCGCTGGCCATAGTGAGTTGATTTAAGTAGATTACGCGAATTACTCAGGCAGCTGAATACAGGGATTCGTGCTCAGGATTATTCGAGACTTTTTTGATATATCTTTAAGTCCGCTAAGATCAATCTTTCCCTTATGCCTGCTGAGACTTTCCGCTGTTGCATCACTTAACTTTTTCAGACCGTCGAGAAATAGCTCCCCTTGGTGTTTGCTAAGGCTTTCGGCAGCAGCGTCACTCAGATCAGTCAGTCCTGAAAGTACTAGAGACCCCTGCAGTTTGGATAGGCTCATCGCTGCCTCATTGCTTAGTTCTTTAAGGCCCAGGAAAAAGAGCTTCCCTTGGTGTTTGCTGAGGCCCTCTGCTGCAGCATCGCTAAGTTCTTCCAACCCATCAAGAAAGATTCCCCCTTGGTGACTGCTAAAGATCTCAGCTGCCTCATTGCTTAGTTCTTTAAGACCTCCGAGCATGAGATCCCCGCCATTGTGTTTACTTAAGATTTCTGCAACTGCATCGCTTAGCTCTTCTATTCCATCGAGAGAGAGATCCCCTTGGTGTTTGCTGAGGATTTCCGCATCTTCTGGAGTTAGTTCTTTCAAAAAGTTAAGCTCTAGGTTTTTTCCGGATAGTGCAGCAAGGGCTCCCTCTATAATACCCTCTTGTCGTGCTTTATCTGCGGGATCTACATATTGCCCCTGACATTGAGGACAATGTGATGAAGGAATATCCCTGGTTTCGTCCAAATCCACCTCAATTGAATCCGCATCGACCGCACAATGAAGATGAAAACTGAAATAGCAATCCTCGCACCCCACGAATGGCGGATCGTTCTCAACGCTTCCATCATCACATACCGGGCACCAGTTGATTGTAACACTCATGGCTTTATTAGAATATCGAGTGGATATTTTAAGTTTTAATGTAGCTTATTCCCCTTCAGAAAGTGGTTCGGGCAGATCGATCTCGGGGTCGCTGCGGAGCAACTTCCATGCTTTAGGAGATGCATCATGGAGTCCACGGAGTTCTAAGTAATTATCTTTCCCGTAAACCATTAACAGCTCTGCACCAACATCGGATATTTTATTTAATCCACTAAGCATTAGTCCACCACGATGTTTTACCAAGAGTCTTAGTGCCTTATCTGATATATCAGTTAGCCCGCCAAGACACAGTGTTTTATCGAGCTTGGATAGTATTTCAGCAGCGAATTCAGGAAGTATAAACACATCGTCGAAATTAGAAGACTGATTATGCTCACTTGGAACATGGAGCTTTGGACTCTCAATTAAAATACTCCATGCTGCCTCTGAGGCAATTTTCAGTGCTTCAAGGTGAACATTCCCTTTATGTGAAGCTAGAATCATTGCCACCTCATCAGAAACAGCTTTTATCCCATTTAAGTAAAGGTCGCCTTTGCACTGAGATATACCCTCTGCTACGGAGGCACTTAAATCCCACAAGCTATTTAACGCCAGCGATCGGGACTTGGCACCCAAGATAGTCGCTTCTAGTTGGTTTATGGTCCTGATATTATCAAGTTCGATATCCTGACGATTTTCATTATACGCTGTTACGAGTCCCCTCAAGAATTCTCTTTCGGACTTTTCTTCAGGTGCAATGTACTTTCCTTGACACGCAGGGCAATGAGATGAAGAGAGATTCTGCAAATCATCATACTCATCATTAATAGACCAAGCCTTAATTGCGCATTTTTGGTGAAAGGATAATCCACATTTCTCGCACCCCACGAAGGGCGGATCGTTCTCAACGCTTCCATCATCACATACCGGGCACCAGCTGATATCGTAGCTCATTGCATTTTGTTTTTTTCGAGTTTTTTTACGATCCCATCACCTCAAAAATCGCCGCATCGATTTTGAATAGGTCTTGTGGCAGTTGTTTGAAGGCCTCAGCAAGTCCCCATTCCTGGACCTTGGTTGGGGAAAGCGCTCCGTGGGCAGTGCAGTTCCTGAGCGCCTTGGCAAGCAAGAGGGCCTCCGTCCAACTGGAGCAGGACTTTTGATCAAAGAGCCAGGACTGAATCTGATTTCGGTCTCCCTTATCGGTTTTTAGGAAGTCTAGGACAGCGTCCTGATCCATTTCCTCGATCCAAGCCTTAATTGATTGTTTTTCCAGTGATGGGGATGTGATGGGTTCAAAGGCAGGAAGCGTGAGCTTTGAGATCAGAGCCTCCACCTCTGCGGGCCCAAGTCCTCCCTTGCCCAAGGCAGTGAGTGATTTTACAAGTAACTCAATGACGCTGTATGCCATGACAAGCTTCCACTGGAGACCGCGATAGATTGCCGAGGGGCCCTGACCAATTTCGGGCTCTGACCATTCCCTGGCATTTTTGAGAAGCTCCCGCCCTCGGATGATCCCGTGGACATAGCTGCCTATCTGGCTCTCGTCCTTGAACTCATGATTGAGTCTCGTAAGGCGTGGAGCAACGGGCTTCCCGCTTTTCCATTCGGTAATAAATTCCTTGAATCCACCTTTTCGGGTTGTTTCCAGATAGTTGCTGTTAGATCCATTTCCACCCGCGATAGGCCACGGACCTCGTAGGTCTCCAAAGTCACCCCCCAAGTATGCCAAGGACTGCGGGAGGCGATACACTCCGCTAGTGCTGTTATTAATACAGAGAAGCGCTTTTTGTTTCGGAATCAGCCTTATTGAAGAATTCAGAGGAAAAGGGAATTCGTTCGCGACAACCCAACTCTCGGATCCATCACTATGTTGGAGGAGAGTGATCCTTTCCTTTGTTGCGATCAAAATTCCCTTCTCTGTGATTGTTGGGGGGGGAAGAGGGGCCTTGTGCCCGGGCGAGTCGGGGATTTCAGCGGTCCAGATTAAGGCGCCACTCTCGGAGTCAATTGCATGGACTCGGGTGACTTCCGCTTCTTCGCTCGTCAGATAGCCGATCCCATCGATACCGATGACGAACGATGAAACCACACATTCGATCTGCAGGGTCCATAGTGTTTTCCCATCCTCACAACTTATGGCTACAACTCCCCTCTGGTTCAGGGTGATGAACAAGTTGCCCTTTCCATTCAGGGTAAGCCCCAACGCTGGCACATCATACTTGGCAGCTGTGAGGCTTATGTCTGGTAATTCATGACTCCAGACAAAACCGCCCTGAAGATCAAAGGCATGAATATAGGTAGAGTCGGTGACATAAACCCTTGAGGAATCCAGAGCCAAGGCACTGGGTTGTTGTGCGATCTCACGATCCCAAAGCTTTTTTCCACTTTTAGGATCAAGAACCACGAGGTTCTTAGGATCAATTAACGGCTCTCCAAAAGCGTAGTTATCCAGGCAATATACAAATAGTTCCGGGGAGGATCCCATGATCTTGCAGTAATCGCACTTGTTAAAACTCCGATCGGGATTGCTTGGGAGATCAACCTTCCAGACTTTGGATCCTTCCTTCGAGATCGCTATAATGCAGTAGGGATCTCCTGCGACTGACGATCCTCCGCTAACGTAAACCCTCTCTTCATCCATGCACATACCCCATGAGGAATTCATGTCCGTAGGTACGCTCAGGGTTACATTCCCTGATTCATCAAGCTTCTGAAGAAATAATCCCTCGGGTAATTGCGAAGTCACATAAATCCCGTCAGTGTCGGCAACTACCTCCCTTGATATCTGAGGGTATTTATCTGAGCTTTTAAGAGATTCTCTTGTGGTAACCACTTCAGAAAAAAACAACTCCGATCCCTCAATGATCTTCGCAAACACATCAAGGTCAAAGCCATTGCCTTCAAAGTGAACAAAGCATAATTCAAAGGCATCCTTCCGTTGATACAGATTATCAAGAAGGAAAATAAACTTCGTTCCTTTGGATGACTTGATAAAGCAGGCCTGCTCATCCCCTGATTTTATTGAATCAATAAATCGTTTAGCTTCAGGAGTTTTTGATAACTTGATGGGAATATGAATAAACCGGTTGGGGCGGGCATCCTTTTCAGCTAGGTACGGCATACCTAGAACCCCAATTTTAACAGAGGGCAGCGAGTCTATTGGGTTGTAGTTCCATTTAAGCTGCTCCTGGAAACGGGCGTGGAGCTTTCCTACCTCTCTATCTTTTTCCAGTCTCACTAGTTCCTCTTTCTGCTCAGCAAGTTTTTTTTCCTCTTCGGCTTTTTTTGCCGCCGCCTGGGTAATTCTGAACTGATCCTTGATAAGTTTAAGTGAGTCTTTACTGAGAGATATATCCTTACTCCAATCCATGAGTGGCTCTATCCACTGGTGACGATTGGAATCTGGCTCCACAAGGGCCTCCAATTTAGAAAGTACTTTCTCGGCCACTTCATCAAATGGTGCCTCTGTCAACGATCCCATCTCCTGAAAGTTCTCATCGATATTGCCTGTCTGGCTCCTCCCCTCCACAGTGATGAAAATCCCCGGACATAATTCTGCTGCCTCCCTAGAGATATCAACAGGCTCCAGAAATCCACGGCTATGCATCTCATTCCGGAAAACCTCGATCTTCACCTGCGTCTTCATATCGGATCGATCAGGTTGCCAAGGATTCAGGAGCAGAGTGATATAGTCAGCGGCTGCCTGTCGCACCTCGGGAGGCTTGCCCTTGATGACAATCGTGTAGTCTGTGTCCTGGGTGCTCATAAAGAATTATCCAAGGCAACAACCAGATCTCCTACTTTTAAAACCTTGGAGCAATTCTTTAGTCCCTTGGGAGGTACAAGGTGGTCGGTTGCCGAGTTCCCAGCCGCTTTTTCTAGCTCCTCAAGGGTTACTGGCCACGCCGCAGAAATATGTTTGCTTTCTCCCCATTTCCAGATTTCACCATTTTTACGGGTAGCCTTAATCCCGTTTTCGATTTCTATGGCGATGAAGTCATCTGGGAACCAAGGGGGAATGATATTCCCTTCGTTGTCAGCATCAATTCCATAGAGACCCCCATCTTCTTTTAGGCAGATCCAGCCTAAGTTATAGACGACAATATCAAGGATCTTTCCGATAAGATCTGGTTTTTTTGCGATTTCAACTTTTTGGTGAGGTGATCCTTTTCCCCAAATAAATAGATTACTGGACTTTTTAGTTTTCGTATTTTTTACATGAAGATTCTTGGGGGCAGTTTTTCTGATGATACCAATAACTTCTTGACCATGTGCGATCGCATCAATGACTTCATATTCTTGTGGAGATATGGCGCTTTTTTTAAAACGATCTCTCCTGGCTGGTCGGAAATCAGAAAATGGTTTTGCTGTTATCAAAAGAGTCTTTCCACTTTCACTGAAAACCATCACTGCATCACTATTATCCCGAGCGCCAAGTTGACATTTAATTTTTTTAATAGGGCTTTTTATTGATTTTAATGCAGTCGCCTCTGGTATATCCTTTTCAATGGAATTAAATAGATCCAACGCGGTAACTTTTCCGTTTCTTAGAATGATGAAGTTATTGCCATAATCTCCATTATCGCATGGAGCCACGTCATCAACAGGATCGAGTTTTTTGGGAAGCGATGTTCTACCTTTTCTTTCTCCTACATTTTGTATCTTTCCTTCTTTTTCATAATGGAGCCTTCCCATTGTATCCTGCCAGAGAATAGCAGCTCCATCATTAGACTCTCCAGTAAATAGATATCCCTTTTTGTATTTTAATAACTTTTGGGAATGTTCGTTGTTTATCCTTTTAAGAAGAGTCTCAACATGAGGGTTTTCTTCTCCGATATGGATATCATGACTATACATTAAGATAAGTTCGCCTTTGGAAGTTACTATAATCGTAAGATTATGATTTGTTATAATATCCACTACCTGGTTACCCAGCGGAACAACTTCAATATTTATTGTTGTACCTATCTCCTTGGGCTCATGCAATTCGCATTCCCCATTGTTAAACCAAATATATAGGCTCGCTAATCGATAAGGTGCCCAGTGTCTCCATTTAACCCTTGCCACATTTTTTAATTTTGAAAGGTGTTGATGAAAGCTGCTATGCCCGCCTACATACCCACCAACACTCCATCCCTGTAATGTTCCATCATCTTTCAGAAAAACTAATTGATCATCCGACGAGTGAATCTCGCTTACACCATACAATCCAGGTGGAAACTGATAGTATCCCCCACCCTTATTAAAGGGACCCCATGAAACGACCATGGTTTCAGAGGCACTTTCTTCAGTTTGTTCAGGTTTTTCCATTACTGGCATTTCTTGTTTCTTTTTTTTCATTAGTTTTTTTTAATTCAGTTTGTTTGGTCTCATGTGTCCCTCGGTTCTTTGATGAATAACTCTTTCAATTTCCCAGGATCCGAAATAACCATCAGTCCTAGGTCACGAGTAACTTGTTTCAGTTTTTCATCTGAAGCGCTTCCGATATCGGTCTTCATTCCCGTGCAAGCACAGAGGAGGCGTAGAGTTTCGCCTATGAATTTGTAGTAAACCCTCCTGCCTGCGTCGTGGTATCGGAGGATGCGATCCATTCTTTGATGGAGTTCTGCGAGTGACTTCTCCCCTTCCTGATTGTTGGGAGTAGCCCCAGTCATCAAGGTATCGATGTACTTGTACGATGCCTCCTCAATCTTGAGTTCGTACTGGGCCTTTGCCCGGAGCGTGGCCGCAGAGTTCTCCTTGGCAGTTTGACGCCTGATTGCGGCATTGCGTGCTTGGTAGCCGTAGCTGGGAAATGATCCTAGGGGGTAGGGCATGGACTCTGAGGGTTATACAGGCGTATTTAATCCGTTTGTGGAAGC
>Ga0114959_10002075_pt1 | contig 16805 bp, 10 predicted proteins | sample C_130625_EF_Meta_FD_87317 | JGI IMG/M metagenome (GOLD analysis project Ga0114959, IMG submission 87317) | Freshwater microbial communities from Lake Croche, Canada to study carbon cycling - C_130625_EF_MetaG | ecosystem: Environmental > Aquatic > Freshwater > Lake | place: Lake Croche, Canada...
AAATCTACAGTTTGTGTAAGCGTGTTTGGATCAAATGATTTTTGTATTGTGTCTATAGAATTAGTAGTGACGAAATAATCTTGTGTCTTACCTGATTTATAATCTTTACAGTAGTTTGATTTTTGGGGTTCACAACCTACAGTTCTTGATATAGTTAATCTTAATTTTGAATCTCCAAAAGATGAGTTTCTACCCCAAGTAGCATAAAAATCACTATAAATTAATCCTGGTTTTGAATTCCAATCATAATTATTTAACAAATCTACAATATTTTGTGTATTTACAGAAGAACTATTACAATTAATATTATAACTTAATCTTGTTCCACTTGAAATAATTGCAAATTTAATTGCCGACAAATCTGTTGAAGATAACTGATTAGACGAGGCATATGTTATTCCATTACAACCAGTATTTGAAATAAGGAACTGCAATACAATATTAATAACTCCATCGTCGGGTAGATTAGGTTGATGAGATGCTCCAAATTGTGTATCTAAAAGAGTCACGATAATTTGCGAAGTATTTAGAGTTATGTCGTAAATGTAATAGTTAGGATAAGAAAAATAACTGTAAGGATTATCACTACAATATGTTTTATCTGACATAAAACTGCAGTCTGATTCTTTTACAATATATCTATTATTTATTTCCCAAGGACCCCATAACAAATTAGGATAATTAGGATTTTCCCAGTTTGGTCCGTCTGTTGGTAAATTTATATCAGTAGCAATCAAATCATTATTTTTTTCATTATTTACTTTTACATTTGAAAAATCATAAAATCTTAAATGAGAACCTAATGCAAGTTCATATGTAAATTGTAGAGTATTAGTTCCGTCATCTGATTTCAATATTGCTGTATAAGTAGTGTAATTTATATTTGGCTGCACGGAAGAATCTGTTCTGGTAGAACCAGAACTTGAAAAAGTAGATAGGTCAGTTATCAAAAAATTAGTGAAAAATATTGATTTATCAAATTCAACACCTACAAGTTTGTTGAAAAATTCTCCTCCAGCTGAAGGAACATTATATAAAGCATCAAAGTATAATGTAAAAAATTTACCTCTATTCAAGCCAGAATAAAAGTTATCTATTTTAAATGTTTTAAACACTGCTGTTTTCTGTCCTATCAAATACTTACCTTTTACAAGAGAAGTTGAAAATAAAATATAGTTTTTATTTGTATCATCTGTAAAATATAGAAGAGGAGAATCCCAAATATTTTTAGATTTATTAAATCCTTCCACTTTAATGTTAACATTTGTAATTGCATTATTAATATTAAATGAAGCTAATTTCGAATCTGCGATATATTGAACGCCAGTATCTGGTATAGTTGAATATTGTTCTTGAATATTTTTATTTAAAATATCACTAAAAAATGGAGTATAATTACTCAAAATTATAGTTTTATCTATATCCACGCCTATGATATTTGTATAATCAGAATCGTCAAAATACAAAACAATCTTTTTTCCATCATTAGCATGAGAAACAGGATTAACATTATCGTATGTTTCATATAATATGATCTCTTTTATATTTTTTGATTTATTACTTCCTATAAAGTTGTAAGAAGTATCATTAACAAAACTTAGCGGAACTTGGGAAATATCATTACCGATTTTTACTGAGGTTTTGAAATCGTATCTGTTTGGATTTATGTCATTTATAACAATTGCATCTCCAGTGGAGCTTCCCAAAAGTAAAGTATTTTTACTAAGAATATTAAATATATTAAAAGAATTTAACAGATTATTGTTGTTGTAATTTAAATCATTAGAAAAACTTATACCAATAATATTATCTAATGATGGTGTATCATAATATATATTAACTACTTTTTTATTGTTTGAATTTGATAAATAAGAATCAATTACATATTTTTTAGTATTTGATGATGTCTTTCCGAATAAAAACTCTTTAGACTTTGACTTTATTTTTATATAAAAATAAAAGACTAAAATGACAAGTATAAATATACCTATAATAATTTTTATATTCATTTTATATTTTATAAACATATTTTTATGTTTATAAAAAAATATATACAACATGTTAATCTTAATTTTTCTTGCCTTAATCTTAGGTATAGTATTCTACATATATAAAAAAAAGAAGTCATCAACTTCTTCTTCTACCCCTACGCCAAATCCTAACACATTACCTGCTGGTTTACAGAGAGATAGTTTAGGAAATATTGTAGATTCTTCTAATAATTTAGTTGAATTAGATAATAGTAATAATATTATCAATAAATTTTCATTAGCAAAGAGCGATTTTGGAGGAAGAACAACTGAGAAAAAAATATATACAATATCTTATTTTTTCAATTCAAGCAACAATGGCAAGAAAATAATATTTTACTTTAGATCAGGAACTTTAGTAGGTATTGATTTTGATACTTCTATCATTTTACCCACGGCTGAGAGTATATCTCAATTTAAGACACTCAATCTTATGCTAAATTCTGATAATAATACTGTTTATTTACAAGTAAAGGCTACTAATTCTGTATATATATATATTACAAATTACGACCCAAATTCTCTAAATCTACAAGTAGTTGGTTCAGGATTTGACAAAATCACAAACCAAATGGTTAATTCATTCTTAGTGTTAGATGATGGTTCGCCTTACAAAAATCTTGGAACAATAACGGATATATCAAGAACAATGATTATAAAGAATTTTATTTATCCTGAAAATATTGATAAAGTTATTAAAATATATTATAACAATACAACCGATTATACTCCAGTAGGAATTTCTATTGATAAAACAATTAAAATACAAAATAATCAAACTGCAATTAATTTAGTTTCAATGAATTATTCAGATACCACAAATAATATTGATATTAACAAAATAATAAGATTAATAGATGTAAATGGAAATGGATTAGAATTTGTAAATTACTCCAACGATGGCTTTTTATTTCCTATAATTAATTATAGTGAAAATACGGAATTACCTACACAATATTTTATAGAAATAAAAGATACAGACAATGTAAATTCAACCATTATAGGAAAAAAGTCTATTGTATTTAGAACTTTAATAATAAGAGACTTTTTGAATGATTCAAATCAAAATAAACAAATCATAGTATATTATCAAGATAACACAAGGCAAAAAGTTATTGGTCTGAACATTGATAATTCAATAAATTTTGATATTAGTAATACTCCTCTTAATAATTATTCACAATTTATTGAATCTAATAATTACAATGTTAGCTCAAATATAGTTGATAATTTTGGTTTCCAAAAATTCAATCAAAGTTCGTCCGAAATAAAATTTGGTTCTTATGGTGATAGTGTTTATGATTTTATAATTTACAAAAATAATATTCCATACACTATTTTACTAAAAAATGATAAAGATTATATCGGAACTAAAACCAATAATTCAAAAATATTAACAATAAATGGAGGTTCAAATACTGATAAATCTTTCACATTATACCTTGACACTCTAAATAACCCTGTAGGTATGCATTTTGATACTTCTATTCAATTATTTTCAAATATTAATTTATCAGACTACATTTATTTCAAATCAGAAAAAGGAAATTATGGATATACGATAACGCTCTCTAATAGATATGTAAATAATCAACCAAACTATTCTTCTATATATTTCTTGTACATTCCAAATAATCTTACTTTTACATTTACTTTAAGTCCTTCAAATACAACTACAACTATTAATGTTTATGAAGATGAATATGTTAATGGTATTAGAGTCGTTTATAAAAATAGTTATAAAAAAATTAACCAGTCGATTGTAAGAGATATTAGTTTTTGTGTACCCGCATGTCCTGCCAATTTACAACAAAAAACTATAGTTAATATGAATAATTTTAGATTTACAAACATCATACCTCCAACTAATAGAAACGGTTATCGTTCGACTGCTGATGTTAAAGAGGATTATCAAGTAATAAACACATATCCTGATGACGATGCAGTTACAATTAATAATCTAATGCAAGGTATATTACTATCAAATTTAACAGATGATCAGAAAAACAGTTTTGGTGCATTTTCAAAAACAAACACCACAGTTGGAGGAAACATTGACTATTGTGGAGGAGTTTTTGATGCTTCAAATAATTATTATTATGATTCTTCATCTGACGCGTATGTGAAATACATTAATAAAAAGGTATTTACTAATTCTGAGTGCAATCAATACACACTTGGACAGTTAGATTCAATTAAAACTTGTTCAAGTCTTCTTAGTCCGGATTTTAGCGCTAATTATTTATTTAGTCCAGGCCTTGTAGATACTCGTACTAAAGACTGCTTCTATAAAACAAAAACTATAAGACTAACGAAGACAAACTTCGACATAAGTTATAGTGATATTATTTTATATACAACAGATACTAACAACAATTTAGTAGGATATGATAACTTTACAGTATCTAAAGTATCAAAAAATATCGTAAATGTTATTCTTAATGATCTTCAATTTTTGATAATAATGAGAATAAAAAATTCTCAAACTAACGCAAATAATAATATATCACTTAATGGTTTAGTTATAGAATTACTTGATTCTAACGGAAATAAATATCCAAACAGAAGCACATTTACAATTCCAGCAAGTGATTCTATACCAAATATACCATTAAGATATCAATCTTATAGAATATATTTTCCAAATCCAAAAATTGAACAATTTAATTATCCTCAGATCGAACAAAGTTCTAACTTTGACTGTTCTTTATATTCTAAAGATCCTGAACGTTGTCTTCAAAGTAGTCTTCCAGAAGGAGGTTCAATACTGGATAATCTCTTGGTTAATTCAAGAAGATGTGGTATAGAAACCAATATTGCTCATTTTACAGACTATCAAGATATTAATGATATTAAAAATAGATTATGCGCACCTTATTGTGCAACCCATGATTGCTCTCGAGAATATCCTGATGCTCCTCCAAGAACTCAAAAAACATTTTCAATAAATATTTCTCAAAATAATTTTTTGCCTTGGAATAGTCATAATTATATTTTAGCGAGTTTTAATAAATCTGATGTTGGTATTACAGGTAATGGTCAAACAATAAAAATAACATTTACTGGATTTAGAAGTAATATTGTTAATAACACTGCATATATTCAACTATTTAATACTTCACCAGGAGGTAATTTTGGACCAATTAGCCCTGCCATAGCCTATATTCCAAGCGACTCAGGACCTTTTTCAACTACTCTTTCTGTATCAGATAGTTGGTATTCGGAAAACTGGCCAATGAGTGTAGTTTTAATTTTTGTCCAAGCATTTATACCTGATAATACAGCAAGGAGTATATCTGGAAATGGAACTCTTACGATAAAGAACTTTTAAATTTACGAACAAAAGTTTTCATAATAAAATATTTATAACTTTATAAATATTTTCTATCATCTATTAATAATCTAATGTCAAAACCAAGAATTAAACTCGTAGATGACAACAAAGTCGAAAAGTATCTTGACGAAATTCCTGAATCAACCATAGACGTATATCCTTCTAAAAACTCTTACCCTACTATTGACCACCAAGACGAATATGTTCTCGACAATGAAATCAAATCATTAGAAAAATTTGACGGCCGTGATGCATGGTCTGAATTTCTAACTCCTGTAGTGTCAGTAACCCAATCTTCCTGGAACACTGCAACAACAAGAACTCTATCCTCTCGATTCTCAATCATATCTGTAGGTCAAATCATGCCAAAAATTAACTACACTGTCCTTATGTACTGTCCAATAAGAGACATAATGATTGAAGATGAAAAACTAGACATCTTTAAAAAATCTCTATACTACGCTATAAATTATCTCTATGTATTTGGGGCATCTCATGTCGGCTGTTTTAACTATCAATACCTATTAGATAAAGGATATGCTCCTTTCGAAGACTTCAAAGACATCAGTGATATGATAAATAGATACAGTTCTTGTAGAAACATAATAGGCGCAGATCATAGCCAATGTCTTGATAACACCGACGCAAGAATATTCAGATCAATATATAATGTAAATCTTGCCAGCAACATTGAAACTATAAAATATGAACTTGTTAAATTTGGTCCTGTCGTATCTGTTATGAAAATATTTGAAGATTTTAAATACTACAACGGTCTCAATATTTATGAAGGTCCTTCTGACACCGATAAAGAAATAGGAGCAAGATGTGTTATTATAATGGGCTGGGCTAAGGACGATAAAGGAAAAGAATATTGGATAATAGACCCAAGTTTAGGAGTATCTTGGGGTAGAGAAGGATACTTTTATTGTTATACCAATATTGATAAATGTGATATAGAAAATAATGCAGTTGGAATTTATCCAGACCTACCCATATTCTCAGAGTTTATTTTAAATTATTATGGAAAATATAATATAGATAAGACTCTAACAGATTTAAGAAAACAAGTAAATATTGACCCAAATTCTTTCTTAGTGACAGCAAGAAGTAAGTTTATGAAGCAAAAATATCCTGACATCAAAATAGATTATATTGAAAATAACTTGTTACCAGATTATTCTACATTTATGGCAAAAAATGCTGACTCTTATGTTTATAAAGAACTGAAAGAACATGGAATTCCTTATGGATTATTTGTTATGATAACAATTTTAATAATTGGAGTAGGCTTATTTGTAATTTTGAAAATTAAGAATAAATAATTTTTTCTTTTATTATTTATAAAAAAAAATGTTAGAGTTGAACACAAATACTTTATTAATAATTTTAGGAGCTATCGTAGTTTTATTTTTTCTTATGAAAATGATGAGAAGAAGACGTCATCATAAAGATGATTCTGATAATCATACTGACGGAGGAAAAACATCATCATATAATTATCTTTCCGGAGCAAGTGGCCCTATAATTCATACTACTGGTGCAGGTATGATATCATCTGGTATGATGTCTCCTGGTATGCATTCTTCTGAAATGTCTTCGGGCATGCCTTCTGAAGTTATGGCATCAGGTGGAATGCCATCTGCTGGAGGTTTTGGCGCTACTGCTCCTACTATTTCTGGACCAACTTACTTGACTTTTGTGACTGGTTCTGGAAGCAATCAACAAATTAGTATAAATTCAAACTTACAGTTTGATAAAGCTAACAACTACTTATCAACTAATGTTAAAGGTGCTTACAACATTTTAGGAGGTGGTCCAAATCAACTTGTATATCAAACTGTTTCAGGAAACACTGCTTTTTTTGTAGGTTCAAACAATAATCTTGTAGGTTATGACGCAGCTGGTAATTTGAGTAATATTAATCCTTCTAATTTAAGTGTCTCAACTGCTGGAACTGCTAATAGTTTAAGTACTGCAGGTATTACTGGATTAAGTGGTATAGCAAGTGGTTTAACTGCTGGTTCTATAGTGTCAGGAGGACTGGCTAGTTATAATGGTTCTGCACCAAGTTTAACTGCTGGAACTGCTAATGCTTTAAGTGCAGCAGGTATTTCTGGATTATCTGGCACGGCATTAAGCTTGAATGTTGGTTCAGCTGCTACCGCTGGTGCTGTAGGTAATGGTGGACTTAATTTATATACTGGAACTTCGCCAAATTTAACTGCGGGTGGATTGACTTCTATTGGTACTTCTAATTTAGGCGGATACGCTTCCAACCTTCAATCTGGATTCGCAACTAATGCTTATAATGTGACTCCTAATATTCCATCAACTGCTTTTAATGGTATTGCTATTGCACCTTCAGCGACAGGAGGACAAGTATCTTATACTAATTCTCCAACTGTTAATGGACAAATTTTACAATGGAATGGAACAGGTTATACTTGGGCTCAGCCTTCTTCTTTTTCAGTTTCAAGTGCAACAAATGCTTCAAATGCTTCAAATGCTACAACAGCTTCAAATGTTGCCATTAGTTTTGCCTAATTTTTATTATTTTCTTTTTTTAAGATTAACAAATGCAAACAAATATTATACTTATTGTTCTAAATATATTATTATTAGGTTTTATAGTATATTTTATCACTTCTAAAAAATCAACTTCAACTTCTTCATCAAAGCATACCATAAATCTATCAACATCATCTCAAAAATTATATCCTGTTTTTGTTTTATCTGACGGTCAAAATCAACAACTTCTAATCAACCGTTCTATATCATTTGACACATCATCTAATATTTTACAAACAGATATTTTTAAAGGAGACTTGAATGGAACTGCAGATTCTGCTCGTTCAAGCAATATTATTTTTTCCACTCGAATGCCAAGTAATTTAATGAAACTTCCAGAACAACATTTACCATCCTTATCTAACACTAATTATCCAGTGGTTGTATCTGGAAAAGAAACGCCTGACCCATCGTTTGAACATTTAATATAACACAATTTTCTTTTTTTTTATAATACTTATTTATAAAAAAAAAGATAGATAATAATTTCTTTTACTACTTTTAAAAAAAAATGGGAAACGAAAATCAAAATTTATGGATATTTATTGGTATTCTTGTTTTAATACTATTGGTTGTTTTGACAATGAGACACCTTCAACGTCGTTGTGAGGAGGATTACTCCTGTAATTCTGAGATGTCATCAACAAGAGAACATTACCATGATCAACATATGATTCAAACACAAGGTGCTGGAGAGGCTTCTTCTGAGATACCTCAAGGTCTTGTCGGACTTGCTCTTCCTACTCCTGGTACAGCAGTAAAATACATTACGGTGGTCGATAATTCAGGAAATCAATCTTTGAAGATTGTAAATCTTACTTATGATACTTCAAATAACTTGTTGAGCGCAAATGCCAAAGGTGCTTATAATATCGTTGGAGGTGGAACAAATCAAATTGTGATTCAAGATGCTAGCGGTAACACTAACTTTATAAATGGAGTGGGTGGAAATGTGGTTGGTTATGATAGTAATGGCAAACCATCTGCTATAAATCCAAATACTTTAACTGTTTCTAATGCTAACTATGCAACTACTGCAGGAACTGCTAACCAGCTTGCCTCAAATATTACAATTCCATCTGGAGCTTTTTTTGCTGGGCCTATTCCTCTTGGCAATGGTACAGGCTCAGTTCCTGTTTCTGCTTTATCAAATATAGCTAATTATACTGGAAATATTGGCGGAAATTTTACTGGAAATATTGGTGCAACACAAATAACAAGTGGAACAATAGATGCTGCAAGACTTCCTACTATTACTGTAAATGCGTCTTCATTATCTGGTACCACATTACCTACTACAGTTGCTGCTCCTACAATCTTTGTTACTCAAGGTTAATAATAAAAATAAAATTATTTTATTATTTTAATAAAAATAAAATAAGTGATGAATATTAGTTTAATTTTATCTATAGTAAATTTAATATTGATTGTTGTAGTTTATCTAATATTGAAAGGTAATATGAAAACAACATCTACAGCAAATAAAGTCGTTGTTTCTTCAGATTCTACAAATCAATATCCAGTATTTGTAAGTTCAAAGGACCAACCTGACGCAAAAATTAATCAAAGTTTTACTTACAATCCTTCAACAAATACGCTTAGTGCTTCTAATTTTTCTGGTAATTTGACCGGTAATATTGTAGGAGGTCAAAAAGGTTCTGTCTTAATTCAGACAAGTCCAAATCAAACATCTTTTTTATCAGGAACACCAAATGATGTGTTGGTTTATGATTTGAGTGGAAATTTACAATTTATACCACAATCTCAATTAATTACAGGACAAGTTTCTATTATGTCATAAAATAAATTAACTTTTTTATTTTATTATTATTTATTTATAATAAAATGAAAATATCGATAGAAACAATAATTCTAATAATCATCGTTATTGGAATAATATTGCTTACTTATAAAATAAAAATTAATAAGGAAGATTATACACCGTCTTCTACAACATCTCAACAAAATCAAGGAATAGTTGGAGCAACTTTACCGTCAATATCTACTCCAAATTACGTCGCATTTGTAAGTGGAACTTCTGGTCCTATGCAGGTAAAAGCTAATCCAAATTTAAAATATGACTCTTCAAATAATTATTTATCAACTAATGTTTCTGGTGCTTATAATATTTTAGGAGGTGTTAAAGGAAATTTACATTATCAAGACGCATCAGGTAGCACAAACTTTTTATCAAATGGAACAGATGGTCAAGTATTGATTTATGATGCTCCTAATAATATTCCTAAATGGCTATCTCAATCATCGTTAAATGTTGGAAATGCAAGTGGTGTGTCTATCATATCGTATATTCCACCAACTGATTGTTTATTATCATCAACTCCAACGACTGTTGCTGGAACTTTGTCAAATACACAAATTGTGAGCTATCCTATTGTGACATATGAGAATAATGGAAAGACATGTGTCCAAGTTGCAGTATTAATGAGTAATCTTTGGCAATGGTATTTGAATAATATAAATAATACAGTTTATTATGTTCAATTTTTAAACAAACCTTCTATTCAGACATCTTCAGGATCAGTTATAAATACTACATCTCAAGTTTCAGCTTCATTTAAAAGAAGTGCACTTGGTATAGATCTCAGTAGCAATAATATTAAAATAGATATTCAATTGACAACCGCATATAAAGCTGACGGAATATCACCCTTATACAATTCAGGAGTCAGAATTAGAGATACAAATGCAGGAAATATATATGATATACCTATAAATGCTTCAAATGCAAGTACATGGTCTTCTAATTCTAATACTACTCTTACTGTTTATTCTAAAACGATTGTGGATACGATAAGTAATGTATTGCCAAATTCTGCTAATAATTATGTTATAGAAGTATATTCAAATAGTGGCAATACTAATTATATTTATACAACAAATTCTTTTAAAATTACAAGTCAATAAAAACTTTCTTTATATATAAAAAATCTTTATATATAAAAAAAAATGAATATAGTCGTTATAATTATTTTAATATTAGCGGTAATTTTAATAATATATAAAAATAAAACGGAAAAATTTACTCCTCCAAATCGTATTACAACTTCATATCCTATTTTCACGATAGGAGCAGCTGGAAACAATAAACAACTTCAACAAACAAACAGTTTAACTTTTGATCCTGATAATAATGTTCTAAATACTAATTCAACATATGCCTACAACATTGTTGGTGGAGTTAAAGGTAATATACCATATCAAGATGCTTCTGGTAGCACAAACTTTTTATCAAATCCTATCACATCTAATCAAGTATTAATCTATGACACTTCATATAATGTTCCAAGTTGGATTTCTACTTCTAATTTAGTTGGATATGCGCCAGGATTTCAATCTGGTTATGCTACCAACTTGTCAGGAGGAAGTAATGGAACAATGTTCTATCAATCTTCTTTAAATAATACTGCTTCATTATTACCACCAGGATCAACAAATACTGTCTTAACTTATGACAGCACAAACAATAAACCAGCATGGACTCCTCAATCCACTATAACAGCTGGTAATGCTTATAGTTCAACAACAGCTAATACAATAAATGGCGGTTCTGCAGGTAATCTTCTTTATCAGAGTTCTCCAGGTGCTACATCATATGTTACTAATGGTTCAAATGGAACCATATTAACTTACAATTCTTCAACGAATATACCCACTTGGACATCTCCAAATTCAATCACATTTGGTAGCGCTACTACTGCAAATAATATAACTGGAGGTTCTACTGGTGCTTTACTTTATCAAACTTCTGCAGGAACTACTTCAAATATTTCTGCTGGTATTTCTAACAATGTATTAGTTTATGATACTGTAAACAACCGACCTGCTTGGACTGCTTATTCCTCATTATCTAATGTTGGTAGCGCTATCTCATCAAGCAATATATTAGGCGGTTCAAAAGGAAATATACATTATCAAAGTGGTTCAAATGCGACTACATTCTTGTCAAATCCTTCTACCACATCTAATCAAGTATTATCTTGGGATTCGGCAAATGCTATTCCAGTATGGTCTAATGCTAATACATTATCTTCTTCTAATGCTACCACAGCAACAAACATAGCTGGAGGATCTTCTGGTGCTTTACTTTATCAAACTTCTGCAGGTTCTACTTCAAATATTCCTGCTGGATCTCCAGGTCAACTTTTAAGATATGGTTCAAATGCTCCTGGATATACTTCCTTGGCAACTGTTTATGATGCGTCAGGTATGATCACAATACCTAATGGCAATCTTACCATAGGTTATGATAAAGATAAATATACACCTGCTGGTAATAATCTTAGTCCTTATGCAGCCAGACTTGTCGTAGCAGGAGATGTTCCATCTGGTGCTCAGCAGTTAATTGTTAGTTCAGCTGCTTATCCTGCAAGACAACTACTTATTGGATATGATGCATCAAATAATTATGGTGTTATACAACCAATCGAACAAAATGTTGCTTTTAGAAATTTAAATTTAAATCCATACGGAGGAACTGTTATAACAGGAACTTTAAAACCAGCAACTATTCAAGATTCAACTTCAACTGTTGGAACAAATGGCCAAATGCTTACATCAACTGGAACAGGATTATCTTGGCAATCTCCGTCAAGTTTGTCTGTTAATAGTGCAACTACTGCTTCACAGATTTATGCAACACAAGTTTTCTAAGTTATTTTTTAAAATTAAATAAAAAATAACTTTACAAATATAAAAATGTCTCAAAAGAAATTAATTGTCATAGCTATTATCATATTATCTCTATATTTTTTATATATAAATACAAAAGATAACTGTGAGAAAGATAAAAATATAATTCCTAAACAATCACTTGTAAAAGCACCTGGACCTATTCCTTCAACTTCAAATACGAATTACTTAACATTTGTTCCATCATCAGGTTCAGGATCTAAAAATTTAAACTTTTCAACTAAACTTATTTACGACATAAGTAATAATTATATTACTGGAACAGGGGTAGGTATTAAAGCTTCTATTGATGCTGCTTATAATATTTTAGGAGGATTAACAGGACAACTACTGTGCACTGATACTTCTGGAAATACGGCTTTTTTACCAACAGGAACTTCCGGTCAAGTTTTAACATCATCCGGTCCAGGAGCATCTCCTACTTGGACAAATCCAACAGGAGGTAATACCGCGACTGCTTCAAATGCTATTGCTATTGGAAGTAAAGCCGGTTATTCTGGTCAGAATCCTTCTTCTATTGCTATCGGTTTTAGCGCTGGATACTCTAATCAAGGTTCTTCGCCAATTGCGTTAACAACAGTTTCAAAAACTTTTTCAAGTGGCATAATTTATGGAACTCAATCTCCATATCCTTTAGGTTATATAACTGCAGGTGCTGATATAAATGACCCATTTAATTATCAAAGTATTTATATACAAATGAGTGGTAGGGCTGGTGGTGTTCTCCGTGATTCTGAATACGGAGGTATAAATATAGTAGATGCTACTGGAACATCTATTGTTAAATTATCAATAGGTAATAACAGAGACGCTGCTTATAATTTTAATCTAAGTAATACAGTTAATTTAACTTCTACGCCAGTACTTCCACTTACAATTCAAGAATATATAACTTATCCGGGGAGTGCTATAGATAATATTACTGCAACTGTATCAGTAAATTATTATAAAGGTGGTAATAATATAGCTATAGGGCCAAATTCTGGCTATATAAATCAAGGTAATGCGGCCATTTCATTAGGAAGCACAGCCGGTCAATATAACCAATATTATGCTGCGGTAGCAATAGGAGAAAAAGCAGGACAAATTAATCAAGGAACATATGCAGTAGCTATGGGCCTAAATGCTGGAAATTCTAATCAAGGAATTAGCGCAGTTGGTATTGGCTATCAAGCCGGAAATAAAAATCAAGGAATACAAGCTGTCGCTATTGGACAAACCGCTGGATATGATAATCAAGGTAATTCATCAGTTGCCATTGGCTATAATGCCGGGTATTCTAATCAAGCATCTAATTCAATTTGTATAAATGCTGCAGGCGGAAACTGGGCTATTCCTAATGCTCCAAATACTATTATACTAAATGCTCAGGAAGGTACTAATTTTATAAAAAATTCTTCAGGATTTTATGTGAATCCAATCCGGTCTAATCCTACAACAGGTAATACAGGAGGATTACATTATGATACTACAACAAATGAAATCTGTTATAGTAAATCAAAAACATTTGTCATCAATCATCCTATCGATGAAGAAAAGTATCTTGTTCATGCTTGTTTAGAAGGTCCTGAGGCTGGTGTGTATTACCGAGGAGAAGGAGAATTAACTGAAAAGAACAAAATGGTAGAAATATCTCTTCCTGATTACGTTCCAGCACTTGCATCAAATTTCACAGTTCAAGTCAGTCATATCCTCGACACTGATGAAGACATTGAACTACAATTGAATAAAAAGATATTAGCATCTCCTGTCAAAAACGGAAAATTCAAAGTTGCCGGTGATGTTGGTAAGTTTAACTGGATAGTTTATGGAAAACGTCTCGACATTGAAGTTGAACCTCTTAAATCCTCTACAAAAGTAAGAGGAGACGGACCTTATACCTATATCTCTCAATAAAAATATTTATAAAAATTATATTTATAAATATTTTTTTTTTCAATATGATGGACTTACATCCTTCATATAACATTCGCCATCTTCTGTATAATAAACATATATCTTACCTCTGACATTTCTCTTCTTCTCTTGCTGTGTAAATGTATTCTCCAACTTGTCAAACACATACAAAAACTTATTCAAATCAATATTTGGAATTTTCAAAATATATTCCCAGTCATTCTTTTTAAAATCAGAATCCAACTCCAAATCAGTGCTCATATACTCTCCTATATCTTTATCATCAATATTCATTTTACTTGCTAACTTTTCTGGCAATAATGAACTGCTGTTTGGAGGCAAAATACAAAACAATTGTTGTAAAGGCATCATTGGAGTTGTTTTGATAAATATATTCTTATCTTCTTTATAATGTCTCTCCATAACATCAGCAATATCTGAAGCAAATGGCGAATAATGATAAGGATAGAACCAAGTATATGATGGTATAGAATCAAAATAATATCTCAAAACAAATAATAGACCGTCAATATACTGTTTAACACTTGCTACCGTTGGGTCTGGTCTTCCGTATTTATTTTTGTAATATAATTTTCTATATTTGGTAATATCAAACTTGTCTCCAGTCTGATCAAGCATACATTTTGTTATAAATGGGTCATTTTGTAATTTATTGTTTTTAATTTTCCACGAAAGCGTCTTTTCTTCAAATTGGCTCATCATCTTGAGCATATTGATGAAGGCATCCTTGTTAAGAATGAGACGTTTATTTTGAGTATGAAATAGAGTTCCTTTTTGTAGTAAATTGAGACTATAGACATCATAAAGAGTATCCATACCTTGCGTGCCCAAATCTATGCAAGGAAGAGAAGGCAAAAAGTCATTGCCTAAGAAGAAACAGAAAAATACAAAGTCAGTTATAATTTCAGTTTTTCTAATAGTATTTGTCTCATCTGAAACACGTTCTATAATAATATCTGCCAATTTACAGATATCAACTATGAAATATTTACATCTAATATTATCGTATATATTTTCTCTTATAATATATAATTTTCTATCGTTATTAAAATTGTGACAAGATAGTAAAAGCATAAACAAGTCAGCATCTGGCGAGTATATGATAGAGTTGTATTGAGGATTGTCTTTGATGTGTTTGATACATTTGTGTTCGCCTTCACCTACAACTTTTTCATTTGATAAGATGAGTTCAAGATGAGACCAATCAGATTGAATTTTATCAGCGAGGAAGTTACTGATAACTTTTGATAGTCTGTCCATAAATACTGTTCCAGGTGAGATACAGTTTGGATCAAAAGGCATTTCAGTGTGGTTCATAGCTGACTTAAATCGTCTTTGTCGTTGTTGGTTGCATTTTGCCATACCACAGACGCCGTCTATAGCAACGTAGATACCAACTGTTGGGTTGCATATATTGACATAGTGTTCTATGATGTTGCATACTTTATTGTAGCATTCTTCTATTTTTTTGTTGATGTTTATGTTTTTCTTGTACATTAGATTTTTATGGCTGTTTGAGCCATATTCAAAGACTTGCTGACATATAGGGTGGATGACGGCGTTGAGGTCAAAGTAGATAAAGTCAATGTCTTGTTTTGCTTTATCGTTGTGGTTAAGCATTGACATAATGTCGGGGTAGTTTTTGAAGCAATAGTAGAAAAATTTAGGAATGCCCATCTTTTAGTTGGTTAAATAGAATATATAAGAATTGAAAAGAATATTTATTAAAATATCATTTTAATAAAAAAAATATATTGTTTTAATTATAAAAAATAGAATGAGTTGTTATGCTTTTTCAAAGGATGTAGATGTTGACGCGCTTGTTGAAAAAATTGGAGTGTTGATATCTGAAGGCAAGCTTAATAAGTCTCAAAGTCGTTATGTTATGTCAAAAATAATATCTGCTAATGGCTTTAAGATATCTGAGGAAGACTTGAAAGAGTTTTTTACAAAGAAGAAGTATAAATCATATGTGGATGTGTTGAATAAATCTTTTGAGAGCTTTAAGGATAGTGAAAATTTAGATGTGATAAAGATAAAAAAGATATGGTTGAAGGAGTATTTGGAAGGTAATGTTAATCTTGATGATACTCCTAAAGATATTTATGAAAAGGTGATAAAAGATAAGGTTGATACTTCTCTTAGTTCTAAGGAAGTAAAGATTTATATCAGAGATATTGCCGATGCTATTGGAACTAACAAAAAGGAAGCATTTGATAAATATAAGGATAAGAATGATACAA
>Ga0114959_10002076_pt1 | contig 16804 bp, 14 predicted proteins | sample C_130625_EF_Meta_FD_87317 | JGI IMG/M metagenome (GOLD analysis project Ga0114959, IMG submission 87317) | Freshwater microbial communities from Lake Croche, Canada to study carbon cycling - C_130625_EF_MetaG | ecosystem: Environmental > Aquatic > Freshwater > Lake | place: Lake Croche, Canada...
GCCGCCACCGGATCACGCGTGATCCATCGTGCGAGCCGCACCGCCGCATCCAGATGCGGCAGCACGACCTCCGCGAACCCGCTCACCGCCACGTCCGCACCATCAAAACTCCGGTCAGGTCACAATGACCGTGCCCATCATATGCGGATGCAGTGAACAGAAATACGCAAACGTGCCCGCCTCCTTGAACACCAGCGAGAACGTCTCGCCCTTGTCCAACGCCTGCGACTTGAACGCCTTTTTCGGCGTCGCATCCGACACGGTGTGCGGCTCGTCGTCCTTGTTCGTCCACATTACCTTGGTGCCGCGCGTGATCTTGATCTCCGCCGGGGTGAAGGCGAATTCCTCAATCACCACCGCAACCGCTGCTTCCTCCGCCCGCCCCAACCCTGGCGCCATCGCGCCAAGGCCGAGCAGCAGGGAGGCCCGTCGTGTCATGCCCTGAGCCATGTCCGCCTCACCCCATCAGCGGTGTGTCAATGATCGCGAGCGGCCCCTTGCCCGCAACCTCATGCACTCGCGTGATGCCCAGCAGCGTGTTGAGCTGCCCCGGCGCCACGTTCTTCATCGGCCCCGGATTGGGCGCCGTCCCCGGTGCTGGCTGCGGAAACGCGGTGGACATGGCGCTGTGAAACGCCACCGTCCCCTCAACCTTCTGCATTACCTGATGAATATGCCCGTTGAGCACCGTCACCGAACCGAAGCGCTTGAGATAGGTCAGCGCCTGCGCCGCATCATCCGTGCCCCAGCCCCATTCGGCATAGACCGTCCACAGCGGAATATGCGCAAACACCACAATCGGCTGGCTCGCCGCCCGCCCCGCCAGATCACGCTCCAGCCAGGCCAGCTGCTCCGCGCCCAACAGACCAAGCCCGCCGGATTTCAGGTTCTGCACATTGTTGAGGCCGATGAAATGCACCCCGCCCTGGTCGAAGCTGTAATAGCCCCGCGCCCCGGCCTTGGTGAACCGCTCGAAGAACTTCTTGCCGTCATCCTCCAGCACATCATGCTCACCCGGCACAAAATGCGCGTCCATGCCCGAGGTGCCGATGATCTGATCGGCCGTGTCGAACTGCGCCGGCCGCGACAAATGGCTGACATCACCGGTGTGCAGCAGCAGGCTGGTCGGGCCGCGCACGTCCTTGAGCTTGGTGATGGCCAGGTTCAGCGTGCCGGGCACATCCATGTTCGGCGGACCGTTGAAGCCAATATGGCTGTCGCTGATCTGCACAAAGCTGAAATCGCCGTTGGTGGCCGCCGACGCCGCGCGCGGAATACCGCCCGCCACCGACCAGACAACCCCGGTCCCGGCCCACAGCATACAAGTCAACGCGTCTCTGCGAGATACTTCTGTCATTGAACCCTCCATTGGTGTCATGGAGGAGACCAACCACCGCGCCGATTTATTCACTCAAAAATAGGGTGCTGTGCCCCTTCGGCACCTCACCCCCAAAAATCACCCCCAAATCAAACCGAAGCCACAGCCAATCGCTGTGCCGCCCGAGCCCGCCCCATCAAAGGCAGCAACGCCTTTAACTCCGGGCCATGCTCCTCCCCGGTCAAAGCAAGCCGCAACGGCATGAACAAAGCCCGCCCCCGCCGCCCGGTCGCTGCCCGAATGGCGTCCGTCCAGATCGTCCAAACCTCCGGCGCCCAAGGCTCGGCCGGTAGCAACTCCAGCGCCAGCTTCAAAAATTCCCCTTCACCGTCAATCACCGGCGGCACAATGCTCCCCGCCACCACATCCCAATACCCGCGCGCCTCGTTAAGCAGATCAAGATTCCCCCGCACCGCCAACCAGAACGCCTCCGTCGCCCCCGCCGGCAACCGGGCACTGGCCACATCGAACGACATCGACTGCAACAGCTTCCGGTTCAGCCCCAACACCTGCGTGATATCAAACCGCGCCGAGCTCTTGGAGAAGCGCCCAAAGCTGAAATCCTCCACCAGCCCCGCCATCGGCATCAACGCCGGATCAGACGACGACCCCAGCCGCGCCAGATAGGCCGCAATCGCCAAAGGTTCGATCCCATCCGCCCGCATCGAGCGCAGCGAAATGCTCTCGCTCCGCTTGGACAGCTTCCCCCCATCCGCCCCGGTCAGCAGCGGCAGATGCGCAAAGCTCATCCGCGTCGGGTTCCCGCCGAGCGCCTGCAGAATATCAAGCTGCACCCCGGTGTTGGTGATGTGATCCTCACCGCGGATGATATGCGTCACCCCCACATCCAGATCGTCCACCACCGAGCAGAACGTATAAAGCGGCGTCCCATCCGCGCGGATCAGCACCGGGTCCGACACCGCGGTGAGCTTCACCTCCCGCCCACCCAGCACCAGATCGGTCCAGCCCACGGACTTATCGGACAGCCGAAACCGCCAATAAGGCGTCTTGCCATTGGCCTCGGCCTTGGCCCGCTGCTCCGCGGTCAGCTTCAGCATCGCCCGATCATAAATCGGCGGCTGCCCCCGCTTCACCCGCTGATCCCGCTTGGCCTGCAACTCCGCCTCGCTCTCAAAGCAAGGATACAACCTCCCCGACGCTTTCAGCCGCTCCGCCGCCGCCTCATACAGCGCCATGCGGTCGGATTGCTGAAAGCTGTCATCCCAGTCCAACCCAAGCCAGGCTAGGTCCTGCCTGATCGCCTCGGCAAATTCCGGCGTCCCGCGCGACGTGTCCGTGTCATCGAAGCGCAGAATGAACCGCCCCTTCTGCTTGCGGGCGAACAACCAGTTGAGCAAAGCCGGCCGCGCATTGCCCGGATGCAGATACCCCGTCGGCGACGGCGCGAAGCGAACAACAACGCTCACGCCTCATCCTCCTGATCATCATCCAGCCGCGGATCAAGCGTCCGCCAATTCCGCTCCTCCGACGACGCCCGCCGCGCCGCGAAATCCGCCAGTTCGCTGGCACTGCGCCAGGTCTCCTCCCCGGCATCCACCGCATGCGCATCCTCGCCAAACGCAAACCACGCATCCAGCACCGCCTGCGCAGTGGCGCCCGGCGCCCGGCACCGCTCAATGCTGTCCCGCACATAGCGCCGCGCAAAGGCATTGGCCTGCATCAAGGTGGCAAACCCGGGCACATCCTCCACGATATTGTCCTCAGCCCCCCCGGACAGATCGAGGATCCGCACCCTCCAACCACCCTTTGGCGCAAACAATTCGCCGATCTCGATCTCCATCACGACACCAACGCCGTGAAACCGTTGGTGATCGGATAGCGCCGATCCCGCCCAAAGGCCCGCGCCGTGATCTTCACCCCCGGCGGCGCCTGGCGGCGCTTGTATTCGGCCCGATCCAGCATCTTCCAAACCCGCAAAACCGTCGCCCGCTCAAACCCCGCCGCCACCATGGCATCCACGCTCTGCTCCCCCTCCACCAGCCCCATCAGAATCGCATCAAGCTCATCATAAGGCGGCAGCGAATCCTGATCGGTCTGATTGGGCTTCAACTCGGCGCTCGGCGGCTTGGTGATGACCCGCTCCGGCATCACCGGGCCCAACGGACCCAGCGCACCCTCCGGTCGATGCGCATTGCGCCAGCGGCACAGCGCGAAAACCATCGTTTTGTAGACGTCCTTCAACACCGAATATCCGCCGCACATATCGCCATACAAGGTGGCATAGCCGACGGACATCTCGCTCTTGTTGCCGGTGGTCAGCAACATGGCGCCCAGCTTGTTGGAAATCGCCATCAACATCAGCCCGCGCGCGCGCGACTGGATGTTCTCCTCGGTGATATCGCTTTGCAGCCCCTCAAACACCGGCGCCAACGCCGTCCCGAACGCGTCCATCGCCGGCGTGATCGGCAGGCTGTCACAACGAATGCCCAACAGCCGCGCGCATTCGGCCGCGTCATCCAAACTGTCCTGGCTGGTATAGGGGCTCGGCAGCATAAAGCACCGCACCTTGTCCGCCCCCAGCGCGTCCACCGCCACCGCCGCCGAAATCGCCGAATCGATGCCGCCGGACAGGCCCAGGATCACCCCCGGAAACCTGTTCTTGCGCACATAATCCCCAAGCCCGAGCATCATGCAGCGATAGATCAGCTCGAAGCGCTCAGGTTCCTGGGGCAAAGCCTGCGGCCGGCACACGAGGCGCTCACCGTCGTGATCCCATTCGGTGAGTGTGACCGCGCTCTCAAACAGCGGCATCGACAGTGCCAGCGAACGGTCCGGATTGAGAACGAAGCTTGCTCCGTCAAACACGAGCTCGTCCTGCCCCCCGATCTGGCCGCAGAACACGAACGCAAGTCCGGTCTCGACGACACGCGCAACCGCAAGATCGATGCGCGCACTATTTTTGCCATCTTCCCAAGGGCTGCCGTTGATGGCCAGCAGCAGTTCAGCGCCGCTCTCGGCCAAGGTCTCCGAAACTGCGGGAAACCACCAATCCTCACAGATCATAAGCCCGATTCGGTGCCCCCGAAACACCACCGGCCCGGGCGCGGGCCCTGCATCAAATACCCGCTTGTCATCGAACACACCATAATTCGGCAACTCATGCTTCGCCCGCCGCGCCGTGATTCGGCCGCTGTCGAGCACAAATGCCGCATTGTAGAGCCGATCGCCCTCTTGCCAGGGGGCGCCGACAATGAGCCCCGGCCCCCCATCCGCTGTCGCCGCGGCCAGGCGATCAATCGCCGCCACACACGCGGCAACAAAGGCCGGCTTGCGGACCAAATCCTCAGGAGGATATCCAGCCACAGAAAATTCCGGCGTCACGACTAGGTCGGCCTGATGCCGTGCCGCCTCGTCTCGGGCAGCAAGGATAATGGCGACATTGGTCTCGATCTGGCCGAGATGGGGATTGATCTGCGCGATCGCGAGCTTGAGAGTCATGACGCGAAGCTAGCTGCTCGGGCGGGCATGACAAGAGGCATGCTCAGCCAAGCCCTGAAGACGCAATCGGCTACCCGTCTCACCCAGGCTCAGACTGGCGCATCAAGCTCTCCATGCCCCGCCAACTGGTGGCCTTCATCCGTGGCGGCGTTGCGGAAATAGGTCACGATGTGCACACGCACAGCGCTGGTCCGTCCGCCTTCGTTGGATTTCGGGTTCGCCATTTCAATTTTCTGGACGACTTCTGCCAGCGTGATTCCCTCACGATGGCATATCTCCTCCAGAGCGCTCCAAAGCTCCGGTTCCAGCCTCATGGACGTCCGTCCACGTGCCGCCGTCACATTGCGGTTGATCAGCCTGCTCTCGCCCAAAGCCGGTCTCCAACTATTCGACCCCGCGAGTATGCGGTCGATTGATAAACAAAGTGTTTATCACCGGCCCCCTCAAATTTTCCGGTCAGCCTTGTTGAGTTTTGTTCAGTTTTGTTGCGCATCACGCCTCATTTGGTGCACGCAACCGCAACGACAAAGCATGCAGACCAAGCCGAAATTCGGGTGCAAGAGCTTCATGCACAGCGCGCGATCGCATCAATCGGTTCATACCAATGAAGTTGTCTGCGGTGATTATAATAAGATAATGAGTCTCTCCCCCTGGGGCTGCCCCCGCGTGCCCAGCATGCAGCGCGCTTTGGTCAATGATCTCGAGTGCAGTCGGTGCGAATGCGACACGCAACGCAGCCTCCATTCGTTTGGCACGCTCGCTCATGAAATCCCCTCTTTCATTCCAGCCCAACCCTCGCACATAAACGTCAGATGATTCGCAAGCCTCCAAAAGCCCGGGCCTACGCCCCAGACCCGGACGCGCCAGGCCAGGTATGTGACATGCCAGGTTGCATGTCCGACGGCCATTTTCGCGCGCCGAAATCCCGCATGGCGCTGAACCAGTACTGGTGGTTCTGCCTTGAACACGTGCGTGCCTATAACGCATCCTGGGATTTCTATCGAGGGATGACGCCCGGCGAGATCGAGGCCCAACTCCGCGCCGATACCTCCTGGCAACGCCCCACCTGGCCTCTGGGCCGTCTTGGTGCCAAGCTCGACTCCGATATCCAGGACCCGCTGCACGCGCTGCGTGCTGGCTTTGGGAGTAAGCCGCGCCAGCCCAATGTGACCGATATGCCGAACGACATGCGAGAGCCGATGGCCACTTTGGGCCTTGACTGGCCGACCACATTGGATGTCCTGAAGACTCGCTACAAGGAACTGGTCAAGCAGCACCACCCGGACGCCAACGGCGGCGACAAAGCGTCAGAAGAGCGTCTCAAGAGCATCAACCTTGCCTATTCTGCGGTCCGGGGACGCCTGGCCGTCGAAGCACGGGTGGTGGCCGGATAGCGGCCCTACCCATCGCGAAAACCAGAGCGTATGATTCAGCACCGCACAATAGGATCGATCTCCCGATGAACGACGTCGCGACCGCTTCCACCCAAGCCAACCTCGGCATGCCCGACATCACGGTCGATGTACGTTCGACGTTTGGCATCGACAGTGATCTCAAAGTCCCAGCATTCAGCACGCGAAGCGAACACGTTCCCGATGCTGACCCAACCTATCGCTTCGACAAGGACACCACGCTCGCCATCCTGGCCGGGTTTGCCTTCAACCGTCGTGTGATGGTGCAGGGATACCATGGCACCGGCAAGTCGACCCATATCGAACAGGTCGCCTCGCGCCTGAATTGGCCCTGCATCCGCATCAATCTCGACAGCCACATCAGCCGGATCGACCTCGTCGGCAAGGACGCGATTGTCCTCAAGGACGGCAAGCAGATCACCGAATTTCGGGAGGGCATCCTGCCTTGGGCATTGCAGCATGCCTGCGCCCTGGTGTTTGACGAATATGACGCCGGCCGGCCTGACGTGATGTTCGTCATCCAGCGCGTGCTCGAGGTTGAGGGCAAGCTGACATTGCTCGACCAGAACCGTGTGATCCGCCCGCATCCCGGCTTCCGCCTGTTCTCCACCGCCAACACAGTAGGTCTTGGCGACACCACCGGCCTTTATCACGGCACCCAGCAGATCAACCAAGGCCAGATGGACCGCTGGAACATCGTCGTCACGCTCAACTATCTGCCGCACGCGCAGGAGACCGAGATCGTGATGGCCAAGATGGGGTTGGACGGTTCCGACAAGACGGCCAAGAAGCGCATCGAGAGCATGGTTGCTCTTGCTGATCTCACTCGCGCAGGCTTTATAAATGGCGATATCTCGACCGTCATGTCGCCGCGCACAGTCATCACCTGGGCCGAGAATACCAAAATCTTCAACGATGTTGGGTTCGCCTTCCGCCTCTCTTTCCTCAACAAATGTGATGAAGCGGAGCGGGGCACTGTTGCTGAATATTACCAGCGCTGCTTCAACGAAGAGATCGCGACCGGCAATCTGGTGAGAAGGGCCTGAACTTGAGCGACAAGAAGGACACCGGCCGGTCAGAGGAATTCAAGAAGGCAACGGCTGGTGCCTTGCGGGCCGTGGCCGGAGTGGCTGATGTCCAGGTCGCATACCAACCTGGACCCTCCGGTCTTGCTGGCAAGCGGGCGCGTTTGCCGCTTCCAACGCGCGCCTTGCCGGCATCAGAGATGTCCAAGCTTCGCGGAGCGGCGGACAGCTTGGCGCTGCGATTGCGCCATCATGACGACCTTGTGCACAACGCAAGGATGCCGGTACGGAGAGAGGCGCGCGAGGTCTACGATGCGTTGGAGCAGGTGCGAGTCGAGGTCGTCGGTGCGGCTCATATGGCAGGGGTCTCGGCAAATCTGCGGGCTCGGCTGAGCGAGGAATGCGAGTCTGAAGGGCATGACCGCATGACCCGCAAGGACCAACGTCCGGTCGCGTCCGCTCTGGCATTGCTCGCGCGCGAGAGAATGTCTGGCGAACCTGTGCCGGCGGCCTCGCGACGTGTTCTAGAGTTGTGGCGAGGGACGCTTGGCGACGCTGCTGAGCAGGCGCTTGCTGAGATGGCAACCACGTTGACTGATCAGTCTTCGTTCGCCCGGACCGCTCGCAAATTGCTCGCAGCGATGGACTTGGCCGAAGCCGAGGTCGAAGCCGAGCCCGACGAGTCGGATGAGTCCGAACAGGAGGGCGAGCAGTCTGGTCAGTCGGAAGATCAGCAGCAGGGCGAAGGTCAGAGCCAGTCTGAAGCCGAATCCATGCTCGGCGCGCAACCCGAGCAGATGGAGGGAGAGGCCGCCGAGGATGAGTCTGGCGACGAGCAGGATGATGACTCAGCGACCGCTGAGGGCGATGATCGGCCTGGGGGGCCACAGCCACGCCGAGAGAAACCCGTCGCCGACAACGAAGCGACTTACAAACCTTATATAAGGCAATTTGACGAGGAAATCGCTGCGGAGGATCTTTGTGATCCAGACGAACTGGCGCGACTTCGGCAGAATCTCGATCAGCAGCTTCAGCATCTGCAAGGCGTAGTTGCTAAGCTGGCCAATCGTCTGCAGCGTCGTTTGATGGCGCAGCAGACCAGGGCGTGGGACTTCGACCTTGAGGAAGGCATGCTTGATGCCGGACGGCTGGCCCGGGTTATTGTGAATCCGATGATGGCCCTATCTTACAAGCGTGAACGCGATACGCAGTTTCGCGACACTGTTGTGACGCTTTTGATCGACAATTCGGGATCGATGCGGGGGCGGCCGATAACTGTTGCTGCAATGTGCGGTGACATTTTGGCGAGAACGCTTGAGCGTTGTGCAGTCAAAGTAGAGGTGCTTGGCTTCACGACGCGCGCTTGGAAGGGGGGGCAGTCCCGGGATCGGTGGGCGGCAGATGGCAAACCGCGCAATCCTGGGCGTCTCAACGATCTGCGGCATATTATTTACAAGTCGGCCGATAGCCCGTGGCGCAGAAGCCGCAAAAACCTTGGTTTAATGCTGAGAGAGGGCCTTTTGAAAGAAAATATTGATGGAGAGGCCTTGTTGTGGGCCTACCGTCGGCTCTTATCGCGTAGCGAGCATCGCCGTATATTGATGGTTATCAGTGACGGAGCGCCGGTTGATGATAGTACGCTATCTGTCAATCCAGGGAATTATCTGGAGCGGCACTTGCGAGATGTTATTCGAGAAATCGAAGACCGGCGCAATGTCGAGTTGGTCGCTATTGGTATCGGCCATGATGTTACACGATATTATAAGCGTGCGGTCACTATCGTGGATGCGGAAGAATTGGGTGGAACAATGATGAAGAAGCTGACCGAGTTGTTCGATGAGGATGCAATGGCAGCGTGGGCGCGCAGTGGCATGGCCGGTGTGGCCTGATTGGTGTCAGACCACACGGCGTGCTTGGGCTATTTTCCGACCTGACTTTTGGAACGATCGGTTTCGTGCGTGTTTTGTGTTGGCATATATTAATTGCCACTTGCTGTAGAATCGTGGGATATGGTTAAATTGAGCTTAGTTTGGTGGAGATGTTGGCATATGGGGCAATTGTTGAGTGCCGAGAATGTCAGCGTGGCGTCGCGTGTTGTCGCGCCCGTCAGTTTTATGGCATGGCGGGGCGCGTTGCAGGGAATGCATTTGAGCCAAGTGGCTTCTCAATTCACTGAAGATCGGCTTGGCGCTTTATTGAGCCCAGATGTCGCAGTCTCGGGCATTGGGCGGGTTGAGGTCGATGTGGATAGTTTTAAAAACAATGTTGACGCCGAAGTGTTAGATCTGAGTGGTGTGTCAATTGGTCTGATGCCATCTTCGTCTGCTAGTAGTGATTTTTATGATAACTTTGCTCTTGGAAATAATATTCCAGGAAAAATGGAGCGCTTTCTGGCGCGGTATCACAACCAAACTTTTGCTGCATTTGCTGTCGGAGCAGTGCTTTTGCTTTGGATGATTTGATTTGAGTAGTATCTTACTGGGTTGCTTGTGTTGATTAATCTTTTGGCCGTTCAGGGGTGGCGGTCCGTCTCGTTGTGCAGACTAGAATGGTGAGCACTGATCCATGATCGCCTGAAATATTAACAGGAGCAGATTTGGGGTCCAATAAGGAAGACAAATAACATGGCGATGGTCATGATTTGTTTCCTGGTGAGGCTGGCGCGCTGCGATATAGAAGGTCCGTCTTCTGTACGCTTCCTGCGGAAGAACCAACCCAATAGCTGACGACCGAAGTGGTCATGGCTGCCAATGACCCCAGCAGCATGTTCAGAAGGGTTTCCGATCCTGTTGGAAGCGTTCTGGTCAAGGCCAGAAACATCACTGATCCAAACGTTACCAAAACGGTAAATGATACGATTGGAGCAGCCCATTGAACGGCGGATTTGCTTTGGGCGAGCGACGCGGTGAGCGAACGGGCGTCGGCGATATCTTTTAGCTGGGCAGTCAGAGCCGCCAATTGGGCATCGCTTGCCGTGCGGTCACGGTCCGCGGCGATTTGGGCCAGTTTGACCCGCAGATCAGTGGCAATCTGTGAGTTGCCGGCCAGGACCTGGCTTGCTGCGGCAACGTCGGATGTTCCTGTGACGGCTTGCACTGCTGCCACAACGTCGTTTGCAGTCTTCTCACCATCCGATCCAAACAACCATTTCGCCAACTCCGGTGCGAGAGAGACCGCCAAAGGAATCAAGGGTAGCATTTCATAGAACTCCCATCATCATCGCTTGGTAGGGCAAATAGCTAAGTCGCCGGGACCAACCCAATCCGAATATCCGCCAATTCGGTAGGTTGGCCATAAAGCACATGCGCTGGGCCATGAATTCACTGCAGACGCTTGCCCCGCCCTTGTCAGCGATGGTTTTCTTCAAGGCCTCAATGGTTTCTGGACCAATTCGTCCGTCCTGCCTGGTTCCGACCGCAATTTGAAGCCAATTTGCAGCTCGTGCCTTGCCATTGTTGACTGCGGCATCAAAGACAAGCAACGCCAGCGCCGGTGGTAGAATGTCTCCAAGTATCGGATCCCAGTAGTCGCGCTTGTAGACTGCCTGTGCGTCGGCGAGGCTGAGTCCTTTAATGTCGACGTCCGGGTAAGCGCTGGCACTGATGCCGTATTTCGTACCGCGCAATTCGCCAGTGCCGATGATGCCGGACGTCCAGTTTCCTGGGTCAGCGCGTGTTGTATCGTATCCGCCCTCGTGTCCGATGAGGACCGCGAAGGCTTGCTCAAACGGTGTCATGGAGGTTGCTCCTGGCCGGTCATTTAGGATCCGGTATGGGGTTCTTGGATTTACAATGTTCCGCGAAGCACAGCGCCAGTGCCACCGGCGCCGCCAGAACTCGTCGACGTCGTGGCGCCACTTGTGCCAGCGGCGTTATTGCCAGAGTTTATCAGGCTTCCTGCTGCCAGGTTGACGAACTGATAGGAGCCGGACAGCCCCCCCGTGCCGCCATTGCCGCCTCGGCCTGTCCCAGCGCCGTTTCCTCCGTTGCCGCCATTGCCGCCGGACACGTCGACCATGCTTGATGCTGACGTGCCGAGCAGGCTTTCGAAGCAGAGCCAAACAAGCCCACCGCCGCCTCCGCCACCGCCACCGCCACCGCCAACGTTACCGGACGTCCCAGCGGCCCCATTGCCGGCTTGCGCACCTTTTGCTTGAATCGCACTGAGTGCTGTTGAACTTGACCGGTTGATGTAACGGGCTGCGATCACGATCGCGCCACCACCGCCACCACCAGATCCGCCGCCACCGCCAATGTTGGTGCCATCGCCACCGCCACCGCCACCGCCGCCAGCCGTAAATGAGGCGAACGTGTAGTAGGGGCTGCCGTTTGAGACGCCCATGAGATGCGGAGCTCCAGCACACACCAGGCTGGCGACCACCGAAGCTGTGGCCGACCCGACGCCGGCGCCGCCGGGGCTCGTTCCGATCCCGCCTGATCCTGACGCGCCACCTGCACCGCCGGCAAGGGCACCACCTCCGATTGCTGCTGAGCCTACGGCTCCGGTTGTTGCCGTGCCGTTACCTCCAGAGCTGCCGCCTCCTCCAGCAGGAACGGTGTAGGAGGGCGCGGTCAATCCCGTTCCGCTGCCGGCGGTGGCGCCTGATGCATTGTTTCCGGACGTGCCGTTCGCTTGAATTGCGCCAGAACCGGCTGCGCTGAGGTTCAGGGTTCCCGCAACAAAGACGCGCCAGCCATTGGTTTTGAGGACGCCGGTGCCGCTGACCGTCAGGTTTGCATAGTGCATGTCACGGGTCAGCGTGGTGGTGCCGGTGCTGATCGTGACCGTGCCGTCGACGCCGGTGCCGAAGAGTGGGGCCGACGCAAATGGGGACGTAGAACTCGTCGATAAGGCGGAGTTCAGACGCGTGTCGTTACCTGATTGGCAGATCCAGGTTGATGTCGGCGCTTGATATTGAAACGACACCTCCGAATAGGCTTGTAGCGTCGACGGAGCTCCCTGGATGAACTGCCCTGTATTAGGAACGAAGCTACAGGATGTGATGGTTGCGCTGCTTGCTATGAAGACCCACTGGCCGTTGGCTGGTGACGACGGCATGGTGATCGTTCCGCTGGCGAGCGTGGCTGCTGGCGTCAGCTGGAGCGTTAATGTACCGTTTGCAATTGGAATTGAGAACCCGTTGGTTGGGGTCTGCAGGCTTGTGCTTGCATCGGCCATGCCGCCTGCGAAGGAGGCGTTGCCCGTGGCGGTCAGTGTTGTTACTCGCGCCGTGCTGGCTGTGTTTGTGCCGATTGGCGTTCCGTCGATCGTTCCACCAGCAATTTGGGCCTTGCTCATGTAGACCGTGCCGGTGCCTTGCGGCACGATCTGGATTGTGACGTTTGGGTCGGCGCCGTTCACCCCGAGGACAACGTTCTGTCCGGTTGATCCACCCGTGATGCTGAGGGCGTTCACGGCGGTTGGGTTTGGAGCGATAGTGAGTGAATTGCTGTTGCCGCCTGTGCCGGACTGAAAATTGATCTGACCGGTTCCCAAGCTGCGGAAGACGAGCCCTTGATTTGTTTCGCCAGCTAGAGAAATGATCGCAGGTCCAGCGCCATTTCCCGGCGTCATGATAATTTTGGTTGCGGCTGTGACGCCGTTGTCTTTGACCTGAAGGATCGCACCTTGAGAGGTGCCCAAGTTTATACCGCTTGTGCCCGCGGCCGTTATGTTGGCAAGGCGAACGGTGCCTGTGCCCGCGGGGGTGAGCACCAAGTCCTGGTTGGCGCCGGCACCGGTGGCCTGAATGGATGCAGTTGACGTGCCGGTTGTCCAGGCGACGGCTTGACCGGCTGCCATGGTAAATGCCGCGCCGTCCTGGAAGGTTGCGGTCGTTGTCCGGAGGCCATGGAGCCAGGTGAGGTTTACCTCAAGTGGAGCATAAGGAATCTGAGCGGCAACGTTTGTAAGATCACCGTTAATGTATATCGCTCTGCCGGTGCCCCCGACGACGCAGTTGGGTTCGTAGAGGGACGCGTTGTAAAAGCGTGCTGGGATGCCGGTGGATGCGGTGTTTGCAGCGGACTGGCCGAATAGCTCGGCGAAGAGGAGGTTCTTGCCTTCCCCTGCGGTGCCAAGATTCGTTGCTTCCGGAGAGTAGTTGACGATTCCGGTAATTTGCTGTGGGCCTGTGATATTGTTGACTGGATCGTTGCGATATGCTTTCCAGCCCATGTCAAGGCCGCGATTGACGACGTTGTATTCTTCGACGACGTGCGTCCAGTTATGGGTTGTGTCGTTGGGTGTGACGCCGACCGTCCAGCGGACCAGCTCGGCGCCCATGTTTGCACTTGAAACGTTGGTTGGGTTATAAATCGCGATGAGTGTTTGAGCGTTGTCGACGCTGCCAGCGTTTCCAGCATATGACCAGTAGTTCATTTTCTGCGCTTGCGCGCATTCTGGTCCGTTATTGAAGACGTTGGTTAACTGGCCAATGACGCCACCGTTAGGGACTGAGCCGGTGATATTCCATTGGAATGCACCATTGCCCTGGTTGCCCATCGTCCATGTGCTGTTGAAGGTGCTTATGAAGCCACCGCTGGTGATGGTGGTCCCGCCGCCCAATGTTGCCGTTCCGGTGGCGGACAAAGTGGTAAAGGCTGCGGTCGACGGCGTTATTCCACCGATTGGAACGCCGTTGAGATTTGCGATAGAAGTCAGGTAGTTCTGGGCTCTCACCCAGGCTGTCGACGCAGCGGCTGTTGAGTTATCGGCGGTTGGCGGCGTCGAAATTCGAACCAATCCTGAGCCCTGGGGCTGAAGGGTGATGTCAATGTTCGTGTCGCTGCCGATGGCAGAAAGTGAAGGCGATGAGCCAGCCTTGTTGCCTTGGACGGAGAGAAGATTGGCAACCGTGGCGCCGCTGTCACCGATCTGAAACTGAGCGCCATGGCCGTTGACGACATAGGTGTAGCCGGTTCCTTGGCTTTGCAGCGCCAGGGACACGTTTGCGGTCGAGGAACTTGTTGCCTGTAGGCTGACTGGAACCCCATTGGTGGCGCCATTTAGGACAGCCTGAGATTGCGTGCTGTTGCCTGACCAGAAGCCGCCTGGGGCAACGACGAGATTGCTGGCGTTTGACCCGAGATAGAGCCAGCGTTCAGTTGGCGTGGCGGGCGTGATCGCTAAAGATCCGTCATCTAGCGTGGACATCTGCCAGGAATGGGCCATAGCGGGTGAGACAATCCGTGCAGCAGGGCCTGACCCGGCATGCAGGATCGCCCCGCCGGCAGTTTGGCTGCTCCGCAAGGAAATAATATTGGCTCGCGTGTCGGACAAAGTGGCCTGGGTCAGGCCCTTGCCGTTGTCAACGAAGTTTATATCGCCAAAATATGCATAGGCTCCGGCCTCAAGTGTCGGGTCAGGAACACCATTTCCTTTATCAAGGCGGACAAATATGTTGGGCGCCTGTAGGCCGCTGACTGTCCCTGAAGCCTGCGTGAAACTTGCTAGTCCGCGGCAATTGACGGGGCCGGCACTTCCACCATGTTCAAAGACATTGTTGACGGCGGGAAACGCCCAGACGGTGTCTGAACTGCCTTCGATCTCAATACTTGCACAGGTTGCCACAGCGGGCGTTGGATAGCTGGGTGGTACGCTGGGAGGCGCGTTGAGAACCCACACTCGGAACAAATTATTGTCGGTCTCACGCAGTTTCAGCGGAACACCACGCCAGTAGTGAAGTTGTACATATTCGAATATATTGTATGAGGTGTTGCCATAATATGCACTGCCATTTGATTTGCAAAGTCGACTTTTCCCCTGCAGCAGAACGCCCTGACCGCCGGTTCCGAGTTCAGCCCCTGTAATCTGTAGAAAATTGTGCTGGGTATCATTGTATTCTGCAAGGTCGACAGTGTCCAACAACACGGCGGCCTGGAGGCTGGTCCCGGCAGCGGGGTTGAGATAGGCGACTTTGAAGTGACCGTGACGTACCGAGGCAATTCGAATGCCGACAGCCGCGATACCCGCACAATCGAACAGAATGTCGGTGATGCTGGTGCCGACGATGGCTTTGCCGGAGGTTGTGTTCGGGAGTGGCGAGGCATCGAGAATCGTGCCACCTGCGGCCCCTGCCCAAACGAAGCGGCTGGGTGCCTGCCAGGTCAGGTCTCCGTGCAATTGTCCGTGGCCAGTGCCGAGAAGGCCCACATGGCTGGATCGGATTGCGAGCGTCTGGGAAACCTTGAAGATTCCTGCGACGCGCAGCAGGCCGCCGCCTGCAAGTGTGAGGGCATTGATCCCGGCCTGAATTGCTGACGTGCTGTCAGTTGCGCCGGTTGGGTCCGCACCAAAGTCGGCGACCGCGTCGAGTTGAAGCGCTGCGCGAGCTGCGAGTGTGGCGGAGGTTTGGCCGTTTGTGGCCTGCGTGGTGGTTTGGGATGCATCAAGCCCGATGATATCGCTCGAGGACAGAGACCTGCCGCTCGTGACCTGACCCTTGGCGTTGACGGTCACCTTGGAGAAGGTGCCAGGTGAGGTGATTGAGGGCAGAGTGACTGGGATTGACGAAAGGCCAGTGCCGGTGATGTCACCCGTTATCGCGATTGGCGCGAACAGACGCTGCTGGACGAATGAGGTCGTGGCGAGGCGATTGCTGTTGTCGGTCTGGGGCGGTGTTGGCGCGGTTGGGGTGCCAACGAAATTCGGGCTGTTGAGGGGCGGAGTTGTTGCCGGATCGGTTGTGAGCACACCGGCAGCCATCGTCAGCCCCGTGCCGATTGCGACTGGTTCGGGCTGGCCAGGTGTGACGCTCACACGGCCCATAAGCTTGTTCTGCGGCAGAACCAAGGTCGGCTGCAGGCTCTTGGTCAAGGTCTGGACGGTGACGGAACGCGTTGTGCCGGACTGATCGAGGACGATCAGGTCGTTGCTGTTGGTCTGGGTGGCCTCGGGAAGTTGGCGCATGGTGGGCATGGTGGGTCCTCCCTGCGTCCGTTCGGGAGCAGGCTCTGGGGCCGTGACGGGATGGTGGGGCGGCGGATAATGTTGCGGTCAGCCGACCTCGCGGGATGGAGCGGCGCGCAATGTCAGCCCACGGCGAACCATCCGGTTGGGCCGGTTCCGTTCCGCTTGATGTAGAAGCTTGTTCCTGTTCCACCGTTGAGATTGCTGTAGGTGGAACCTGGCGGGGCTGTGATGGCGCCTTCAGGGGTTCCGCGGCCGATCGCTGCGGTCACTCCGGTGGTCTCCGCGTCGGTGGTGAGCCGAAGATGGCCTGTGCCGCCGGGCCGGAGCTGCAGGTCGGCATTTTGGACGGTACGAAGGATCACGCCGCCAGCGGGGTCCGGTGCGACATTGTCGGCAGAGACAAAACGTGTGGCTCGCCAGCTTCCCCATGTCCCGGTCCATTCAACATCCGTCTCAGCGGGGGCGTTGATTGTACCGTATGTCCAGTTGTCCAGTAGGGGCTGTGAACCAGTACGAGAAAAGCTGACGGCAGAGTTGCAGCGGATCAGGAGCTTGCGTTCTTCCGGGACAGGAGGACCCGAAAAGCCGATCGCGACCGCGCCACTCCCGTCGCCTGA
>Ga0114959_10002078_pt1 | contig 16790 bp, 12 predicted proteins | sample C_130625_EF_Meta_FD_87317 | JGI IMG/M metagenome (GOLD analysis project Ga0114959, IMG submission 87317) | Freshwater microbial communities from Lake Croche, Canada to study carbon cycling - C_130625_EF_MetaG | ecosystem: Environmental > Aquatic > Freshwater > Lake | place: Lake Croche, Canada...
AGGAGACCGTCGGTGACGCCAAAGGCACCACCCAGCAGTCCGATGTCTTCGCCCATTGAGATCATCTCCGGGTTGGCGCCCATTTCCTCACTGATGGCTTCTTTCAGCGCGGTGAGATAGTTCTTTGCGACGGGGCCGGTTGTGGTTGCCGCGGAAACGAGAGGTTCAGCAATCGCCATGGTTATTCGGCCTCCTTAAAGACCCACTGTCCGGCTTCCGCAGCATCGGGGAGCGGGGAAGCGATCGCGAATTCAATGCCTTGGTTCAAGAAATCCACTACTTCCGGCGGAAAATCGTCATTCGTAGCGTCCGCGGCACTCTTACCCTCCGCGACGTACGCGGTGGCAGCGTCGCCAGTGAGGAATCCTCGATCGATCAAGAGTTTTCGGCACACCGCGATGGGATCGCGAAGACGACCCATCAAAATTTCCTCTTGGTCGCGGTAACGATTCGCGCGATCGTCGTCGTGATCGCCGTGACCATATGCGCGGAAAGTTTTGCACTCGACGATGCTAGGGCCCTTACCGGCTCGGGCATGGGCGACCGCGTTAGAAACTTTGTCGAAAACGTCGAAGACGTCCTGACCATCGGCAATGTAGCCCGGGATGCCGAAGCCACGGGCGCGATCGGCAATGTCACTCACCGGTGATCCCTGAGAAACTGGAGTCCCGTATGCCCACTGGTTGTTCTCGACAATCGTTACGACCGGGAGTTTGTGGACTGCCGCAAAGTTGATTGCTTCGTGAAAAATGCCTTGCGCGGTGGAGCCTTCGCCGTTAAACGTGAGACAGACGGCATCGCCGCCCCGGCTACGATCAGCATAAACCACCCCAGCCGCCACGGGGATTGTTCCCGCTAGCATCGACGTAGAGTGGATGATGTGCTTGGCCTTAGAGCCAATGTGAGACCAGTTATCGCGGGCCCGGCCGGGAGAACCAACTTTCCCCCAAACCTGTGCACAAACTTCTTGAATCGACATACCGCTGCGTTCGGCAGCGTCCCACTTGCCACGCAAGTCCTTCAAAAAGAACGCCGGCATGTCTCGGTGAATCGGGGAAATCCAGTCGCTCGCTTTCAAGCCGAACAGGGAGCCCACCAAAACGGCCTCCTGGTTGTGCGACGAGTAAAGAGTTCCGCGTAGTCGACCGCGCTTCTTTTCTTTTATTAGGCGTACGTCAAAGTAACGGGCCAAATACAGTTGACGAAACATTTCCAGGCAGTCTTCCCGCGACAACAGATCGCTTGGTCGGGGTTCTGGGGAAATGGTCTTCAGGGTGTCGGAATTGCGTCCGTTGGCGTGTGCTGTACCTAGCATTTCGGAGTTGGCTTCCATGCTCATCTCCGGCGCTTGGTCGGTGGTTAAGGTCGACATAAGCTCCGTTAGTGGGGCAGAGGATACCCGAACTTCCGTTCTGTTGAACCCGAATGATCTGGGTCAAAACGAAACACGGCAGATTCACGGTTTGTAAAACTGCCGTAACTTCGAAGGCGCCGGGCGGCCTTAGTTTCCGAGCGCGCCGTCGAGCCAGGAATAGAACGTTTCGGGAGACCCGTAACCGACGGTGCTGCTAACGATCGAACCATCTTTGGCAAGCACCATCTGCGTCGGCATCGCGGTGATCTGGTAGGCCGACGCTACGGTCTTCTGAGCATCCACGTCCACTTTTAGGAACACGAGTTTGGAACCGTACTTCTTGAATTTTTCGGTGGTAAAGACCTGGGCTTCGAGCAACTTACAAGGTCCACACCAGGTGGCCATAAAGTCCACAAAGATCTTCTTATTCCCGGCGGCCGCGAGTCGCTTTGCTTCATCGAGGCTGGTGACCCACTTAACGGCATTCAGCTCGGCCGCATCCACTTCTTTTGCATCCGCCGGGGCCTTGAAGGCAAACCGTGAGTTGAGGACATTGCCATCAACCGTCATGCTACGGGTGTTCAGGACCACCGTAGCCGCGTTCGTAGCGTCAAAGGTGGCCTGTCTGGCAATGTAGTCACGACCGCTAACGTAAACGGACGCTTTGGTACCCGATGAAGAAAGTTCAAACCCGGGGAAGGACTCTCCGCCCCGATCGCGAGCGGGAAGATCTCGAGCCGATCCTTTGGTTGCCGGAGCGGTGAAGAATCCACTCCAAAGCTTAAGGGCATCACCCTGAAACAGACTGCTCAATAGTTCGGGCGACTGCGGCTGCTTGTAGAACGCTTTGTCGGCCTTGCTGAACGTCGTGATCTGTTTTCCGTCCGCGATGAACGTGGATGTCGGCGTGTCGATAAACGCCAAGTTTGGCTTTTTCAGGGTAACGGAGTAGCTAGCCGTGGCACCGCCAAGGCTGGAGACCGAATAAGTGGTGTCCAAACTGTTCGCTTTCGCAAGCGCCTGCTGGAACGACGTATAGACGTTGGAAGAGGTTTGCGCGACGGCCAGCGCAGCCACCGCAGCCGCGACGAGCGAGAGTGTAATGAATTTCTTCGACATGGTTGTGAATACCTTCAATTCAAGGACATTTTATCCCTAGTTTTAGGATTCCAGCCAAGAAAATTGCGGAATGACTCGTCCCGCTGGTCTGGTACATTTTGGGCGATGACGGGTAGCGACTTGAGCACCGAGGAAAGTGGTCGAATTCCTCGTAACACCCTTGTCATCTTGGCAATTATTGCCCTTGGTCACTTACTCATTTCCTGCTGGTTTTCGTCCGTTACTCCCTACCGAACGGCGGGGTATGACTTGCGACGCGATCCCTCGACTGGGCGACAGGCCGAATTGAAAGATCTCGGGGCGCCGGATGAGCGGCAGCATGTGAACTATGTGCGCGACTTAATGGCCACGGGAAAATATCCGGTTCTGGATCCGAAAGACCCTAATCTCTACGAAAACTATCAGGCTCACCAGCCGCCGCTTTACTATTCACTAGCGGTCGTTTGGGCAAAAATCACCGGTACTCAGCCAGATTTGGAGAGTCGTGACGACGGGACCAAATTGAGACTGCTGTCGGGTCTGTTCGGCATTTTGACCGTGGCGGGTACGTTTGTTTTGGCTCGGAATTGCCGATTTTCGGACGGCACGTCTTTGCTGGCGGCCAGTATTGCGGCTTTTCTCCCGATGAATCTGGCTCTCTCAGGAGCGGTTTCCAATGATCCACTTTTGCTCGCACTTTCCACTTGGACGCTCGTTTGGATCGTGCGCGGGCTGAATCGGGGTTGGGATACCGCGACAATCGTGATGGTCGGTACCTGTGCCGGGCTGGCCGCGCTTACCAAAACAACCGCCGCCGCTTTGCTGGTAGCAATATTCGCCGCGGGAGTGCTGACATACCGATCTCGAGCAAGCGCGGGCTTGAAAACGGGACCCTTCGCAAGCCTAATTCTGGCGCTGCTGATCGTGGGGCCATGGTGGGCGCGAAATATGGCGAACTACGGAGATCCGTTCGCGCTCAAGGTTTTTAGTCAGGCGTTCACGGGGTCGCCACAAGCTGCGGACTTCATCAGCGCAATTGGTCCGACGAGTTACTGGGGCCAAATGGTGGGTTGGTGGACGGCCCGGAGCTTTGTCGGCACGTTCGGATACATGAATATCTGGTTGACGGACACCGGTGGCCCAAACGGCGGCAGCCAAGCATATATTATTACTTTAGCGATTCTGGCAACGGGCGCACTGGTTGGTTTGTCGCGCTTGAAGACACATAGGGCCGCAGCCATTGTTTTGGGGGTGTACACCGTCATCATTTTTGTGCTGTTCGTCCGTTTTAATATGCAGTACTTTCAAGCCCAGGCCCGTTATGTGTATCCGTCGATCGCCCCGATTTCGGTTTTAGTGGCGGCCGGTTGGTCCACGATTGGAAGTAAGCGTCGCGGTGTAGCCCTCGGGGCAATTGCAATCGCCCTGGCGGTTCCGCTGGCGCTGGCAGTTAAGAAGATTCCCGAGGGTTTCGAACGTCGACTACACCCCATTGAGAGATCGTGACCTTGCCCGAAACGAATACGTCCGAAAATGTGCCCGTGGTTTCGGCCGCTTTAGATCGCACCAAATCCCCTTCATTCGACGAGGACGTTCTCCTCGTCGACCGGTTTTTGGCGGGTGATCAAGGTGCGTTCGAGCAACTCTACGCCCGGTATCACGACAAGGTGTTTGCGATCGCTCGGGGCGTGTTGCTGGACCAAGAAGAGGCGGCAGATGCAGTCCAAGAGATCTTCACGTTGGTGCTGCGCAATCTGGTGCGATTCGACAAAAGGTCCCGCTTTAGTACTTGGTTGTTTCGGGTAGCCGTAAATCGAAGTATTCAGCAGGCGCGCAGAGCTCGATTTAAATACAAGCACGTTGAACTGACGGAAGCGAACGATCGGGTGCAACCGGAGGAACCGGAGTACGCGGATCCAAAGGTGCATACGGCGATGCAAAAGTTGTCCCCGAACGACCGCGCGCTTCTCGTACTCTTCTACTGGGATGAACTGAGCCTTAACGAAATTGCGGAATCACTGGCCTGCAACGTGAATGCGGCAAAGACGCGGCTGTACCGGGCTCGGGAACGATTTCGACTATTTTATGATGAGGTCGAAGACGAATGAATCGACCGTCTAGCCGAATACCGAAGGAAATCGACGAGCTCATTTGGAAGCTGACGGAAGATGGAACGCCCGCAGCTTTTGATCAATTTCGGGCTCGGTACCCGGAACATGCCAAGACACTGGCTAGCCGTCTGCAAATGGTTGACCGGCTGAAAGGGTCTCGCCCGGCCGCCGAGATAACGCAAGTGCCAAAGTTCCGCCCGGCTGCGGTTCAAGACGTTCCGCGACCATTCTGGAGTCCCCTAGCGGTCGGAATGGTGAGTGTCGCGGTGGTGGCACTGATCGCGACCGTCTTCATTTATCTCCCTCGACCACCGGCACCGAAACCCATCATAAATCGAGAAACGCCCTCGGTGGCGCAAGGATTTGTTCCGAATGTTGGGGAAAATACAAAGAAGTCGGAAAATGTCCAACCGGCTCCAGTTCCAGAAGCGACACCGGTGACCCCTTCTGGCCAGGACGGTGGTCGTCGGACTGATGAAATTCCGGCTTATCTCACCCCTCAAACGCTAGCGATCCGGAATGCGAAACTCTCCTTGGTGGTTCAAGCGGTGGCACAGCAAGGTAAGTTCGCGATCAACATCGGTCCGGGATTGGCGGATCCCGTGATTTCGGTTGACTATCGCGGAGTGAACTCGATCGAAATACTGCAAGACTTAGGCCGACAGTACGCCTTCACGCCGTTTGACCAGGGCGACGGCACCGTGATTATTGTGCCCGCTCGCGATCCCAATGCGAGTCCATCGGATAAAAGTGTCGATTCGACGCCAAGCGCTCCGACTCCTCAAGGGTAAAAGTCAGAAATTCCAGCTTAAGTTGGGTCATTCATGTTGACCGGTGCGGGTTCGGTTGCTATACTTCCGGGCAGGAATGAGAAGCTTTCAACGCGTATCTGACGTAATCGAGGTGCTGGCCGAGAAAGCGTTGATGGTTGGTTTCGGCGGGATTTTTGTCCTGGTTTTTGCCTCGCTTGTCTTCAACTATAAGGGCGCTGACAACGCAGGGATGCCCTTGTTTATTGTCCTTCTGATTATTGGTCTTGGGCTGGTGGGGTTTGCGGCCTTCCATTTATTGCAGATTCGAAAAGTTGAGCGGGTTGCCAGTGACTGTCCGTACTGCACCTACCGGAACGATTTGACGGCTGTGCCCGATGCAGATTTTCTGTGCCAGAGCTGCAATCGCCTTATTCCGGTCAAAGATGGTTCGATTCTGAAGGTCGATCAGGTGCGATGTGGTTTCTGTAACGCCCTGAACTACTATTCCGAAAAGACCGACGTATTGCTGTGCGAAGAATGTAATCGGGAGATTCCGATTGCTACCGACGAGGACGATCCGGACCGACCCCGCAAGCGCATTGCGGCTGGCTTTGCGGTGACGGATGACGACGACTTGTACGAGCTTATCCTCACCGGTAAAGGGGGCAAGACTGAGGAACTCATCGCTGTTCTGCAGCACATGTTGGCACTCAATCGGAACCAGGTGAAGCAGATGCTCGACGAGTTGCCGGTGACGATGCTGACGGGGATTACCAAGAAGAAAGCCGAAATTCTTCAGGTTCAGTTGAGCATCCACGACGGGATTTCCGAAATTCGGTCGATGTCCGGTAACCAGTCGCGCTAGGTTCAAATTCGGCTGAAACTGGTATATTCTGGGCAAGTCTGTCCAAAACAGCGGCCAAGGGGGCGTCCCGGAAGCGTGAAGTGGGTCAGGGAGTTTTACTTCTTATGGAATTCATCACACGCGCCTTACCGCGACGTAATGGCGTACTACGTCCATTTGGATTGCTGGCGGCATTAGCCCCGCTTTCCGCGTTCGCGGCCGAAGGTGATCACGTAAAGTTAGCGTTCAGTAACGATAACAAGATCCTTTTGCTGGTCGCCGCACTTTTTGGCGTGCTTGCCCTCGTATACGCCTACATCTTGTCCATCGGGGTTATGGCTTCCAAGCCTGGCCCAGAAAGCATGCAGAGCGTCGGAAAGGCGATCAAAGACGGTGCGCTTGCATATTTGAAGAAGCAAGTCACGATGATGGCGGCCTTTGGGGCGGTGCTCTTCATCGCGCTGTTTGCGCTGTATTTGTCGGCAGGAATCGGCGTCGCCCTCGGGGTGGCGGGATCGTTCCTGCTCGGGGCAACCGGTAGTTACGTCGCTGGTTACGCCGGCATGATCATGGCCGTAAACGGCAACATGCGGGTGGCGTTCGCCGCTCTCACGAGCTACAAGAAGTCTCTTGAAGTAGCGTTCCGAAGCGGGGCTATCTCGGGCCTGGTAACCGTGGGTATTGGTCTGGCCGGCGCGTCGACCATTCTGCTTCTGGGCGGTGAGTCGGCCGTAAAGTATCTCATCGGTTTTGGCTTTGGCGGTTCGCTGGCAGCGCTGTTCATGCGCGTTGGCGGTGGCATCTTCACCAAGGCGGCCGATGTTGGTGCCGACCTCGTTGGGAAAGTTGAGCAAGGAATTCCGGAGGATGACCCCCGTAACCCGGCGGTTATTGCCGATAACGTAGGCGACAACGTTGGCGACTGCGCCGGTATGGCCGCAGACGTTTTTGAATCCTACGAGGTGACCCTTATCTCGGCTATCGTTCTTGCCGCCGCGACTTCGGCTGTGCTCGATCGCGAAGTTTGGATCAAGCTCGTCGTTTTCTCGTTGCTGGCAGCTGGCCTTGGTATCTTCGCGTCCAGCATCGGCATATCGCTGGTGAAGGGATCGGACGATATGAACCAAGATCCTTTGGTTCCCATTCGCCGAGGATTTTTGACGTCGGCAGTGTTGAGCCTTGGTCTCACCGCCGTTGCGGCGTTTGTGCTCTTGGGAGGAAAGGATGGCATTCAGACCACGCAGTTGACCTCACCAAAGCAGTTTGAGGTGGAGGAGTATCGATTCTTCCAGCAGAAGCGGAATGAACTCGCCGAGGTGCCGGTTTCGATCGAGGCAGTGAAAACGGCAGTGGCCGATAAAGCGAAAGAGCTGAATAAGCCGATCGCGGAGATCAGCAGTTTTGATTTGTTCGGTGACAAGACGAAGATTCCAGCGTCGATTCAGGGGGTTCCGCAAGCCGTGGTCACCCAGGGTCTTATTAAGTATCAAATCGAACAGGCGCAGGAGATCAAAGGTAAGGAGCTCAGTAAGTCACCGACAGCCGTAACCGTCGATGACTTGATGAAGGATCCGACAAAGGTGCCGACGCCGGTTGCTTCTTTAACTCGCGACACGGTGGAGATGGCTCTGGCGGATAAGTTGCCGAAGATCGCTCCGTACCAAATTACGGCGGCGGACATTTTGCAACAAGCTGATGTCAAGAAGAAGGATTATGTGTTGGCCGACGAGCAGCGAATTAGTTCGTTGCTGGAGCAGAAGCCGGAACAGATCGCGGAAGTCCCGACCTACTCAGGTTTTCGGAAGGTGACGGATCCGAAGGATCCGACGGTTCCAGAGCTGCAATATGCGGTTCTGAAGCCGTTTGACGCGGGATCTCCTCCCGAGGGCGGACAGTTTACGACGGTCGGAGAAATGTATCTCGGAACCGGAGATGACGCCTTGGTGGTCAAGCAGATCCGGGTGAAGGCGAATCTTCCAGGACGAGCAGGACCGGCTGGCTCTCCGGCCACTCCGCCGCAGAAGATTGACCAAGTCCAGTGGATACCGCCGATTTCTAAGAAGAAGATCGACAAGCAGATCAAGGATCAGCGGAACCTGATCGCGCAGCAGAAAATGGATGCAACCATCGAGGAACTGCAGACACTACCAGTGTCCGTGTTCGTCGGTCCCAATGGGAAGGTGGTCTTGGGTGTGCCGGGCGAGGTGAAGAATCCGCAGGTAATGAGATTCGCGGAAAGCTACTTCCCGATGGCCGTGCCAGAGTTGGAGAAGCTCCAGAAGATCAGTGCGCCTGGTCTATCTAGCACGCCTCCGCCTCAGCCAATTGAACTGGTTGTTGTTCGATCTCAATCGGTTGAGTGGTGGAAGTTCGTTCTCTCATTTGCGGTTGGTTTGCTACTCGCACTAGGAATTGAAAAGCTGACGGGCTACTACGTTTCGACGACGGCGAAACCAGTAAATGAGGTTGCCGGCGTGTCCAGCGGAGGAGCCGCCCCGATGATCATTCAGGGATTTGCTTACGGAGCCGAATCCAGCGCGATGATGGTCGTCGCGATCATTGCGGCGCTGATGTGCCCGCTGGCGCTGTTTCCAATTGGGCAGTACGGCGGTTACGAGTTAGCGCTATTTGGCGTGGCGATGGTTGGGCTGGGAATGCTTTCGACCACTGGCTACGTCCTGGCGATGGATACGTTCGGGCCGATTTCGGATAACGCTCAGGGCGTCTTTGAGATGTCTGGAGCCGGCGAAGAGAGCCCGCAGGGTGCGCGAGTGGTGAGTCTGCTCGATGCGGCTGGTAATACGACGAAAGCACTCACCAAGGGCTTTGCGATTGCCACGGCCGTCGTGGCGGCGATTGCGCTGTTTAACAGCTATCGCACAGAAGCGATGCTCACCCAGGTGGGATTGAAGCTTGACGTGCCGGAGATCTTTATGGGTCTTTTGATTGGTGGTGCGGCGCCGTTCCTGTTCTCGGCATTCGCGATGAATGCGGTGGGCCGATCAGCGTTTCAGCTGATCAAGGAAGTCCGACGTCAATTCCGCGAGATGCCCGGCATCATGGATCGGACACAACAACCCGATTACGCACGTTGTGTGGCGATTGTGACCGCCGCTGCTCAGCGTGAATTAGTGGGACCGGCCATTTTGGCGATCGCTCTGCCGGTTGCCGTTGGCTTTGGATTCAGCATCGGCAAGTCGCCGACCTACGTTGATGGACACTTCTACAATCTCATGGGGGCTCAGGCTCTCGGTGGCTTCCTCGCTGGCGCAATTCTGAGTGGTCAGTTGCTAGCGGTCTTGCTATCGAACTCTGGCGGCATGTGGGATAACGCGAAGAAGATCATCGAGGATGGTCAGTACGGTGGCAAGGGTTCAGAGAACCATAAGGCGAGCGTCATTTGCGACACGGTCGGTGACCCGTTCAAGGACACCGCCGGACCGGCGCTAAATCCCCTCATTAAGGTTATGAACTTGGTGGCCCTACTGATGGCGGGTGTGGTCATTCTGCCGCTTTCCAACACGGTGTTGATTACGGTGACGGTTGCCGCGATCCTGCTGCTTGTGTGGGCGATTCGCCGTAGCAAGCAGGGGTCCATGGCGGACGACCTCAATAATCTTTCTGCCGAATAGTTCGCTAAGCAGAATCGTTAGTAAGGAAGATCGAAAACTCCGGATTGGTCGCTCGACCAATCCGGAGTTTTTTGATTTATATGCTTTGCAGAATCAGTCCGGCCGTGGGCGGCACCTCGGTCGAGTTATTGATCGTTCAGGAATCGGATTGCGTCTCCGACCAGATAGTTTGAGCCGGTGACAAGGATGGGGCCTTGGGCGTGTAGGAATGCCTCGGCGATAGTCGCAACCGTATCCACTTGGTCAAAGAATGGCGCTAGTTCTGCTTGGGCTTCTACGGGCGTACGGGCGCGAGTATTGAATATTGGAGCCACGATGGCGCGTCGCGCAACGGTTTTAATTGGTTGATAGAAGTCTGAGGCATGGTGCCCAGAAAGCATGTTGGTGACGAGGGTGAATTCGGTTCCGGGATAGAAACGTGCGAGGGTTTGTACGAGCGCTTCCGCCGCGGGACCGTTATGGGCGCCGTCCAGGATGACCGGGTGGCCCCGAAAGCTTCGAATTTCGAAACGTCCCGGAGCAACCGCTTCATTGATGCCGTCGCGAAGGCTGGGGTGGATGATGCCACCGGCATGCAGCATTCCGATCGCCAGAGCCGCGTTATGCATCTGCCACTGTCCGAGGAGCTGTGGTTTAACGCCGGACAAGGTGCCGGCGGGGGTTGAAACGCTATCGAGAGTGTAGGTGACCTCCTGGCCAAGCAGCCAGACGGGCGCGTTCAGAGCTTGGGCACGAGCCAATATTCTTGCGCGTGGTTTTTCCTCCATTTCTCCGACCACGATCGGAATTCCGGGCTTGATGATTCCAGCTTTCTCGCCCGCGATCGACTCTAAATCCGGCCCCAGAATTGCCGTGTGGTCGAGACCGATACTGACGATGCCGCAAGCGGCGGGAGAAATGACGTTAGTGGCATCTAATCGTCCGCCGAGCCCGACTTCGATCGCCACCGCCTCGCATCCGGCGCGACGCCACGCGAGAAACCCCATTGCGGTTTTAAACTCGAACTCGGTGACGCCCCCAAACTCCGAATCTTCCATCTGGTGGGCACACTCCCGGATTTCGGTTGCCACGGTGGCAAAATCGTCGGGATCAATCAGGTCGCGTTGGATCTGGATTCGTTCTCGAGGGTCTGCAACGTAAGGGCTGAAAAATGCGCCCGTGGAAATCCCCGCTGAGACAAGCGCGCTCTGCAAGAAAGCCGTCACGCTGCCTTTACCATTTGTGCCAGCGACATGAAAATACTTGGGCTTTTGGGCCCCCGAAACGTAGCCTTTCAGACCGGCTATTTCCACAAAATGCTCCATCCGGTCGAGCTCCAAACGCCATCCGCGACCTTCAAGGGACGAAATGTAGGCTAATGATTCGAGGTAATTCATTTGGATTGAAGCCAATCCGCATTGTTACTCATACGGTGCGGCAAAGTACACTCCCAGGTCCATGGCGAATGCTTCGGACCCGCGAATCCCACTGCACAGTATCGATGCGGAAATGGGAACCTTGGGTTCGATGCTGCTCAGCAAAAGAATGGCGGAGCAGATATCGTCCACACTGCTAGCCGAACAGTTTTACCGCCCCGCCCATCAGCTGATCTTTAACGCGATGCGTCAATTGGTGTCGCTCAGCCGGCCCATCGACTTTCTGACGCTAAAAGACGAACTGACCGCCCGGGGGCAATTAGAGGATTGCGGTGGTGAGGACTACATTTTGCAGTTGGCCGAGTTCGTCCCGAGTGCTGCAAATGGCGAGTATTACGCGGCGATCGTTGCCGACCGGTCGCAGCTCCGAAATTTGGACACGGCCGGGCGCGATATCATTGCGATCGCCCACGATCCTGATGGAGGAGAAGCCAAGGACCGGGTTGATCGGGCGGAGCAGATTGTCTACGAGGTCGGACGGAAGGACACCGGAAAAGACTTTTTGCCAATTGAATCACTCGCGAAAGAGTTTTTCGTCGACGTCGATAAATTTCTTACGACCGGCATCCCGTTGATTGGGAGAAAGGTTGGATTTTATGAACTCGATGAAGTTACCACCGGGTTCAAGGAGGGTGATTTGGTGATCATTGGCGCCCGTCCAGCAATGGGAAAAACTTCTCTAGTGTTGGATTTTGCGCTCAATGTTGCCCGAGACCTCATTCGGAATGAGGCAAAGGGATCGGTCGCCATTTTTTCTCTGGAAATGGGCGCCGATCAGCTCACACGACGTATGGTGTCGATGCTGAGTGGCGTCTCCACCCGAATATTGCAGAGGGAAGGGGAGCTTAGCATGGACAAGTACGAGCGGTTGGCGAATGCCTGTGATGAGCTGTACCAAATGCCAATCTTCATCGATGAGACCAGCGACATCACCGCGCTCGATTTACGGCAGAAATGCCGGAGACTTCAGGCGGAACGAGGGCTGTCGCTTATCATCGTCGATTACCTTCAGCTTATGCGGGGCAGCAATCGGCGTCCGGAAAACCGAGTGCAAGAGATCTCCGAGATCGCGCGAACATTAAAGACGACCGCTCGCTTGCTGAAGGTGCCGATCATCGCACTGTCTCAGCTCAGCCGCGCGGTGGAGAACCGAGACGACAAACGACCACAACTCTCCGACATTCGAGAGTCGGGGTCCATAGAGGCGGAAGCCGACATTGTTATGATGCTTTACCGGGATAGCTACTACAAGGCGAAGGAAGAGAATCGTCGAGAAGTGGAGAATTTTGAAGATATCGAGACGGCGGAGGTTATCATTGCCAAGCACCGTAATGGTCCGACCGGGGTGGTGAAGCTTGGTTTCCAACCGGCTTTCGCGCGCTACCGAAATCTGAAGCGCGACGAAGACTAGTTGGGCATGTCTTTCCGGGCTGGAAAAATTCCAGCCCGGAAACTATCGGTTAATCCGCGTTCGCAGTGGAGTACGGCTTCTTGTCGGTCCGGAACGGCACGGCCGGCAGGTTTTCGGAATTAACGAGATTCACCGGTGGGTTATTCGACCACGCATAGCGAACGTACTTTGGACTAGGAACGCTGCCGCTAGTGAGCACGACTGAGCCTCCTTGAACCTTGGCATCGGCCCAGAAGAATTTGCCATCTTCTCCGGCAATTGCAAATGCACGCGGCGCCTTTCCGTCCGTTGTTCGCAGGCCAGTCGCATTGGCATACGTCACGGTGATTTGGTTCTTTTCCGCGGTCACTTTCGCCGGGCGCGGACCGCTATAGACGACCTTCTGCCCGTAATCTCGAGCCAAAGCGATTCGTGCCAAACGGTATCCGACGTCCCGCTTATTCTTAGGGTGAATGTCACCAGATTCGCCGATGTCCAAGATACAGGCTAGTTCGGCATTCTTAAGAGCGCGGGTTCGGTCTTGGGCATCGCGCAATTCGGGCCATCCGCCATCGCTGGGCTGATCACCGTCTTGCATGTAGTTCGCCAATTGAACGTAGTAGAAGGGGAAATCGCCCTGCTTGAACCGTTCGCGCCAGTCCGTGATCATGGCGGGGAAGAGGGTTGCGTACTGTTCGCTACGGTCGGCGTTAGATTCGCCCTGGTACCAGATTGCTCCGCGGAGGCCGTACGGTACCAAGGGAGCGATCATACCGTTGTAAAGACTTGCGATTGACCACGGATTTCCGATACCTAAAGGCGGCGTAGGCTGAGGCAGAGGCTTAATCTCGCGTTCGAGCTTGTATTTCCACGCTCCAACCAAGGAAGTTGATTCGCCGTTCGCCAGGGTGAGTTTGAGCTCCGATGCAGGGCCGGTGAATCCGCCGGCACCACCGGAATCGTATCCGCGAACGGCAATCACGTTCTTGCCAACCTTTAGGATTCCGGCAGGAATCTCGTACCGTCGTGGGTGGCTCCAGTGGTTGGCCGTTTCCGCACCGGTTTTTCCAACGAATTGGCCATTGATCCAGGTTTGATCGTAGTCATCGATCGCGCCGAGGGTCAAGACGGCGGCACCGGCTTGGCTTAGCGTGATCTCTTTGCGAAGCCAAAATGCGCCGTCTATGGGGCGCCCCTCAATCACTTCGATCGTATCCGGCATGTTCACTGATTTCCAGCTACTATCGACGAAGGATCGTTGCTTGTAGTCGGTAGCCTCGCTGGAAATGCCGGTGTCGGCGATTGCTGCATTGTAGGCTTCCAGCTCTCGGTTGTACTTTGCGAGCGCTTCCGTTTTGTCGGTCCCCATCATCTTCAGGTGGTCATCTACCCGGCGCTTGATGGAAGGGGTCTGGCGGAGTTTTTCTATGCTTGTCCAGCTTTCGGCAGGAGTGCCTCCCCAGCTGGTGTGGATGATGCCAACCGGAATGCCGAGGGTGCGATACAGCGACTCGGCAAACCAGAAACCCACGCCGGAGAATCCGGCTACGGTCGTGGCGGAAGCCGGCTGCCAACTGCCGATCACGTCGGCCGCCGGATCTGGGACACTGGCTTTCGCCACGGTGAACATACGAATCTGGGGCTTAGACGCGGCCTGCGCGGAGGAATAGTCGTTTGGAGAGCCAGCCACGCTCCATTCCATATTCGATTGACCGCTTGCGATCCAAACTTCTCCGATCAGAACATCCCGGGCGGCAATGTTTCCGTTTATGGTCAGTTCGTAAGGACCTCCGGCGTTCATGGCGGGAAGCTTGACCAACCAACGACCCTCGTCGTCAACTTTCGTGTTCGCCTTTTTGCCGTTAAGTTCGACTGAAACCGAGGAGCCGGGCGCGCCTAAGCCAAAAACGGGAATTGGCTTCTGTCTCTGAAGCACCATATGATCCGTAAACATCGTGAGGGCGCGAGGCTCAGAGTCGTACGCGAAGGCGAGGGTTGCGGCAAGAATCATCATCATCGATACCTATAAATGGACGGCTATCACGACGTCATTGATGTTAGATTGTGTTGCACCGGAGACAATCAGTGCATTTGCATGGGCTAAAAACGCATTGCTGTCAAAATTATTTAAGTAGGCGCGTGCATTCAGGTTCCTGGCGTCTTGTAGGGTTCTGCCGTTGATGATGGCTCCGGCGTAGTCTGTGGGGCCATCCGTTCCGTCGGTTGATCCCGCCAGTACGGTCAACCCCTGGGTGTTTTCTAGGTCGATTGCCGCCTGGAGGGCAAAATGCTGACACCGACCTCCGGTGCCGTTTCCAGTGATCGTGATGGTCGATTCACCGGTACCCACTAAGGCGGTTCCCTTAGGAATGTTCCGGACTAGCGCCAAGTACCGCTCTGCCAAGTCAGACAAATCTCCAGTCAGGGATGGTCCTAAAACGACTCCCAAACCAAGACTCTCCAAAGCAGAAGTAAGAAAATTGGCTGCGTAGTCTTGGTTGGCCACGATGGTGTGTGGGTGGTGAGGATACAGCGGCCCTGACCCGATCACGGAGAGGTCGTCGCTGGGAACGTCGCTCAGCACTAAAACGTGGACGTCACAGCCGCCGAGGAATTGTGCCAGTCTTCCTCCCTTAATCTGGCTAACCGATTTCCGAAATTGATTTAGCTCGGATATCGTTTGCCCGCCTCTGATCCTTGCCTGCGTTTGGCTTTGGAACTCCGATAGCGTGAGCCCATCGGCTAGTTGTTCCACCAGTGCCGAACTTCCGCCGCTGAGGAGGAAAATGACCTGGTTACCCCTTCGGATGCTCTGGCAAAAACTTACCAACCTCTCGCCGGCAATCAGGGAGGCCTCTGTAGGAATCGGATGTCCGCCGGACACGATTTCAATACCCTCGGCAAGCGATGTCGAAGGTACGCCTTTCGTTACGACGAAGCCAGCGATCGGATCGCCTCGTCGCGCCACGACTGCCTCAGCCATCCCCACGGCCGCTTTGCCGGTGGCGATCAGATAGTACGGTTGATTAGGGATCGAATCGAGTTTGTCACGGATAAACCGACATTCCCTCAGGTCAGACAGTAGCCTCTGGTACGCCACCAAAGCCGGATGGGATTCGGCCCATTTTGGGAATTGCAACAGCATTTATTATTTCGGCGCGTTTTGCGCGGCTTTAAGGCTGGCAATGAAACTCGAAGGCTATATCCGATGCTCCTGGTAATCCTTCGTGACCAAAATCGGGATACACCACCATCTGTTTGCGACTAGGAATGTGGTTGTAAACGGCATAGACCGTGCTGGGGGGCGTGATATTGTCCATCAAACCAATAAACATCATCGTTTCGGCCTGAATCCGCGGGGCTAAGTGGTGTACGTCAATGTATCCCAAGCGCTCAAAGATCGCGGCTTCCCGTTCGTGACGCGGATCGAAGTGACGGAAGTAGGTACGTAGCTCGGCATAGGCGGCTTGGTCCAGGTCCATTTCCCAAACTCGCTGGTAATCGCTTAGGAAAGGGAACCAGGAGGTAATGCGGCGAATTCGTGGTTCGAGGGCGGCGCAGGCGCACGTAAGGCCGCCACCCTGCGAGCCTCCGGTTGCGCCGACTCGGGATGCGTCCACTTCCGGCATATCCATCACGATTTGGGCCAACAGGGCCGTGTCAAGAAACACGTTTCGAAAGTAGAGGTTCCTGGGGTCGCTGTCCGACAGGCCGCGGATGATGTGGCCGTCTTTGGTAGGTCCGTAAGTAGAAACCGTGTCAGTGCTTTGCCCGGCTTGACCCCGACAATCCATGGCCGCGACCACGAAACCGGCACCGGCGTAATTGAGGAGCTCCGACCAATCGGGGGACCGACCGGAGTAACCGTGGAAATGAAGGATTGCCGGCGCCTTTTGGGCGAAACCCTTCGGAATGAGAAGCTTGGCGTGGATCCGTGCACCACCGGTGCCATTGTAGAAAAGATCGAAGCAATCTGCCACTGGTTGCGTAAAGGACGATGGAATGCGCTCGATTTGCAGGTCTAGAGCATCGAGTTCGCTTAGGCTAGCGTCCCAGAAGGAATCAAAATCGGCGGGCTTAGGGTTTCTCCCTTGGTATTTTTCCAACTCCGCGAGAGGCATATCCAACACTGGCATGGCGCGGGAATGTTACTCCTAAATCGCTGCCGCGTTGAAAAGCAGTCTCAGGTTCCGG
>Ga0114959_10002081_pt1 | contig 16784 bp, 22 predicted proteins | sample C_130625_EF_Meta_FD_87317 | JGI IMG/M metagenome (GOLD analysis project Ga0114959, IMG submission 87317) | Freshwater microbial communities from Lake Croche, Canada to study carbon cycling - C_130625_EF_MetaG | ecosystem: Environmental > Aquatic > Freshwater > Lake | place: Lake Croche, Canada...
AACGCGTGCAGCAATTGTACCATAATCAGGATGTTGCGAAGAAAGAGAGGCACATTGTTCGCACGTGAGTTCGTCAATCTTGGTGGTGGGAATACCGTCGTAGAGCTGATCAATCACTTTCATTGCGAGAGACGAATAGTTCAAATGAATGTCCACTTCCTGTCCTATTTTTCGAATACGATTTACAATCTTGTCAAAAGCTACGATTTCCTTTTGTCCGTTGCGTTTTGTTACATACATATCACTCATTGTTCTTCTTGATATATAGAAAAATGATTTTAAGTCAGAATTATTATGTATATAACATCTGTTTATGCATACAATTTTTAGAGAAGAAATATATATCAATACATAATAGTATGTGTTTTTGGGAAGAAGAAATTAGATATGAAGAATTTGAATTACCGTTGCATTTGCACGTTCCAAAAAGTCGTAACCGAAGTAATTCCTTGTATTCCAGATTCCATCAAAAAGGATCGGTTTGGAGAATTTTCGTCGACAAACATTCTGCTACGTTTATCAACCTAGAATGGTATACAAAAGGTATACCCAAATGTATATTTATTATATTTGAATACAACGATCCCATTTCTTATGAAAATAGACATATCAATACACTTCAATGTATTTCGTTTCGAATCAAGGGTACATATGAATCATATTGGTTTGATTCCGTCGACGTGTTTTTGGAATATATTATGCAATATACTAGTTTTTTGGTGCGACTTCTAACAAAACATATGTCTATCAATGATGTATTTATCAATGAAAACCGAGATAAGAATGGAAAGGATGATATACAATGGGCCATACAAGAATTCAATCATTTGATTTCGGAACCTCTACGTTCAAAAATAAATTCTCTCACCGTATAATAATATGTCGTTAACCAACATTTTTGTTTATGTCATTATATTATTGATTGTTTGTACCATTGCCAATTTCTATTTAGAGAATCATTACAAAGAGTCATTTGAAAATCAAGCATCCAAGGAAAAGCAAGCATCCAAGGGTGACGTTTTGTTAGACGATGTTTATCCATTGACAGACGCACAAGCTATCACAGCAAATAGCATAACGGATGTATGGTGGCAGCGACCTATTTTTCCTGTTGGATCCTATGCACAAATAACAAACAATATTCGTTATCGTAAGAATCCCGATGATGGTGAATGTACTACGATTGACTTTTGTGATTCTTTATACAAAAATATTAAAAATAAAGACAACCACGTGTATCCTTTGAAACCTGTTCCTACCTCGCAACAGAGGGTGACATCAACTCGTGTGAATTATTTTACCACACCTTACAATCTATTCTTGGGCCCTCAAGCTGTCGAATTACCTGTCTTTCAGTAAAGAGAGATGTCGAATAAAAAAAGAGAGATGTCGAATAAAAAAAGAGAGATGTCGAATAAAAAAAGAGAGATGTCGAATAAAACAAGGAACATTCCCGGAACATTCTTTCAGAAAACTTCCTGTGAATGCATCTCTTTTTATTGCTTTGTAAATCATAATTTTTTCAAGCAATAAACCTGCTTCTCTCTCTTTTCTGATGACAATGATTTCTCCACGTGTTTTGAAAAAATTCCTTGATAACAAGACCAAGGTATTACACTTTCAAAATGAACCACAGGACGCAACTGTGTGTGTTCTTTTCAATGATTATCATATTCACGATTTTTTAACGGTCATCAATGACCACGTTGGTTTGGAATTGGTTCTCAACGGTTTGATTATTGTTACCGATAAAAAATGCAAGGCAGTACGTACTATTCCTTTCAATTGGGAAACCTATACACCCCCTGTCAATAGACACACAGAGAATGATGGTTGGCATTACAACGAGGAATGGCTCTTTCATAACGCTCTTGCAGAACACTGCATTTTCCGTTATTTCAAGCCAATGGAAGAGGTGTTTCATATTTTTGTCAATCATCCTACTCTGTTATTGCAGGACAATTTCTTTAGAAATAACAGCTATGCGTCATTCATCCGTTTTTTTGAATACATTGATGCAACGGATAAGCATTGTCCTGCATTCCTTGTACCTTGTTATACCTATTATAAAAAGGTGCGTGTCTACTTTCGTAAATACAATCACTTTCTGCATCTCTTCTTTTTGAGAAAGAGTCTTCCCATTGATTTGAACAATGTTATTATGTCTTATCTATAATTTGTTTGTATTGTTTTACTACTTATTTTATGCTATGCTGTAATATAACCAACGAACCTTTTTACATTCCAAAGAACATTCTTCGAGAACAAAAGAACATTCTTCCTAAGAAACGATCTGTTGTTCCTTGAATAATAAATCATTATGAATATGAATGATAAGAAATTATTGACGTTGGGAGTGATGAATTTTTTTTATAAAAAGGAAGAATGTAGAAGTTTGAGTAACTTTTGGGAGTGTGTTGTTGTTATAGAAGATGATGATAAAATAAGGGAGTATGATAGTGGTGAAAGTTGCTTTCATGGGGAAAAGTTTATTAGAATAGGTAAATTTTGTGAAGATGAAAATAGAAAAAGGGTTTTGATGGATTATGGAAGTAGATTTTTAAAAGGTGTATGTGAAAAAAATGGTTCGGTAGTAAAGAAAATGGGTAGAAATTTGATTTTGGATAAAAATGAATTGGATGTATGGAATAATTTGAGTATAGATGTTCAAAAGAAAATTTGTAAATATAAATATGAGAATTATGAAGAGGTGAGAAATGATTTGTTAAAGAGTATGGGTAGGGTATTAATTCATCCTGCAATGAGGTGTAGTGAAGAAAAAGTAAAAGGGAGATTGTGGGAAGGAAAGGGTATTGTGGTGGATGGAAAGATTGAAGTAATAGGTAGGAATATGTTGGGTAATTTATGGATGGAAATAAGGGATAAGGTATAAGGTATAAGGTATAAGGTATAAGGTTTATTATGTATTATGTATAATGTTTATTGTTGTAATATAAATAAAGTAATACTTATTCACTCATTTTTCTCTTCAAAACATTGTCTGGATGTAGTAAACACGGATGTTCTGTCGATACAAAAGGGGTTATTTCAGTGGATCGTTTGGAAGCACGCCGCGCCGGAGCACGATGTTCATAACCAGTGATCCGTTCTTCTTCAATCGTTTTCCATAGCTTTTGAATATCCACAATATTGTCCCGAAACCATTGACGGTTTCGCAATACAAGTACACAACTATATTCCTCCAGTTTCCAATAAATATTTTTTATCCAACAATGGGTTTCCACGTGTTTCATCAATTGTTCTTGAAACCATATATCGAATTCCTCCTTGTCCATTGTCAATGGTTTGTATATATACAATGGTCTTCCATCTACACTTGTGAAATACAGTATGACCCCCTTTCTTTCTCCTTCTCTCGTTTCTAAAAAAGAAAATGTATCGTGCTCGGTAGAATCCTCCAAAAACGCTTCTTCCTGTTCGTATTCTACAAATTTCGTTTCCAAAAAATCACATTCGTTGAGATCACACGTCTCCATTTGCAACTGCATCTGAATCCAATATTCCTTCTTCGGAATTCCGTCAATCTCTCTGTTGACAATGTTTTTGATCTCCAACATACGTCCAAATCGTTTCGATTCAGGATTCACTACAATCCCATCCGGAGAAGCACCCAAGAAAGAATATGTATCGTGTTGTATGCATCCAAATTCACCCACTGTAACATTGTAATCTTCTTCGTAGAGCAATACCGATATAGGTTCGTATTTTTGCCCCCAATGCAAAGTAGAATCCACATTCACAAAAGAAGATGGTGCAAGGTTGGATGCAGCGGTTGCTGAACATTTTTCATATATAAGCTGGTTCTGTGTACTCTGGTTTTCAAACGCTTTGTATGCATTGCTCGCTGTAATGAGATTGTTACGAAATATATACCACGCTTCGGTTCGTTGTGCGGGTTGCGGTTTCGATGCCAAATAGTCAATCTTCTGTTGAATTTCTTGTTTCTCTCTGTCCGATTTATCTCTCTTGGATACATATGTAGAAGGCAATGAACGTGCTGGATACAATATACTGTAAAAGAGATCCAAAGCGACTACAATAACTTCATCTATCGCGTCTTCCAAACCTGATTCATTCGAATGCAAACAATTTCGATAAAAAATATCGTGACTGTTGTACAAGACAGATTCGATATGTTCCATCATTTCATCCTCAAAATCAGGTTCGGTAATCTCGCGTGGATTTTCGTCCACATAATCCGCCATCAATTGTAATAAAGTTTCTATCAAATCACATTCTTCCGTGTCTGTTAAAACGTCTTGTTGTTCTTCTTCTTCTTCTTTTTCTTCTTCTTCTTCTTCATCGCACAAATGACAATGGCAACAACATTTCATTTCTCTATTCTTTTATACATATACATTTATACCTTTTATACCACAAAAAAGTATAAATTCTATTCCTCCTTTTTGTTTCGTAGTGTACCTTGGTTCTTCTTCGGTAATGATAAACTTTTCACTGTACTAATACGTTTGTCCATATTTTTCAACGTAAAATGTTTCGTCGCTTTATGAAACGATAACGCGGGTATGTCTGTAATAATACATTTATCCTTGTCATAATGTACATCTTTCACACGCAATAATTTCTTTCTGTCCAAAGAATCCTTTAAAAAGGAAATCAATGTACTCTTTTCGTCTTCGGTATATAAATTCTCCACTGCATATACATCAGCAAACGAGCATAATTTTTTGATTTTTATTGTTTTATCTAACTTGGACCACGTTTCTGATTCTTTATTGGTCTTACTATCTTCTAGAAATTTTTCCAGGTGCTCTACGTCTTCTTGGGAATATTTTATATCTGATAAAACTGTCCCATTCATCAAGAGCGTTTTGTATTTGATGTTTTTTAATTCAATGCATTCTTCTGTTTGTGTTTCCATATTCTATATACATTGTATAATTTCTAATTTGTTTTATTATTATATATATTGTGTAAAAACCTTATAGTTACTTATATGTCTTTATATTCTTTTTTTCAAAGCATCGAATGAAACATTTTCATACCAGGACGTTGTTTTACATAAACGACACGTTTTACAATTTTAACAGGGGGCCGAGGAGGAGGAGGAGAAGGATTCCATTTGTACATTGTACCTCCTTCTTCATTCTCGTATCCCAATTGTGGTTCTTTGCATACATAATCAAGATCCGAGAGAATATGCGTTAAAACGACATCATTGGGTCTATGTATTTCATTGTATTTTTGTATGAAATCTTGTAAATAACTCTGGCAGTATGTACGGTTCAATAGTACAGCAATGGGTCCTCCTAACCAAAATCCCTTTTCTACAAACAAGTTACTATCACAATGAGTAAACAAACGTCCTGTTTCGTCACTAGGTATATTTTTCATATCATTTTCAGGGTTGAAATGTCCTATCTTGGACATATCACGAAATTGGCGCCCCCAAGTAAAACTAGGACACAAATGCAGGGATCTCCATTCCGTCGATATCTTGGAAACTGTTTTATTTAACTCGTCCATAAAATGGTCAATGGGGTGAAAATCGTCGTCGCAAACAATAGCATATTCATAATTTGTTTTCAAGAATAATTCAAGTGCCTTGCAAACAATACGAAACATAATTTCGTGATTTTCTATATCGGGTGTTTTCTCTATTCCGTGAGAGAAAAGGACAGGTATATCGTAATTCTTACAATTGCGAATCATATTGTTTCTTCTTTTCTCTGCAATTTCATTGGACGCTAATGTTGTTGTAATAACAACGCAGTTTTTATTATCAATCATTATATAAAATATATTATTATATTTTTTACTAAAATATACAAGGATGTTTCTACTGGTCCATTTATGATTCTTTATAACTAGCATATCCTAGAAAGGCCATTAGAAAATACAACGGCACTTCTTTCAAGAAAGCTATTGTTTTTTCTTCTGACAATTCTTTGTTTTCCCGCATTTTTTTGTCTATTTCTTTCCATAATTTTTGTCCTTCTATATCTTTCTTCTTTTCCAAATCAAATAAATAACCTACAAATATGAGCAAATCATTGTTTATATAAGATAAATATTCATCTTTTTCATCTATTTTTTCAGAAATTATTTTATATTTCTTTATAATCTCCCCAATAACATCATCCCTTTTTATATCTTTTTCGCAGCAAATATCTGGTTTCTTGCAAATATAGGAATGTAAACGTTGTCTAAAATTTCGCTTCCTCGTTTTATTCATTGCTATTATACATTATAGTGTATAAAATGTATTTCTCTCCTTATACCTTTTCTTGATAACTGGCATATCCTAGAAAGGACAATAGAAAATACAACGGTACTTCTTTCAAGAAAGCTATTGTTTTCTCTTCTGACAATTCTTTGTTGTCGTACATTTTTTTGTCCATATCATTCCATAACTGTTTATCTTCCTTTTTCGAATCAGCTAGATAATTAACAGAACTTGCAATGTTTCTTTTTGCATCCACTGAATAGCCAAGAAATTTCAAAATGTCGCTGTTTATCCACGAGAGATATTTATCTTTTTCATTCATTTTCTCGCATATATTTTTGTATTTTGTTATTATTTCTTGGATGGCTATATTTCTATCTATAAATTCTTCGCAGCAAATATCCTTTTTTTTACATACATAGGAATGCAATCGTTGTCGAATGGTTTTGTTTTTTTTAGAGAATGATTTTTTATATGTTGTATTTGGCATTCTATTTATATAAAATATATAAATATAAATATAAATATATAATCTAAAATAGATGGAATCAAACGACCAAGAATCTATAAAATCAATTTGTATTCAAGGGCAAAACAATCGATATCAAGTTCGTAAATGTATGCGAGAGAAAAGGGATCCTGTCAAACGGAAAACAGTAAAGGAATCTATTTCTCTCGCCATTCAAAAATCTATTTTGGAAGACTTGTATGCAACACTTTTCCCTTCTTCTTCTAAAAAAATAGCATCCACTCTTTTTACCGAAGAAGAGAAACATAGAATTGGTAAAGAAATAGAAAACAAACGCAGCAATTACAAACAGCAAGACATTTTGAAAAAAAGATGGAACGAAGCTCAATTCATCAGTTTTCCGTCTATTATAGAACAGTTGCATCAATCGGGAATGTGTTGTTATTTCTGTCAAGAAGAAATCCTTTTGTATTATGATTTTGTGAGAGAAATGAAACAATGGACATTGGATCGTATCGACAACAATCTTGGACATAATCAAGGCAATGTAGTTATTGCTTGTTTGGATTACAATTTAAAGAAACGTCAAAAGAGAACAGATTCTTTTGTTTTTACCAAACAAATGAAATTAGTGAAAAGTGATTGAATCACAAAAGACGAGTCTTAATAACACAATACTTGGAATGTGATTGCATTACTCTATATTCTTTTGCGGATAAGTTACAACAAAAGAAATATCAAGAAAAAGAAACAGAGAATGAGAGATATATCTGGGTTCCTTTGGTGGAAATGGAGTCTAGGGACAAATTATGAGAGAAGTAGACGGCCTGTGATAAAAGAGGAAAAGAATACAGAAAAAACAAAAACGATAATGCAACAATGTCTTCTCTCGGAAGAGGAATGTTGGATGCAAGAAAAGGCGATGGCTCAAAATGCACTCGCTTCAGAAATAAATGTGAGAGAAGACACTTATAATCGAATGTCGCAACGGGAATGGAATGTCCAAACAGGTGTGAATCCATATTCTACCAACAATTATATGGATGATCTTATTGTTCAGGAAACCTTTTTAAAGCCCATCAACAGTCAATTAGATCGGTTGAAAAGCAAGGAAGACGAAACAATCAACGAAGCATCTCCCTTTTAACTTGTTCTGTAAAGAAAACAATTGTTCCAAAAAAGGCTTAAAGAGGAACCACAAGGTATTGTAAAGTATGTCATCTAGTTATACCTCTCAAAACGATTTATTGTTGCATAATTTGTTGGATTTCTATAAAAACGAAGAATATTTGAACAAGATGTTGGGTATTATTACAGGCGAGTCCAAAATATCTTTACGTATTGTGGACTGGTTTGCTACCAATTATGCGAAAAAGAATTTCACATTGTATACATTACCGTTTTCCGAAACAGGGCAAAAGCGTTTCAAGGTCTATGTCGATTATAAATTAAAACTGAAAGCATACAGCAAGGCACGTTTTGATCCTTTTTGTCGATGGGAGAGAATAAGCATACCTTATATGGGGGACAAGTGGATCGAAACCACCATTGGGCAATTGAATTTTTTTAAATGGACCATTGAAAACAAAGTGCTGGATTACATTGAAGAGCATTATGATGATATTGAAAAGGATATGAATTCGCGAAATAGCACCTCCAAGCGAAAAGAATTGTCGTCGGGGGATGCCAAGACGAGAAAGAAGCGGGAGGAGTTGTCGATCTCGGCGACCAAGAGTATCAAGAAGGAAGAGGTCGAAATTGTGGTGAATTTCCATTGAATCTTTTTTGCTCCTCCGAAATGAGGAGCAAAAAATACTGAAAAATACACCATAAAGATAATGTCGATTGATGATGGATCAGGAGAGAATAGTTCAGTAATAATGACAAAAAAGGTAGCCATAAAAACGATTTTAGAAAGCGAAAAGAAGGATGAATGTTCCTCCAAAGATATGAAAATACGTGCCTTGTTGGAAAAAATGGAACAGAATCAATCGTTTTCTAAAAGGTGCGAAGAAAAACAAATGGATGATTATGGTCCTTGAATAGAGGTTTCGAATTCTTTATATAGGACAATGATGATATCTTCTTTTGTATTCTTGATTCTCTCCAATGTATCTGGAATTCGGTATTGGTGGGTCATCTTGGTGTCTAGAACAGAATATTTGAGTCAAGTGATATAAATTAATAGAATACTGCACCATATTTTCTAAAATAATAAAATATATGATGTAATCCAATGCCATAATTGGCTGTTATTTATATATTACTAATATAAATATAAAGACATAAATAATGAATCAAATATATATAAAAAGAAATGCTATTATATAGACCCTTGAATCTTTTGGAATCCTTTTCTATTTGTACCTTTTTTATCATAGGAGGTTTCTTTTCCACCTATTTTTGTCTATGTTCTTTGCACACTATGCGTGCTTTGCGTGCTCTGCACGCACAAAGAATGATGTATGATAATCCTGAATTGTCCCCGTTGTACAGAAGATATACAATTGATATTTGACCATTGACGCGTATTTTGATATAAACCTTTTTCATTGAAAATGTATAATGGGCAATGTTCCAACCAAATTAAATTTTGAAGACATACAATACGTTTGCAAACACCCCGGATCGTATTTGTTCATCAATACGTTGCCATTGGGAGAACAAGATTGTATTATTCTCGGATCCATCAACGGATCCCAAGAAGAAAAGGTAGTCAATGAATACATCAAAACAAACAAACGTATTCCCATTGTCTTGTATGGAAAAAACACCAACGATGAAACATTGTTTACCAAATACCAACAGCTGACACGTCTCGGATTTAGTAATGTATTCATCTATCTAGGAGGACTCTTTGAATGGTTGATGCTACAAGACATTTATGGTTTCGAAGAATTTCCCACGACACGTAAAGAATTGGATTTTCTTAAATACAAACCACAAAAACATCTCTTGCAACGTCTTTTGGAAAACGGATAATTTCATTATACCTTGTTTATTCCTTCGTTTGATAATGTATCCGCTCTGGTATTCTTGTCTCGGTATACATGTTCAAATGCAATCGATTGTATGGATGCACAGAGACCCTTTGCTTCTTTGTACAAAGGAATCATATTCGCGGATGACACTTTGTATTCCCCACGCATTTGTCGTATCACCAATTGACTGTCTCCTCTTATAAGCAAAGAATGGATTCCCATTTGAACTGCCTTACGAAGACCTAAAATAAGACCCGCATATTCTGCTACATTGTTGGTCTCCTTGGCACCTACAAATATGGCTTCGGACCAGACCTCGATATCATTTTGGTAAATGACCGCTCCTGCTCCTGCGGGTCCCGGATTCCCTTTACTGCATCCATCGAAATATAATATATAATCATTCGACATTGATCTTATATGATTCTTTCTATTTCTTTACGTCCTTTTCGTAAGAACATTTTTATTTGTAAAACATATAAAAATAATAGAATATAGTAAAATGAATGCACTTTGTTTGATAACGTTCCGACCCAATAAAATATGGTGCGATTTTTTACAGAGTTTTTCCAAATACAATGTATTTATTATTGTTGACGACAATGCAATGGATGTAGCTGATTTTGAAAAAGAATATACAAACATCACGTTTCTCAAAATACAAGATGAAAAATGTATACAAACGGGATATATAAATACAAGTTATATTACGTTGAAAAAAAGAGCAACTGGTTGGGACAAAGCATTGTATTATTTTGGTGTAGAAAACACAACATTTGAATTTATATGGTTTATCGAAGACGACGTATTTTTTTACAACGAAGATACTCTTTTACAAATAGATAACAATTATAACAAAGACGATTTATTATCTGCAAAGTATATTGAAAACAAGGAGAGTGATAAAAAATGGGGGCATTGGAACAAAATTGATATTTTAGATTATACATCTCCTTTTTATAGGGGTATGATGTGTGTTGTACGTTTTTCAAAGATGATGATGACACATATCAATGAATATGCAGCAAAACATAAAACATTGTTCTTTTTAGAAGTGTTGTTTCCCACACTCGCTATAAAAAAGGAAGCAATCTATTCAAGTCCAAAAGAATATGAAAACGTCCATTGGAGATATACATTTACACGAAAAGATATCATTGCAACGCATTTGTATCATCCTGTAAAAAAAATGGACGATCATATTTTATTTCGGTCTTTTTTGAATGGCAAAACATAATTATATTAGACAGGCATATAACACGTTGTACAAAAGAAACAATGATGACAACATCTTCTATTTTTGTGGTTAGGGCAAAACCGTCGTATCCTGGGTTGCTCTCCTTCTTGTTGAAAATGCAAATATCCTCTGCATCCTTGGTCTTGACTTTGACTTTGATCTTGGTCATCACTAACCAAAAAGGCCAAACAACCCATCTGTTTCCGCGCTTTGATGATACCGTATTTTAGTCCATCCGGTATCACCGTATCTTCATAATAACTGACAAAAGTATAATCCTTTTTATTTACAAATTGATCCACCAAGACGGGATGGACAAATATCTCTGATTCTCGATGCGCTTCTCTCGCAAACATACCAGGAGATTGTTCTACCTCATACCTTGTGGCGAACCGAATATGTTTTTTGGTTTGTATCCGCTCTTGTACAAGCAACATCAAAGATATAAACGGAATACTCAATGCTTCAAAAGCTGTAATATATTTACGATTTTCATTTCCCAAATGATTCGCCGAGAGAAATGAAAGAACACGACGAGGAGGAGAAACTGTCCTCTCCACTTCGTTTCGACACATTGGACATCGAACAGAATACAAACGAGATGAAGACGGTTTACGTAAAGATGTCTCACATTCGTTGCATATCTTGTGTCCACATCCCGACAAGGCAACAAAAGATGAACTAGTCATTTCCATCAAACAAACAGGACATTCTTCCATAAGAGATAGTGTATGGAGAGAAAGAATAAGAACCCTTTTACAAATCAATTTTTTATATACATAAGATATATAAAAATTGATTTAAAGAGACACAGGATTATTTATATACTATCACTTTTCAAACAACAAGATGAATCTATTTCAAACCAAGCTAACACGTTCTGAATGGAATTCGACGGAAGTACCTGTCTCGGAAACAGAAAAAGAAATTCTGCAACTTATTGTCAGTGGATATCACGATGTCAATATCAAATACAACAAACACCTATCCTTGTTTGGATTTCTTCGTATCGAAAAAAACGATTCTCTCGAAGATTATCTATATCAAACCTATTTCAACGAGAGAATATCTGGAATAGAGAAAAAATATAAATGGGAAGCCGTTGTGAAAATAAAGGTAAACGCTACCATCAAAAAGGCCGATCAAATTCGTATTGACAACAACAGTGATCCCGAAAATGTGAAATCCGTTTTTGAATTTGTATTGATCGATCTAGTAGAGCAAATTGGTGCTGCTTTTCAAAAAGGTGCCAATGACACCACTAAAAAAATGATTCTACCTTATTTTACACTTACCAAATTAATTCGTATGAATGTACGCAATGTCAATCGCCATATTGTCCAAATGGTGCATTCCGTCTTGACTCGTTTTGAAGAAGATATCGATATAACTTCTGTCATTGAAAACGCGGTCCCTATCATTGAAAAAAATGCAAAATTGCTCGCCTATTCGGATATGACGTTGTACGAACACCAGAAGCAATTGTTTACCCTTGTAAAACGCGAGGGTCCAAAACTGATTCTGTATATCGCACCCACCGGAACAGGCAAGACACTCTCCCCCATCGGATTGACAGAACAATACCGCGTCATTTTCGTTTGTGCAGCTCGTCACGTAGGACTGGCACTCGCCAAATCCGCCATCTCTGTCAATAAGAAAATCGCAATGGCTCTGGGATGCGCTAGTGCCGAAGACATTCGTTTGCATTATTTTGCTGCCAAGGATTATTCCGTCAATCGGCGCAGTGGTGGCATCGGCAAAGTCGACAATAGCAATGGAGAGAAAGTCGAACTAATGATATGTGATATTAAATCCTATTTGACTGCCATGTATTATATGCTCGCCTTTAATGATGCCGAAAACATTATCGTCTATTGGGATGAACCTACAATCGCAATGGATTACGAAACCCACGATTTGCACGAGACCATCCACCAAGTATGGAAAGATAACAAGATTCCTCATATGATTCTATCTTCTGCGACTCTTCCGAAAATGCACGAACTTACCGAGACGTTGGCCTCGTTTCGCAGCAAATTCCTAGGTGCCGAAGTATATAATATTGTAAGTTACGATTGCAAAAAGACGATTCCTTTGATCAACAAAAATGGATATGTTGTCTTGCCGCATCATATGTCCCAAGATTATGATGTCGTTTCTGATATTGTACGACATTGTGAGGACAATTTAACACTGATGCGCTATTTTGATTTACACGAAGTGGTGCGGTTTATTTTGTTTGTAGAACGCGGTCATTTTATTCCGGTTTCAGTGAAAATTCGTCGCCATTTTGCGGCCATCGATGATATCAATATGATGTCGATCAAACTGCATTATTTGCGCTGCTTGAAACAGATTGTGGATGGTATGTGGGGGTCTGTCTATATGTCGATGTCGGCCTTGCGAACACGGCGCATTCCCACCAACGAGGGAATCGATGCCAAGGGAAACAAAATCAGAAAGATTGCAAGTATTGGACCCGGTATCAAAGATCACGTCGTAAACACGGATACAACCCAACTGCGGCGATTGGCAAGCGAACAACAGGAACCGCAAGAGCAACCAGGTATCTATGTAACCACAAAAGACGCGTTTACTTTGACCGATGGTCCTACCTTGTTTCTAGCAAACGATGTGGAAAAGATCGCCAAGTTTTGCATTCAACAAGCAAGCATCCCGGCACACGTAATGAAAGACATTATGGAGAAAATAGAATTCAACAATGGAATCAACGAAAAAATACGTGTCTTGGAAGAAGAACTCGAGAATCTGGTTCTTAAGAATACAATAAAAGATGATACAACCAAACACGGTGGTGGTAAACACGATGCAGCGCGCGTCAAGACAATGAACAGCGAAGACGATCGACGCAGCAAAAAGATTGAAGCTGATGTCGAAATGTTGCGTCAGCATATTAAATCCGCACAATTGAACGAAACGTTTGTTCCCAACAAATTATTGCATCAACAAAAATGGGCCGATAACGTCGCTCCTGTCAATGTATTCACGTGTGATATTGATGAACGAACAGTGATGAATATTATGATGCTACAGAACATCAATGATTCTTGGAAAATATTATTGTTGATGGGGATTGGTGTGTTTACGAGTCATACCAATATCGAATATACTGAAATTATGAAACGGTTGGCCGATCAGCAACAATTGTTTCTTATTATCGCTTCCAGTGACTATATCTATGGCACCAATTATCAGTTTTGTCACGGCTATTTGAGCAAGGATATGTCGACTACGCAAGAAAAGATTATTCAAGCATTAGGTAGAATAGGTAGAAACAATATACAACAGGAATACTCGATTCGGTTTCGAGATGATGAACAAATTAAGATGTTGTTCTTTGAGGAGAAGGACAAAATGGAAGTGCGCAATATGAATCGGTTGTTTGTATAAAAGGCGAATGGCGTCGAAGACGGCGAATAAAAAATAAAGATATACAATAATGTTTTATACTGTACCCAAAGAAATAGAGGCAAACAAGCCATTCTTTTTTGTTTATGAATCGCCGTTTTCTCCTGACAATACATATAGTTTACGGATTGCACAGAATACTTTTTTGGCAAAGATGTCGCCTGAAATGTATACCCTATCGTATCCGTCTTCCTCTTCTTCTATATCAGAACCTTGCTTTGCAGAAGATATTATAGGAAATGTATATCTTTCATTGACGGATGGAATATATAAATACAACAAAAAGGAATGGACATTGTTTGTCTCGATGAATGGTGTCAAAGGATTCGCTTTTGACCGAGATAATTATTTGTATGTGTCTTATTGGGAGCCCTATCCACGTATTGCCGTGTTTGACAGCAATGGTACTTTTTTATATGATATTTTCTCGGAATGGCTTTCTTCCCCGGGTCCTATACAGCGGGACAGGGAAGGGAATTTATATGTCATCAATGAAGCCGTTTTGGATTTACCGTCGTCGTCGTCGTTGTCGTCGGAATACAATCCGAATTCCAAATACAATGGATCGTATTTGTTACTCCATATTATACCAAACAACAATACATTGTCGGGTACAGTGAATCTGTTTTCTCACCAAGGTTTTTCCAAACCGACTTCTCTCGTGTTTGATTCCAACAACAATGGATATATATGCAATAATGGAAACCACAGTATTTCCATTGTCGATATGGTGACAGGGGATACAGATATCTATTTCCCAGCAGGAGCTGGTCTTTTGCATCCTCGGTGGATGACCATCGACAAAAAAGATAATCTATATCTCTCTCGTGATACAGCAGGTACAAGTATCCAAAAAATAAGCAAGCAAAAACGATTGTCTCTGTATTCGACTTCTTTGTCGTCTTCATCAACGTTTTTCTGTGATCAACGAGATATGATGTATACTATAAATACAAAAGAAGCTAAAATGAGACGATTTCCGTGCAATCGATTTGTGTTTCATATAACACAACATTCTTTGGGTCCAGGGCAAAAATATCCGTGTGTACTTTATGACGACACACAAGACAAGATATTGTTGTCGTTTGAACTTTCTGTAGGAGGGGGAGAGAATATGGTGTTAAGACAGTCGTCCAATCCATTTCGTACGACACGACGTATCCTGGGAATGCGAAATAATTTTACACGACGTAGAAGATAAAAAAGGATTCATTTGATTAGATTACAATAGTTGTGGCATAATAAGTGTTTCAACATTTTCTCTTGTTCTACGGTGTCGACAAACGGCACAACGATGTATATCGGCTTGTTCGCATCCTTGGATGCATTCCTCGCAAAAAGTATGTGTGCAACCATAATGGGCAGTGACACGAGCGACATCTTGGCATATCATACAGTGTCCATTATGGACTCCAGAATGGACTCTAGAATGGACTCCATTTCTTTGAAGACGAATAAATCGTAGCATATTTCCTATACTTAATCGTGGTTGCCTTGGCTCCCTTGGTCGTCTTGGTAAAGGGCGTACATAAAAAGCGATCTCTCGATATCCTGGATACATTGTATCCAATGTTTGTGCCGAATCTTGTAGAGCAGATCCACTTTCTGTATAACGAGAATCCACCAGTTCGTATTCCGTCAATGTAAAATCGCGTGGAATATATTGTCTCATATGTTGCATCATTTGATTCACAGTGACGTATTTGGATAATAAATACAAGGCAATCTCTGTGGAATGGACACGCTTGACATAAATAGACAATATATAACTATCTGGTTGATTTGTTCGAAATAGCGTGCTTCGGGTCATTTTGTTGTTTTTATTTGGATAATAAAAACAAACTGTCTTCAATTTTTATCTTTCGGGAGAGAATGATAAGCATACACTTTCTCTCGTAAATCTTGGTATCGAATAAATTCTTCTGGGGACAATTCTGTTGGATACACTTTGCAATTTCCGGTGGCAACTTGTTCTACATGTTTCTTGTCAACGAGAGAAAGAGGATTTGTCTGTATAATAGTGTTGTAAATACGAATGGTCTTCCAGCCTTCCAAGATACGTTCAAATATGAACAATACCTCGTGTCCCGTCACGGCACGTTTGGCAGTCCGTTTTTGTGCGCGACGTTCTTGTTTCTTTTCTACAAAAGCCTGCTTTTCTGAATGGGTTTCCATTTTCACTCTATTACGTTGGATAGAGAGAAAAAAGGTTGCGATTTATCGAAACTATAAAAATGTAATACAGTTTACTTTAATTGTTCTTTTTTATTTCTTCCGTATTGATTTTTCTTGATGTTGTCTTCTTTTTTTATTTTGTTTTCTTTTTCGAATTTCCTGGAAAGCGAGTCGATGTATTTCCATAAGTGCCATTCTTTGCAAATATCCTTCTTTTCCTATATCATTCTGATTTATATTTTTGAAAATTTCTATTTTATGTTTTTCCTCATTGCAAATTCTATA
>Ga0114959_10002082_pt1 | contig 16774 bp, 20 predicted proteins | sample C_130625_EF_Meta_FD_87317 | JGI IMG/M metagenome (GOLD analysis project Ga0114959, IMG submission 87317) | Freshwater microbial communities from Lake Croche, Canada to study carbon cycling - C_130625_EF_MetaG | ecosystem: Environmental > Aquatic > Freshwater > Lake | place: Lake Croche, Canada...
ACGAAGCGCGCGCTGCCATCGCGGAGGCGCGGCGATGATCGCGTGGGAGTCCTACGGCAACCGCTGGCGACTGCACCCGGGCGTGTCGGACACGATCGCCAGGTCCATCCGGCAGGAAGGGCTCGCTACGATGTGCCGCCGCATCGGCGTGGACCAGATCGCTCTCGAAACCGCTGCCTACGCAGGCATCGCGCGCCCCGAAACGGTCGAAGCCATCAAGGCGTGGCTTCGTTGACCTGTTGACAACCTGCATAGGTTCGGCGTAGGTCTTACGCATGAAGCCTACCCCCGTTCTCCTCGACCAGATCGACCGCGACCGCCTCAACGCCGAAGCCGAACGGCTAGGCACTTCCCGCGCAGCCGTCATCCGCCGGCTGATCCGCGAGCACCTCTCCGCTCCGACGAAGGGGTCCGCGCAGTGACCCCGCGCGAGATCGCTGCGAAGTTTGCGGCCGAACACCCCACGGCCGCGCCGCGTCAAGAGCCTGAGCAGGGCATTGTCATCGGCCGTCGCAAGCGCCCCGACAAGGGCGAGCTGCGGCTGTCGAAGCACGAATACAACGGGCGGCCGTACTACCGCCTCGCGATCTGGGATGGGCTGTGGCCTGAGAAGGGCAAGCAGGTATCGATCCGTGAATCCGAACTGGCCGACATCGTGGCGTGGCTGTGTGACGCAATGGAGAGTGTGAAGTGATTGAATACGCGCTGGAATATGCCGCCCGTGGATGGAAGGTGTTTCCAATCTACGAATGCCGCGAGACTGGCACTCAGTGCTCGTGCGGGAGCCGTAAGTGCAACTCCCCCGGGAAGCATCCGCGCACGAAGACTGGATTGAAAGAGGCCACGACTGAAGCCGCGCAGATTCGCGCGTGGTGGCGGCAATGGCCCAACGCGAACATCGGCATTGCGACCGGCAATGGATTGTTGGTGATCGACATCGACCCGCGCCACGGTGGGAATGAAACCATCGAAGACCTGCGCAGCGACCTGGGCGCATGGCCTGATACCGTCGAGGCCATTACCGGCGGCAACGGTCGGCACATCTATCTGGCCTCAACTGCTGTCATTAAGAACAGCGCGGGGCTCCTTGGGGCGGGCGTCGACATTCGCGGTGAGGGTGGCTACGTCGTGGCCCCGCCGTCGAACCATGTCAGCGGTCGCGTCTATGCGTGGGAAGCGTCCAGCGACCCGACCGACGGCGTCCCGCTCGCAGAGATCTCCGCTGCGTGGCTTGATCGGATTGCAAGTCCGAAGCGATCTGCCGCGCCGATGGAGGTCGCCGCCGTCGTGGGCGAGGGCGGTCGAAACAACGCGCTGTTCACCCTCGGCCGGTCGCTTCGCGCGAAGGGCCTTGACGCTGGCGTGATCCTCAAGACGCTCACCGCACACAACGCCGTGGCCTGCATCCCTCCGCTGGACGATGCCGAGGTCGAGACCATTGCCCGAAGCGCCTGCTCGGTCGCACCGGGCCTATCGCCGGAGTACGCCGCCAAGGTCCGCCGACCGTCCGAACCCGCGGCGGTGGCGGCGATGATGGACGTTCTGCAGACCCCGGCCACAGAAGACCCCGAAGTGGAATGGCAAGACAAACTCCACCGCACGGCCAAGGGCGCGATCAAGAACACCTTCGCTAACGTCTGCTGCATCCTGCGCGGCGCGGGCGAGTACGCGTCCCTCCGGTTCAACGAGATGACCGTTTCGCCCGAACTCGACGGCGTCGCGGTCTCTGATGCGCGACTCGGTCGCATTCGCGAAGACATTGAAAACCGCTACGGGTTCAGCCCGGCCAACGACGGGCTCTGCCAGGCGCTCATTACCGTTGCCAGCGAACGGTCGTACCACCCGGTACGTCAGTACCTCGAGGCGCTGGTATGGGACGGCGTCCCGAGGCTCAACACCGTTGGCCCCGTCTACCTCAACGCGGAACACACCGACATCAACGAAGCGTGCATCCGCGCGTGGTTCATCTCCGCGGTCGCGCGCGCCCTGACCCCCGGCTGCAAGGTCGACACCTGCATGGTGCTGGTCGGCCCGCAGGGCGTCGGGAAGTCGAGCTTCTTCCGTCTGCTCGGGGGCGAGTGGTTCGCGGACACAGCGGTCGACCTCGAGGGAAAAGACGCCATGATGCAGATCAACCATGCGTGGGTCTACGAGCTCGGCGAGCTTGACCACGTCACGGGCCGCGCGCACGCGGGCCGCATCAAAGCGTTCGTCTCTTCCCAGGTGGACAAGTACCGCGCCGCCTACGCCCGGGCGGTCAGCAGTCATCCGCGCTGCAACGTCATCGTCGGGTCGACCAACGAAGAGGCCTTCCTTGCCGACCCTACCGGCGACCGGCGATTCTGGTGTGTGAAGGTGCCGCGCGCCATCGACCAGATCGCGCTGGCGCGGGACCGGGACCAGCTATGGGCCGAAGCCGTGGAGGCGCACCGCAAGCAGGAGCCGTGGTGGCTTAACGCCGACGGGGAGGCCGCGCAGCGGGAGGCCGCGGAAGAGTTCCGGACGGTCGATCCGTGGGAAGCACGCGTCACGGAGTGGCTAGACGCCCCCGAGCGGGCAGGAGACGGCGCCAAGGCGCTGACGTCCATCCGCATCCTCACGGCAGCGCTGGCGATGGAGCTGGCGCACGCCGGCCAGCGGGAGAGCAACCGCCTCGGAGGCATCATGCGGCGCCTCGGATACCGCTGCCACGTGCTGAAGATCGACGGGCGCAACGCGCGCATCTGGCAACGGGGTCTGTGACGCCGCTACACCCGCTACACCCCGCTACACCCTCTCAAAACGGAGGGTGTAGCGGCGCAAACCCCTACGCCGCAAGCGTCCAATGCTACCGCTACACCCGCTACACCCTCACGCGTATGTATAAGAGAGAGTGTAGTAGTGGGCTGTAGGCGTGGCGCTCTGAGAATGTGCCCCCCCTCGTGGGAAAACAGCCGTAGCGGGTGTAGCGGGTGTAGCGGGTGTAGCGGCTGGACGTCCCGAGGCGGCGGGCGCATGATGGGTGGACGATGCCGAGCGGCGTGGCGATAACCCCTGAAGAGCTTGCGACGGCGTTCCGCGTCTACATGGAGACCGGCGTGTTCGCGAAGGCCGCGCGGGCCATCGGGAAGGATGCGAGCGCAACCGCCCGTGCCCTGCGACGGCATCCGTCGAAGCCGGAAAGGGCCAGCGTCTACGCGCGTGAGCTGGACGCCGTCATGTCCGAAGCCGCCCGCCTCCAACGCGTCGCCCTCGCCCGCCTGCGCCCGATGCTGTCGGACGCCGACGCCAAGGTCGCGCAGGGCGCCGTGGCGCAGGTCAACGACACCAGCCGGGCGGCGGGCACGGCTCGCACGGCGCTGGCGAAGCTCACCGGGGAGCACGCCGCGGAGAAGGTCGCGGTAGAGGTCGACGATGACGCCCTGCTCGCCAAGCTCAACCGCCTTACGGGCCGCTGACCTGCGCCGGGAGCTCTCCCCGGCCGAGCGGGCGCGCGCCTTCCACCTGTGGCGCTACTGGGCGCGACCCGAGCAACTGCCCCCTCGAGGGGAGTGGCGCACCTGGCTGATCCTCGCTGGGCGCGGCTGGGGCAAGAGCCGCACGGGCGCCGAGTGGGTGCGCAGCATCGTCGCATCGGGCAAGGCGCGCCGCGTGGCGCTGGTGGCGAGGACCGCAGCGGACGTTCGCGACGTGCTCATCGAAGGCGAGAGCGGCATTCTCGCGTGCTGCCCCGACTCCGAGCGCCCGACGTGGGAGCCGTCGAAGCGCCGGCTGACCTGGCCGAGCGGCGCTATCGCCACGACCTACAGCGCCGAGGAGCCCGACCAGCTCCGCGGCCCTCAGCACGACGCGGCGTGGTGCGACGAGCTCGCGGCGTGGAGATATCCCGACGCGTGGGACCAGCTGCAGATGGGTCTGCGACTCGGCAGCGACCCTCGCGTGTGCGTCACCACGACCCCGCGCCCGACGCCGCTGGTCCGCGCGCTGGCGGCATCGGCGACCACGGCCATCACCCGCGGGCGCACCGCCGACAACGCCAGCAACCTCGCGCCGGGCGTCGTCGCCGCGCTCACCGCACGCTACGGGTCGACCCGCTTGGGGCGCCAAGAGCTTGACGGTGAAATCCTCGACGATGCCCCCGGCGCGCTCTGGCGACTAGCGCAGTTCGATGCATCTCGCGTGGACTCCGCGCCCGCCATGAGGCGCGTGGTCGTGGCGATCGACCCCGCAGTGACCGCGCATGAGGGCAGCGATGAGACGGGCGTCATCGTCGCCGGGGTCGGCCTCGACGGGCGCGCCTACGTGCTCGAGGACCTGTCGGGCACCTACCCCGCGGAGCAATGGGCGCGGCGCGCGGTCGAGGCGTACCGCCGCCACAAGGCCGACCGCATCGTGGCCGAGGTCAACAACGGTGGCGACCTCGTGGCGTCGGTCCTGCGCACGGTCGACCCCGCGTGCCACGTCGTGTCGGTGCGTGCGAGCCGTGGGAAGGCGTTGCGCGCCGAGCCCGTCGCCGCGCTCTATGAGCAGGGGCGCGTCTCGCACGTCGGGCTGCTGGCGCGCCTCGAGGACCAGTGCGCGGGCTGGGATCCGGCGACGGACACCTCGAGTCCCGACCGCCTCGACGCGCTGGTGTGGGCTCTCACGGATCTCGTGGTGGACAGGCCGATCGCTCCTTTGCAAGCGCGGCCAATGCTGGTACGGTCGCAGGGCCGCGCATGGTAGACACCATCTCCCGCTCTGAGTACGCAGCCCTCCAAGCGCCGCCATCGGCGTTTCTGGCGCGCGCGCCGTACAACGACCGGTTCCAGTACCGACTCGGGAGCAACCTTACCCCGCAGGCACTGTCGAACGTTCAGCGGCAAGCCGACATCGGCTACATGTACCAGTGGATCGACGTGCTCGACGAGCTGCGGGAGACCGACCCGCACCTCCACGCGTCGTTGTACCAGCGCGAAGCGCTCGTCGCGGGTTCGCCGTGGCAGATCGTGGGCGACGACCCGGCCATCAACGACTACGTGACGCGTGTTCTCGGCGACCTCGAGTCGCGCGGCGACATGGCGCTGTCGTTCACCGACCTCCTGCACCACATGCAGACGGCGGTTTACTACGGCCGATCGTGCGCCGAGGTCGTGTGGTCGCCAGACGGCCGACGCCCCGAAGCCATCGAGTTCGTCCACCCGCGCCGCCTCGCGTACGCGACCGACTGGCGCATCCACTTGTGGGATGCGACCGGCAGCGGGACCGCCATCGGCGCGCCGCAGACCGACGCGGAGCGTGCGTTCGCGCTGTTCCCCGGCATCCCGCTGGACATGTTCCCGAGCGGCAAGTTCATCGTGCACCGGCCTCGCATCCGCGGCGGCTACCCGACCCGCGAGGGCATCGGGCGCACGGTCTGCTGGTACGCGCTCTTCAAGAAGTTCGGTATGCGCGACCTCCTCGCGCTCACTGAGTGGGCGGGCCGCGGTCTGCGCGTCGGCGAGTACTCCAGCGGGTCGACGCCTGATAGCCCGGTGCGGTCGTCGCCTGAAGACGTGGCGGCGCTGCAGGAGGCCATCGAAGCGATGTCCTCGACGGTGTCCATCGTCATCCCCGACACCACGAAACTCACCGTGCTGGACGCCCCCAACGTCAACGCGTTGCACGAACATCTGGTGGCGCTCTGCAACGGCGAGATGAGCAAGGCCATCGTGGGCTCTACGCTGACCTCCGAGGTGGGCGAGGGCGGCGGCAACCGGGCGCTGGGTGAGGTGCACGAGCGCGTCACGCTGATGATCGCTCGCGGCGATGCCGAAGCCGTGGCGGGCACGCTGCGGCGCGACCTCATCCGCCCGATGGTCGAGCGCATGTTCGGCCGCGGGACGCCCGTGCCGAAGATCACCTTCGCCACCGACCCCGCGCAGGACCTCACCGAGCTCGCCAAGCGCCTCGACCTCGCAGCGCGCGCGGGCATCGGCATCTCGCAGACCGACGCCCGCAAGATGCTGCAGCTACCCGACCCGCTCGAGGGTGACGCCCTGCTGGTGCCGCGATGATCGACTTGACCCCGCCGAAGGGCGCGCAGGAAGCCGCTCGCCGCGCCCTCGAGGTCCGCGCGAAGAAGTCGCCCTCCGAGCGCGGGATGACGGCCGTGGGCATCGCACGCGCCCGCGACCTCGCCAACGGCAAGACGCTCTCACCTGAGACCGTGCGCCGGATGCTCGCGTTCTTCTCGCGCCACGAGGTCGACAAGAAGGGCTCGACCTGGGACCAGCAGGGCAAGGGCTGGCAAGCGTGGCACGGGTGGGGCGGCGATGCCGGATACGCGTGGGCGCGGAAAGTGGTTGACCAGATGGAATCCCGTCAGATGAGCTGTCCGATCACGATGAGCGCCGACCCCGTTTCGCAGAGCGTCATTCAGGTCGCGCGATGCGGCACCTTCGACGGGCACGCGCAGGGCGGCTTCGTGTTCGACCCGGCGACCTTCGATGTGCTCGTTCGGAACTTCGACGCGAGCGCCAACAAGCGGGTGCCGATCGACTATGAGCACGCGACCGAGATGACCACGGCCCCCGGCGTGCTGCAGAACGGCGCGCCTGCGGTGGGGTGGGTCACGCACCTCGAGTCGCGCGGTGAAGCGGGTCTGTACGCACACGTCGACTGGGTCGACCCGCAGGCCGTCGAGCGCATCCGCATGGGCCAGTACGCGTACTGTTCGCCCGCGGTGGTGTTCGGCGCCATCGACCCCGAATCCGGGCAGCCCATCGGCCCGAAGCTCACCAGCGTGGCGCTGACCAACCGGCCGTTCCTCGACGGCATGGCGGCGCTGACCGCACGCGACCCTGTGGCGGCGTCTCTCGCACCTGAGAGCGTCCACGTACCGACCGCCGCGGCGGTCCAGAAAGAGACGACCATGGAACCCGAGAAGAAGAGCCCGCTTGCGGGTCTCGCCGTCAAGATGGGGATGGACCCCGAGGCGGCCGAGAACGAAATCATCGCAGCCATCGAATCCCTCCTCGAGAAGTTCGAGCAGAACCAGATGGCCGAGGCCGCTCAGATGAGCGACCGCGTCATCGCCGACAACCGCGCCCCGGCCGCCGCCCGCGACCGCCTGGTGAAGCTCTGCCGCGCCGACCGCGCGACCTTCGATGCGCTGTACCCGGCCGTCGAAGCGCCGGCGTCCGACGCGAAGCTCATGAGCGCCCGCGTGTCGCCTCAGGGCGGCGTTCCGGCGTCGCGCGTCGTCGCCCCCGTCCGCCACGCTGACGCCGCGGACGACCGCGCCGCGAAGCTGATGTCGGACCACGGCCTGTCCTACAAGGACGCCCTTCTCCGCGCCTCCCGCGACCTCCGCGATGAGGCCCTCGCTCCCCTCACCGCAGCTCTCGGAGGCTGAACCCCATGACCACGTCACGTCGCATTCCTCAACTGGTTACTCCCTTCAAGGTGGTGTCTGTCACCGCCGCCGAGGGCGCCGTCCTCACGCTCCTGTCGAGCGTGGACAACACTGTCGCTCTCCCCGTGGGCGCCGACCCCAACCCCATCAGCGTGGAGATCGTCGGCATCGCGCTGCAGGCGATCGTTTCGACGCAGACCGGCGCCGACCTCGTGACCGCGGGCGTGTACCCCGGCATCGCCGCCGCCAGCATCACCCGCGGCCAGCTCCTCACGATCGCTGACACCAGCGGCGGCGTGAAGCCCGCGGCCCCCGCCGGCGGGACCAACGTCGGCGTCATCGGCTACGCGATGGAGTCCGCCTCGACCGGCGAACGCGTCGCAATCGACATCCGCATCGGCAGCTTCCAGGGATGACCATGAGCAACACTCTTCAGAACCTCCAGTCCGCGATGCTCGCATCGCACGGCATCGGCGCGGCCGAAGCCGCCCACCTGATGTCGCTCTCCCCGAGCGCCGTCCACATCGACCGCGCGCTGACGAACCTCGCCGTCCAGTACAACAACCGCGAGTACATCGCGGATAGCGTGTTGCCGGTGCTGAGCGTCAAGCACCGCTCGGACAAGATCTTCGCGTTCCCCGTGACCACGATGCAGGAGATCTCGGCGAGCGCCGCGGCCTCTCCCCGTGGCATGCCGGGCGAGGTCAAGTACGACATCACCTCGAACCTGACCTACTCGGTCAGCGACTACGCGTTGATGGACTTCGTCTCCAACGACGAGATCGCCAACGCCGATGCGCCCCTGCAGCCGAAGATCTACGCGCAGGACATCGTGATGAACTTCCTGATGCTCGCGCGCGAGCAGCGGGTTGCCAACGTCGCGTTCGCGTCGGGCAACTACGGCGCGAACACCGCCGCCCTCTCGGGCGCCGGGCGTTGGGACGTCCCGACCTCGGACCCCATCCAGGACATCGAGACCGCGATCGAAGCGTGCTTCGTCCGCCCGAACACCATGGTCATCGGCGCGCAGGTCTGGATCAAGCTCCGCAACCACCCGAAGGTGCTGCAGTACATCCTGAGCCGCGCGACCACCACCATGGGTGACGTGCCGCTGCGCGTGAACGAGCAGCTCTTCGCCGAGGCGTTCGGCCTCGACAACGTGGTCATCGGCCGCGCGAAGTACAACAGCGCCCGCGAAGGCGCCAGCGCCTCGAGCGACTACCTCTGGGGCAAGTCGACCGCGCTCATCCGCGTGGAGAAGACCCCGTCGCCGCGCGCCACCCGCACGTTCGGCTACACGTTCCGTTTCGGCACGATGGAGACCCGCGAGATCGTGGACAACCTCCGCGGCGTCCGCGGCGGCGTGTTCATCAAGACCAGCCACAGCGATTCGGAGTTCGTCATCGGCGGGGCCACCACCGGCTTCCTCTACACGACCTGCGTGTCCTGACATGAGCAAGCGCCGAGCACAGCCCGTGACGGCGCTTGCTGTCGCCCCGGCGCCGGAGGTCGAAACACTTCCGGCGCTGGTGCGCTACTTCGCTCGCGTGAAGATCATTGCGAGCGTGACCTACGAACCGGGGCAAGAGATCCCCGAGTCCGTGGCACTAGACGGCTTCACCGAAGGCAAGGAGTACGACTGTGGCTGAACAGACTACGATCGCGACCTCCACTGACCTCACGGCGCGGCTGTCTACCGCCATGTACGCGCGCCTGTTCGCCAAGAACGGCGGCGCAACGCCCGATACTTCGTTCCGCGATCTGTGTCTGGCCGAGGCCAACAGCCTCTTCCGCACGATGACGCGTGTGGCCTTCCCGGCGGGCATCTACACGACGACCGACACCCTCGACCCGGCGATGGTCGGCTGCGTGGTGGACCTGGCGTGTGAGATTGCCGCGCGACGACACGGCATCTGGGATGAGAACGGCGCGTTCGCAGAGCAGGGCAAGCGCGCTCGCGAGCTCATCAAGCAACTGAACCGCGACGCTGACGCGCGGGCCGCCGGGTCGACGAACACGCCGCCCAACCCGCGCGCGCGGGTCGGCAACGCGACCACGGGCGTCAACGCGTACACCAACGTCTGGAACCGCATCGCCGACTACAAGGACACGGGGACGTTCTGATGATCGGCCTGACCGCGACCATCGCTGCGATGCAGTCCGCGGTCATCCGGTCGTTGTCCCCTGCGCTGGCGGCGGGCGGCCGATTGGTCGGCTGGTACGCGCGCGCGAACCACCCGTACACCAACCGCACGTACCGGCTGCAGCGGTCGACCGAGTACCAGTTCACCACCGGGTCGTTCGAGGGCGGCTACACCATCCGCATCGACGGCGGGATGCACTACGGGTCTTACGTCGATCAGGGCACGAGCATCAACCACCGCACGGGGCGCCCCAATCGGCCGTACCCGTTCCTTTCGGACAAGACGCGTCTGGGTTCCTACCGCGTGTCCCCCCCATGGGCCGCGGAGGGTGATACGGTCGCCCGCATCGTAGAGGCGTCCATGGTGGGCGCCATCGAGACTTTATGACCATCGCCACGCTTGCCAGCATCGACACCGCGCTTCTGGCTGCTCTAGCCGCCTGCGTAGCGACGCCGCAGACTGCCCCCGCGCCGTTCGCGCTCGTGGCGCGGTACGCGGGCCCTGTGACCCGTGAGGGCCTCTCGCGCGTGTGCGGTGGACAGTACCCGGCGGCACTGTTGCGTTTCGACGGTGAGGTGCCGACGCGCATCGTCAACACGCTCATGGCGGGCATCGAAGATCGAGGCGTCGCGGCGTGGTCGGTCATTGTGGTGAGTGAAGAGCCTCGCGAGATCGACGATGCGATCAACGCCGTCGCGGTCGGCGCGCCGGGCATCCTGCAGTTGCTCGACGTGGCGATGGGTGCGGTCAACGGCCTGCTCATTGACGGGCTGTGGGGCCAGCGCCCGGCGCGGGTCTCTTCGACCACTCCCGAGCTCGTGGAGGCGGGCGTGGTGTACGCCTACGCCGCGCGGGTCGAGGCCATGCGCGACCTCCCGCTGGCCGTCAACGTCGACCCCGGCGCGGCGCTGCCGCTGCTCAACCCTGTGATCGGTGACGTCAACCTGACGGGCACCGGCTACACGTCCAACCCCCTCGTTGCCTTCGAATCGGAGCCCAACCCATGAAGCTACTCATCCTGGCCGTCAACGATCGGATGGCAACGCTGATCGACCGCAACGGCCACGCCTTCCGCGGTCGGTACGCCGGTCGCGATCGAACGGGCGCGGCGCTCCCTGAGGGCGAGCTGGTGTCTGATCACACGCACTACCGCCGCGCCATCTCGCGCGGCGACATCACGCTCGTCGCAGAGCAGGAGCACTCCTCATGAGCATCGCGATCCCCGGCCTGTCGGCGTCTACGAAGACGCCGGCGGTCTACCTCAACGTCATTCTGGGCGGCCCCGGCACCAGCGCGGGCGCCGCGCCGGAAACCATTCTCCTCATCGGCAACAAGCTCGAAACCAACATCACCGCGGCGGCCCCCACGATCGACGTTGCTTCGGGCATCATGGCCCTCGCGACCCCGACGTTCTGCGCGTCGGCCGAAGACGCGTCGTTCCTCTGCGGTCAGGGCTCGGAGCTTCACCGCATGGCGCGCGCGGTCTTCGCGCAGTACCCCGCCGCATCGCTCTACCTCGCCGCCAACGCGGTCAGCGAGGGCTCGTCCGCCACCGCAGTGTTGACGTTCGCGACGACCGCAACGGCCGACTTCGCCGTGCGGTTGGTTCTCTGTGACCAGGTGCTCGAGGTTCCGGTGGCCACGGGCGACACGCCCACGGTCATCGCCACCGCGTGCGCCGTCGCGATCAACAATGCCGCGGATCTGCCGTACTACGCGCAGTTCGTTGCGGGCGTGCTGACGATCACCGCCAAGATGGCGGGCGTTCGCGGCAACAGCCTCATCGTCGATGCCTACTTCGTGCAGTCGACCTTCTCGATTCGCATCACGGACTCGTCGACCACGAGCCCCGGCGGCACGACCGGCCAATGGACGACCATCAACGACATTTACGGGGCTGAGTTCTCGTTGATCGGCGGCACGACCGCGGACAGCATCGCGGCCGTCATCACGGCCATCGCCTCGCAGCGGTACAACCGCATCGTGGTCGCCTCCAACGACAGCGCCAACCTGACCGCGCTGGTCACCCACCTCGACTCCCTTGCGGGCGTCACCGTGGGCCTCCGGCAGCAGGGCCTTGCGGCCGTCATCAGCACGCTCGGCACCGCAACGACCCTCGCCACGGCGTTGAACGCGTCTCGGTTGCAGGTCGGCTGGCACTACGCGTCGAAGATCCCCGGCCCCGAGGTCGCGGCGATTCTTGCGGCCGCCCGGCTCGCGGGCGACGGCAGCGTCGGCGGCATCCTCGTGGGCGAGTCCGCCGACCCGGCGGCCAACCTCGACGGCGTGCAGCTCGCCACGGTGCTCGCGCAGACCGCGGCCCTCGACCAGCCCACGGCGACCGAGGTCGAGTCGGCGCTGAACAACGGCCTCGCGGTGCTCGTGCCCTCCAACGCGCGCCCGGGTTTCTGCGCCCTCGCGCGGTCGATTACCTCGCGCTCGCAGGCGAACAGCGTCCCGAACTTCGCGGTCATTGACACGGAGTTCGTCACCGTGTGCGACTACGTGGCGGACGACCTCCAGAGCAACCTCGCCACGAGCTACCAGGGCTTCAAGCTCGGGGCCGACAGCGCCAACGGCAACCCGCCGCTCTCTCCGCGCGTCACGACGCCGTCGTTGGTGCGCGCGTACATCCTCGACCGCCTCGCGGGCTACGAAGCGCGGAGCATCCTGCGCGACGTCACCGCGAACGTGTCGCTGCTCGTGGTCGAGGCCGACGCGCAGGTGTCGGGTCGGCTCAACTGTGAGATCCCGTGCGAGCCGGTCAGCGGGCTCCACATCATCGCCGGGAACGTCCGGCAGATTGCGAGCCTCTGAACATGGCAACGATCTACTCCGGGCCGGGTTTCGTCACCGTTAACGCGGTGCCGGTGCTCCAATCGTCCAGCATCGACTTCGACGTGGACACGCAGAACAAGGACGTGCAGACCCTCCTACTCGGCACGGCGGGGTTCTCCGTCGGCCCGCAGAAGGTGATGGTCCGCGTGGAGAACGCCGTTCCGCAAAGCGGTCTGGAGTTCGACTGGGTCGGCATCGCGCTCGCGCAGGCCGTCGTGACCCTCGGCTTCAAGATCGCCGGGAAGATGTACACCTGCACGGGCGACATCCGCACCGCGAAGATCGGCACCAAGGTCGCCGACGCCAACTCCGTCTCGTGGGAGTTCCACGGCAAGATCACCTCCATCGCCTGATCGTGGTACGGTCGCGGGCGTGAGTGCCCTCGACCAGTTCCGCGTTGGTTCTTCCCTCGCCAAACTCCTCGCCGGGCGCGTGCGCCCACACAAGCTCTTCTCCATCGAGATCGCCCGCAACGACGGGCGCGCCACGCTGCCGCTCGCCGTGCGGTCGCTTACCGCCGACGATGCGGCGCGGGCGCACGCTGACGCGATCAAGTGGCTGGTCAGCACGGGCGGCTGGCAGCGCGAAGACCTCATCGGCGATGCAGGTGACGCCATCCTCAACCTCGAGGTGATGGTGCAGACCCTCACGCGCGCGCTGGTGGACCCTGAGAAGCCCGACGTGGCGTTCGCGGCCGATGCCGCGGAGGTGCGGAAGTTCTTCGAGGTCGACGAGATCCGCGCGGTCTGGGATGAGTACGCGTCGTGGTCGCAGGAACGCTCGCCGTTCCGGTCGCTGAAGACGCTGGCCGAAGTGAAGGAGGTAGCTGACGCGCTGGGAAAAGGGCAGGCGTCGATGACCAGCTTGCCGCGCTACGAATACACTACGCTTCGCAGCATTATCACTGCACTGGTCGACCAGCGTGCGACATGGACGACGCCGAACTCCTTGGGTATCTCGCCGCCGACCGACTCGCCCGCGGACTACTCCGCGAGCTCGACCCCGACGATGACCGTCGGTGAGGTGGAGTAGTGCCGCGCGCCGTCCTGGAGATCACCGCGGACACGTCGGGCATCGTCGCGGCGTTCGGCGCCATTCGCACCGCCGCGCAGCAGACCGAGCGCGATGTGCGGTCGTCGATGCAGCGCGCTGCGACCGGGTCGGCCGGCGTCTACCGCACCTCCGCCCGGCAGCAGGTCGCCGAGGGCGAACGAGCGGCCACGCGCACCGTGTCGTCGTTCATCCGCGCCGAAGAGCAGAAGCGACGCGCGGCGATGCTGACCGTTGCAACGCAAGAGCGGGTCGAGCGCGACGCTACGGCGCTGGCGCGCACCGAAGCCGCCAAGCGCGGGCTCACCGCTGAGCAGGAGGCGCGGGTCAAGCAGACCGCCGCAGAGCGCCTGACGCGGGTCTACGAGACGGAAGAGAAGCGCCAGACCGCCATCGCACGGCTAGAGCAAGCGACCCGCGACCGCAACCGGTCGAGCGTCGCGCACGACGTTCGGCGCGGCCTGACCGTGGGGCGCGACGCGGCCATCAACGTCGCTCGCACAGCACACACGCAGATTCAAGACGCGCGCGCGCAACGGGCCGAGAGTGAGCACACGCTGAACTCTGCGTTCTATCAGGCGGGCATCGGTGGCGATCAGGCGACCGCGATGCGGGCGCAGATCCAGACGGCCATCACCACGGGCCCCCTGCGCGGCCTGTCGATGGACACGCTCTCGCAGAGCCTCATGGGCGCGCAGACGCAGTTCAGCGTGCTGTCGGGCGCGACGCCCGAAGCGCGACAAGCCAACCTCAATCGCCAGCTTGAACTCGCGTCTTTCGCGCGGTCTACGTTCCAGGATCCCGCGGAGGTCATGCGCGTCGGCGGCATGCTCTCGCAACAGGGCATCCGCGGCGCGGACCAGATGCCCATTCTGCAATCCCTCACGGGCATGGCACAGGCGGGCAGCATCGAGCTGTCGACCCTGACCAGCACCGCGCTCGGGCCGCTCATGGCGAACATCGCGCGCGCCACGAACGCCAACCAGACCCCGGCGCAACGCGCTGCGGCTGTGCGTGGCGCGGTCGGGGAGACGGTGGCGGTGGGCGAGATTGGTGCCGCCGCGGGTCTGACGCCGCGCGACTCCCTCAACGCGTTGGCGAAGATGCGGAGCAGCGTCGAGAACCCGATGATGGCCGAGCGGCTGGACACGCGGCTGCGTGCTGCGAACCGAGCCGACCTAGCGGACCAGCTCATCACGCGCGATCCCGCGGGCCGTGCGTCTCTGCGTAATCGTGACGCGGTCGGGCTGATGTCGTCGCTGGTGTCGGGCATGGGAGGCGACGCCCCCGCGGTCACGAACCTGCTCTCCGCGGGCGGACAGAACGCGGCGATGGTTCTGGACGCGCAGCAACGTCGGCTCATTGTCGGCATGGCCTCGCAGACTGAGGGCGGCGGCACGATTGCCCAGCGGGTCGCAGGGATGCAGGCGCAGGGCGCGCGGTTCGGGGAGGCGGATGTTGCGCGCGGGTCGGCCATCGTCAACGCGGAGCAACGCACCGCGCTGCAGTCGTCCGAAGAGTCGCGTTTGTCCGCGCTCAGCGACAACACGAGCAGCCTCAACCAGCTCTCCAACGCGTTCGCGGGCTTCGTGGCGCGCAACCCGCTCGGGATGACCGTCGCCGCGGCTGCTGTCCCGTTGGCGGGTCAGGTCGCGGCGGGCGTGGCGGGTCGCGCGGTCGCGGGGACCGCCATCGGGCGCGCGCTCGGCATCGCAGGGACCGGCGCGGGCGGCGGTGGGCTGCTCGCAAGCGCCAGCAGTCTGGCGGCGGCTGGTGGCGCGGCGGGTTTCGCAACGATGGCGGCGGGTGGCCTCGCGGCTGCGGGCACCGGGCTCGCAATCGGCGGTCAGATCAACAGCGCGATGGGTCACACGCAGCAGAGCGACAACCCGTTTAACGCAGCGTTCTACGTCGAGTTCGGGCGCAGTGTGCGTGACGCCGTGCGCGACGGCATCGCGTCCGCTCCCATCACCGCGTCGGTCTCCCCGGTCGACGCCACGCACGCAGCCGCGCAGGGGCCCCGCCGATGACCGTTTTCGATGTGATTCCAGAGGCGTCCTACCGCGGGATTCTGTTCCCCGTGGAGAGCGCCGATGTCGACGGCGGAACGGACTTCGTGGAGCACACGGCCTACCGCCGACGCGGCGCCGACATGGAGCCCGCGGGGCTGAAGGCCTACAAGGGCTCACTGACCATCCCGTTGCTCAACACGGGGCCGCTCGTTCAGCGGTACGGCACGCTGTGGCCCGACCTCCGCGCCGACCTCGTGCAGATGTTCTCGGACCACCCCATCGGGACGTTGATCCACCCGACGTGGGGGTCCCTCGAGGTCGCGATTCTGTCCTGGGCGACGAAGGATGCGCCCGAGGTTCGCAACGGCCAACGCCTGACCGTCCAGTGGCAAGAGCACAACGCGTCGCTCGCCGCGCTGATCACCCTCGACGGGTCGGTCACGACGGACCCGACGACCACGGTGCAGAGCCTTGCCACGACCGCCGACAAGCTCTCCGCGGGCAAGGCCGGATACGTCCCTCTCGCGCCGTCGTTCATCAGCACGATGACGCTGCTCGAGTCGTCGTTGTTGCTTCCGTTCTCCGAGGTGCAGGGCGCTTTCTCGTCGATGTTCTCGCTGCTCAACGCGGCGCTTTCGCTACCGTCGATGACGGGGCTTGATGCCGCCGCCGCATACGCGTCGCTGTTGACGCTGCGGGTCTCGCTGCAGGGCTACTACGCGCGCTTCGCGCCGGGCATCGCAGGCGTGCGGTACTTCGTCGTCCCCGCTGCCATGGGCGTGTGTGAGATCGCTGCGAGCGTCTACGGCGACATCAGCAAGACGTCGCTTCTCTACGCCGCCAACAGCTTCGCGGACCCGTTGCTGGTCCCCGCTGGCACCGTCGTGACGGTGCTGCCGACATGACGATTGACCCGACGCCGTACGACCACAACGTCGACCTGTTGCTCTGCACGTCGGGCACGGCCATCGACGTGTGGGATGAGTACGTGATCACGCTTGACATGCTCCAATCGGGCAACGCGTGGACGTTTGCGTTCTGGCGGTCTGCGGCGCGCCGCACGACGTGGGACATCATCAAGACCCTCGTGCGCGCGGGCGACGACGTGGCCCTGTCTATCGACAATGCGACGCAACTGACCGGGCGCATCGAGACCATCCGCACCGAAGCGTCCCGCAAGGACGGCGCGACGGTCATTCTCTCGGGTCGCGACCTGGCTGGCCCCGCGATGGACTTCGACGCTGACCCCAGGTTGTCGATCGCCAGCATGTCGCTCGGGGAGGCGCTGCCGCAGGTGTTCGGCCCGCTCGGGGTGCCGGTGCGCGTGGTGGATAGCATCGCCAACGTGCGGGTGACTTCTGGCCGCGCGCATGGCC
>Ga0114959_10002083_pt1 | contig 16770 bp, 17 predicted proteins | sample C_130625_EF_Meta_FD_87317 | JGI IMG/M metagenome (GOLD analysis project Ga0114959, IMG submission 87317) | Freshwater microbial communities from Lake Croche, Canada to study carbon cycling - C_130625_EF_MetaG | ecosystem: Environmental > Aquatic > Freshwater > Lake | place: Lake Croche, Canada...
AATGAAAAGTCTTGGATATTATAAAATATGGGAATGTGGTTTAAAAAAATGGATTTACAAAAAAATAAAATGTGTTAACTAAAAATCCACTCAATTGAGTGGATTTTTTATTTATAATCATTTATGTTATGCTTCTGTTGAAACTTCAACTTCGGAGTAAACAGTTTCTAACATTCTAAGTGATACTTGGTAAGGGTCACAGTTAGAAGCTGGTCTTCTATCTTCAAAATATCCTTTATTCTCAACAATTGCTTGTGCTGGAATTCTGATAGAGGTATCTCTTGTGGAAAATCCATAACTAAAATCGTTGATACTTGATGTTTCGTGAGCACCAGTTAATCTTTGGTCGTTATGCAATCCATAAACACTAATGTGTTCTTTTTGATACTTTTCTAATTTAGACATAGTTTCTTTGATTACATCTAATCCACCTTCTTCTCTCATTTCTTTAGTAGAGAAGTTAACATGACAACCAGTTCCGTTCCAGTCACCTTTTAATGGTTTAGGGTGTAAAGAGACTTTAACATTATATTTTTCAGCAACTCTTTGTAATAAATAACGAGAAACCCATAATTGATCAGAGCCTTCTAAAGCGGTAGCTGGTCCAATTTGATATTCCCATTGTCCTAGAAGAACTTCAGCATTAATACCAGAGATATCTAAACCAATTTCCATACACATATTCATATGTTCTTCAACAATATCTCTACCAACTACATTATCAGAGCCGATACCACAGTAGTAGTCACCTTGTGGTCTTGGTGTTGATTTTGGATCTAAAGTAAATCCTAATGGAATACCTTCACCAATACCAAATGGAATCATTGGTTTGTGGGTTAATGTATATTCCTGTTCCCAGCCGAACCAAGGAAGTTGTAATTTATCACCTGAATTGATATTCAATTCATTAACTTTTTGAGATAGCTTTCTTCTATTGTTTGTTTTGTGTGCTGTTCCGTCTGTGTTAAGAACTTCACAGAAAACTAATTTATTTGGTCCTTTTCTGAATGGATCATTTGTTACAAATACAGGTTTTAGTAAACAGTCTGTGTTTTTACCTTTACCTGATTGTGCTTGTAATGTTGAACTCCCATCAAATGACCATATAGAATAGTCAGAAGGATTCATTGAATTAATCTCTGAAGCGATTTTAGTTTTACTTCTAAGTTGTTGAGGGTTTGAACCATCAAGCCAAATGTACTCTAATTTTATATTACTCATAAATTATTTGTTTTTTTATTTTATTATTTTTACTAAACTTTGTTTAATTTGGTTACTAAAATAAATACAAAAATTTAAAAATGAATAAAGTAATATTACAACTTTGGGAGGAATCTAATTCCAAAGATCAATTTCTTAGCAATGGCTGTTCATTACATTTAAATGTTAAGGAAAGAGACATCTATGTATCTTCGATCTATAATAATCGAGATAATTCAACTATTCCTAATAAATATGATAGAATTATTGGCGAGTGTGTAGAGGTTTTTGTAGAAGATAAAATATTTAATATGATTCTAGAAAGGAATTCTGTTAAAATCAATGAATCATCTTTTCAAAATTTATTAAAATTTGAAGAAATAATATTCAACACAGATAATATATGATTACTTTATATTACTTAATATCTATTTTATTTGCTTTTAATGAAGTTTATTATGTTTTTAATAAAACTAGACTAGATATTAGTATTAAGTCTTTGGATGTTAAGTCTTTTAGTAAATTTGATATCTTACATTATGTATTCAGACTAATGTTTTGGATTTGGATAGTTATAGGTTTGTGGTCGTCTCGATCAGAAATGTTTATATTTCTTGGTTTATTACATCTTATTAGATTTCCATTCTACCATATAAGTAGAAAACTTTATATTATATGGGATAATATTTTACCAAGTATATCTATAATTTTTATACTAATTATTATTTTTTATAAAATTATAAGTTAAACTTCTTTAGATGTTGCTCAGTTATGATAATAAACTCATAGCCTTTTGTGTTACACCAGTTAATCATAGTTTCCCATTTGTTCTTATTCTTGTAAGCCATTTTAAGATCATACTCAAAGTTTTTTAACTTCTTCATACCGTTCTCAGGAACAACCATTTTACCTTCGTTTAAGTCCTGAACCATCTTATACTCTTTGAATGGTTTAACCTCTACAACTACTTGTTTAAGTACTCCTTCAGAGTTTCTCATCTCATAATAGAAGTCTGGATAATAAGAGTGTTCTTTTAATTTAGTATCACCATTATCAAAGTGTGTCATTTGATACGGTATTCTTAGACACTCAGCACCCCATTTAGTTATAGTTTGGTTATTATCTAACCAAGTCATTATCTTCTTTTCCCAAGAACTTCTATAATAAACACCTCCTTGTGTGTTCAATTTAATTACCTTGTCTTTGTATTTTGGTATATAGTTACCTTGGTTGTAATTAGCGTTATTTGGTTTTGAATTTAACATACCTTAGATTATTTATTTTATATATAAAAGAAAATAGATTTCCATGGGTAAATTAGTAGATAGAATAGGATTAAGAATGTTGGTTGATGGTGATGGCTTGGCGGATAACTTCAAAAATAACTCATTGTATTTCTACGAGAAATATCAAAAGTCGGATAAAGATGTCAAATCTGTTGATGTTAGTGATATATCACCAGGTAATTTTTATCATTTTCACTATTTAGATGATTCTAACTGGATGAAATGGTCTCCTGTATTTGTTACTAATTTTAAAAAAATATCAAATCAAATAGTAATATTTGGAGTTAATTTTAATTTTATACCATTAGAAGTTAGGGCTTATCTATTTGATAATTTTATGATTGAGGAAGATTTTGAAAAAGATAGACCTTTAAAAGTTAATTATGAAGGTATGTATAGTGAGTTAATTAAATATGGATTTGAATATGCTTTAGTTGAATACAATGCATTACAGATTAAAATTACGCATAGAATAGTGATGAATTCTGTTCCAAGATTCTTAATTGCGGGTCACCCTAAAAATAAATACGATCCAGGTAAACTATTTAGTATATGGCAAGCTAAGTTAAAAGATAAAGATAAAAGAAATCAAGAAATAATGAAATCAACAATTGATGACTTTTTTGACACTAAAGGTGAAATTAACGAAAAGTATGTTTTACTTAAGGACCATATTAAAAGAATTCAGACCAATTTGAGAAAATATGGTAATAGATAATAATATATACTCTATAAAAATTACAATTCTAAATGAGACATCTAAGAAAATTTGAAGAACTTACTTACTCTACATATATGAGCGCTGCTGATAAAATGACTGGGTATGGTCAAGTTAAGAAAGCGGAAGAAGTTAAATCACATGCTAAAAATATGGCTATGATGATTATAAGAAATATGAATTTTGATATTTTAGTTAGTAATGTTAAAGAATTTCCAATGGAAAAATTTCACACAGCTAGAGTATTTAAATCAGGAAAAGATTGGACTCTTCAAGTTATTTTTGAATCTAATGATGGATATACACATAGTTTAATATCCAATGTTACACCTGAGGGTGAAATTAGTTGGAAGGAAGGTAATAAATTTATGAATAGAAAATCTACAATTAAGTTTGGTCAACTAATTGAACAACTTTGTCTTTTTCAACCAGATTTTATTGGATACTTAAAAGAGTATAACTTAAATTCTGGAGATCTTAAACTAATACAAAGAACTTATTATTTGTAATATATAAAAAACCTACTGAAACAGTGGGTTTTATTGTTTTTAGAGAGACTTATATTTTTTAATATATAAACGAAATACTTTTTAATAAATGGCATCATATAATCAATTCCAAGCAGGTTCAGGTCAAAGTAATTTTGCCTATACTAACAGTGCTGTTGAAAATAAAGGACTTTTTAATAGAATTTTAAGAGGTTTATCATCTTACGGTATGAACTATGATGATATGATTGTTAGAAACCAAGTCGGTATTGGAATAAACGAAGATCCATATGCTGCTAGAGGTAACTCAATGTATGACTTCTTCTCTCAAAGAGCAGTAGCTTCTGTATTAAACAGAAAATCTATTCCTTATTTAGATAAAGCTTATGGTGATAAAAGAAGAATTTTAAGAGAATATTCAATTAAAGATGAAATTAGAGATTTTATTAGTTCATTAGCAGATGAAAGTATTGTTTATAATGATGAAAGAGATTTCTGTTTCCCTAAACCCTTATCAAATGATTACTCACAAGAGATTAAAGATAAGTATCAAGAGTATTTTGAAAAGATTTATAATAAGTTTGGATTCTCAGATAGTATAACTGCCTGGAATATGATGAAAGACTTCCTTATTGATGGCTATTTAGCATTAGAAATTATTTATGATGATAAAAAGAAAAATATAATTGGTTTTAATAGATTAAGACCTGATACTTTAGTTCCAGCATTTGAACCATCTATTGGTCACTTGTGGATTCAGTTTCCTGAAGATCCTCAATTAAGAAGAATCTTCTTAGATTCTCAGTTAGTTTATATTTCTTATTCTAGTCAAAATGATTATTCAGAGACATCTTATGTTGAAGGTTTAATTAAACCTTATAACCAACTAAAGATTCTTGAGCAAACAAGAGTAATGTTTAACATTATCAATGCTACAGTTTATCAAAAGTTTACTATTCCTATTAAAGGTTTATCAAGACAAAGAGCTGAAGAACAAATTGGTCAATTAATAAATGACTATTCGGAAGAAGTTGAATGGGATGATTCACTAGGCACACTAACTATCAACGGTGCTAAACACTTACCTTATAACAAACAAATTTGGTTTCCGGATGGAGATGCTGGTACGCCAGCTATGGAATTAGTTTCACCTGAGGGACATAACTTAAATGAATCAGATATGTTAACTTGGTTTTATAATGCTTTGAAAAGAGCATCTAAAATTCCTTTTCAACGTTTTGATAAAGAAAATGGTGGTGGTAACTTAATCAATGACTCGGCGGATATGACGAGAGATGAGATTAAATTTTACAACTTTATTAATAGATTAAGAGCTAACTTTAAAGAAATCATTGTTAAGCCTTTGAAACTTCAAATGTTAATTGAATTCCCTGAGCTAAAACAAGATGAAATTTTATTAAATCAAGTTGATATTAGCTTTAACTCAAATCAAGTATTTGAAGAATGGAAAAAACTGAATAACTTGTCTAAGAAAGCTGAAATCTTTGGTAGTTTAGTTGGTATTATGAATGGTGAAAAACCTTACTTCCATGTTGAGTATTTAATTGATAATGTATTCAAATTAACTCCTGAGGAAAAAGCAGAAAATCAAAAATATTGGGCTAAAGATGCTGCCGGTATTGCTACCGCTCCCGAAGGTGGTGCTCCAGGTGGTGAAACACCAGCAGAAGGTGGTGAAGCCGCTCCTGAGGCACAAGCCGCTCCTGAGGCACAAGCCGCTCCTGAAACTCCTCCTGCTGAAGGTGGTACTGAAGGCGGAGGCGAGTTTGAATTCTAAAACTTACTATAAAAAAAGAAAAACCTCTCAATTTGAGAGGTTTTCTTATGATATCAATTTTGGAAGTGCAAAGTAAAATGACTTTACTTTGTTATCTACTATATTTTGTCTAAGTTCTAACTCCATTTCAGATTCTATTAGACTTTCAAGAATTTTACCCCACTCAGTATTTATTATTTTAATTTTTATTTCTAACTCTAAAACATTATTACCTTTTAGTATAAATTTCATAAACTTTATAACAGATGATGCTTTTTTAAGAACATCAAAGTCATCTGTATCATCAGTGATAAAATTTACATACATAACACCGGGAGGTCCAGATATATCTAAAGCAAACTCAATCTTTTTATCTTCTAAAATTGAATTTAATTTAATATCTCTTTTATATTCTTTCCAATTACTAAAATTAGACAATAAATCCTCGTATTGTTCTAAAGTATTATTGTCTAATTTTATATTAAAAGATTTTATTGACTCCATTGAATGTGTGTTAAAACATTTATTTTTAAAATACTGTGAAGTCTATCTGTTTTCTTTCTAAATCTACTGACTTAACTACAACTCTAAGAGGATCACCCAATCTTATTTTATCACCCATCTCATTAGTTACTGTATAGTTATTTGTATCAACTGACCATTTACCTTCAAGTGATTGATATCTAACCATACCTTCACATTTACTTTCAATTAATTCAACATACATACCCCAATCACTTACACCTGAAACAATACCATCAAATACTTTTCCAATCTTATCTAATAGATATTCAGCTTGTTTGTATTTAATTGAATCTCTTTGAGCCTTAGCGGCTACTAATTCTCTTTCTGAGCAATGTTTTGCCATTTCTTCTAGTTTACTTCTATCTATTTTCATAGTAATTATATCAAAGGAAAAGATTAAGTTTTAATATATATGTAAGACAAAAATAATTAAAACAAAATGATTAAAAAAGGAAGATCTGTAACAATAAGAATAGAACAAGAAGTGTATGATAAGATATTAAAGGAAGCAATTGATAAGTCTGTTATTGAAAATAAAATAGTTAAGGTATCTGATATAATAAGAGAAAAATTGAAAAAATAATATGAAAAAGCTAACAACAGAGGAATTTATAAAAAAATCAAAATCTATAAATGGTGATAAATATGACTATTCATTAGTAGAATATACAGGAACTAATAATAAAATAAAAATCATATGCAATGAACATGGTGAATTTTTTCAAAGAGCATCAGCCCATATAGATGGGCAAGGATGTATGGAGTGCAGATTGAAAAATAGAAGAACCGGATTAGATGATTTCTTAAAAAGAAGTGTTGAAATACATGGTAATAAATATAATTATTCATTAGTGACAGAGTATAAAAATTCTTTAACCAAAGTTAATATAATATGTAAAAAACATGGCATTTTTCAAATAAATCCAGAACATCATTTAAATCGCAAACAAGGGTGTGCTGAATGTAAAAAACTTGGATTAGAGGCATTTATTGAAAAATCAAAATTAGTTCATGGTGATAAATACGATTACTCATTAGTTAAATACACTAATAATAAAGAAAAAATTACTATTATCTGTAAAGAACATGGTGAATTTTTAGTTAGTCCTTCGGATCATATGAGTGGTTATAATTGTGTCAAATGTAGAAATGATAAGTATAAAAATACTAAACAAGATATAATCAATAGATTTAACTTAAAACATGGTTGTAAATATAATTATGATAAAATTGAGGAATATAACAATAATAAAGATAAAATAACAATAGTTTGTTATTTACATGGTGATTTTACACAAAAAATTAATAGCCATTTAGGTGGACAAGGATGTCCTATATGTAAGGAATCTAAAGGAGAAATTGAAATAACTAATTTTCTAAAAAATAATAAAATTAATTATTTACCACAGCATAAATTTGAAAATTGTAAAAATATAAACCAACTATCTTTCGATTTTTATTTACCAAAATTAAATATATGTATAGAATACAATGGAAAACAACATTATGAACCTATTGAATTTTTTGGTGGAATTAATAAATTTAATCAACAGATAATCAACGATAAAATAAAAAAGGAATACTGTCATAATAACAATATTCCTTTAATAATTATTAAATATAATGAAAATGTCAATGACATTTTGGACGAAAAATTACTTGTTCCAACCAATGGCTTCCTCTAAAAGCCTGTGTTGGACCACGTCGGGGTATCTCCGAATCGGCGAAGTCCAGTGGCCGTAGTCATCAAACCCCAATCCAAAATGAGATACATCCTTTGTGGTATAATATGCTTTCGACATACACCTTGTTACAAGTGTTTCAATCATATTTTCCTCATTTGTGTCTTTTATATCTGTTAAAAGTTTATTAATATCCTCTTTTATGTTATCTTCGGATATATTAAACTCATACCCCATTGCTTCGGCAACACTTTTTAGTTGTGTTAACTTGTCAATGTTTGGTGATGGGTGAGCCCTATTCATTGAGATTTTAATTTCTTTTTTCAAAAGAGTCGCAACTGACTTATTTGCCAATAACATAAATTCTTCAATTAACTTGTTAGACTCTTTTTGCTCTTTAAAATAAACACCAATAGGTTTCTTATTATCGTCTGCTAATTTGAATTTAACTTCAATTCCACCCATTTCAATAGATCCTTCTTTGATTCTTTTCTTTCTAATCTTTCTGGCTAAGGTATCAAGTAATCTAATCTCAGTTGAATAATCACCTTCATTACCTTCAATGATTTCTTGTGCCTCTTCATAAGAATACCTTCTATCAGAGTGAATAACTGTTTTGCCTTGCCAAGTATTTAATATATTACCATCACTGTCTAAAGTAAAGATAACAGAGAATGCTAATCTATCTTCGTTTGGTTTTAGTGAGCATATACCATTACTTAGACGCTCTGGTAACATTGGTACACATCTATCAACTAGATATACTGATGTGGCTCTTTTGAAAGCTTCATCATCTATTTTAGTTCCTGGTTTAACATAATGTCCAACATCAGCGATATGAACACCTACTTCAATCATATTACCACTAACTATATTAACTGAAAGGGCATCGTCAAAATCTTTAGCATCAACTGGGTCAATTGTTAGAGTTGTAATACTTCTCATATCTTTACGAGAAGCAATTTCTTCTTCTGTGATAACCTCAGGTACTAAAAAAGATTCATTTATAACATCTTGTGGAAATTCTAAAGGCAATCCATACTCAATCATAATTGAGTTCATTTCTGTATTGTTATCCCCAGAATCTCCTAAAACTCTTACTATTTTTCCTTGTGGTGATTTTGAATCCTCCCACTTTACCAACTCTACTACAACCTTTTGGTCGTGTTCTGCTTTTAATCCACCTTTAATATAAAAATCAACTATAATTTTATTACTATCAGGAACAACGAATGTGGTTTTTTTCCCTATTTGTACTCGACCAACATATTCTGTTTTAAATCTTGAGACAACTTCAATAACTTTTCCTTCTAATTTTCTTTCAGCTTGGAATATTTGAACTTTTACTTTATCTAAGTGTAAGGAGTTAGCTGTGTTTTTCTTGTAAATGAAGATTTCTTTATCTTCTACTAATAAGGATGCGTTACCATTTTTTGAGAACTGAATCTGTCCTTCGTAAACACCCCCTTCTTTTAATTCTATCATAGGGTATTCTATTTAAGAAACCTTATTTTGTTTATCCCTTTTTGATATATTATCTACCCCATACTTTTCAATAAGCTTATTTTTCATTTTAATAAGCACTTTTTTATTCTGTATTGGATAATCTACTCCAAAGTTTTTTCTCAATGTTTCTTTTCTTTTTGATTCTGAGCATTTTCTACAATAATATTCTCCAAACCTATTATCATACTTAACATAGTTTTTGAATATTACTTCTTTTTCGACTCCACATCCATCACACTTACATTTTATTTTATAATGTGATCCTTTTGACATTAACTCGATTGGTATTTTAATAGTCTCACTTATTGATACATCATATCCTAAATCATCATAGTATTGATAATTTGATTCATTAATTTTTATCTCTATCTCTCTTGTAAGTATCATAAAAAACCACTAGATTTCTTTTATTTATTAAAAATTACTTCTCTCCTAATAATTCATCTATAAATAACCTCTCTTCTTTTAATAATAAAATATTATTAAAAATTTCAATCTTATGGACTATTAATAATCAAATTAAAATCTATCAAATTCTATAAAAACCAATAGATATCTATACATAAATGTTGATTTTTAAGTAAATAATCAATCTATTTAAATTAATTTATATCACTCTATCAAAACAAAATGCCCTATTGATTTAGATAGCTGCTATAAAAAATCCACCTTTGTTTTTTTTGAATAAATAAGGTCTAATATATACTTTATATTTTAAAAAATAATAAACTTAAATGAAACCAGTATTAATTATAGAAAATTCGCAAAACTCTCTTATTAGAGAGAATAATGGTTCGGGTAAGAAGGATTATATTTTAGGTGGTACTTTCACAGAGTTTGGTATTAAAAACCGTAATGAGAGAATTTACACCGCTGATAAATTTCTTCCAGCTCTACAAGAACTAAATGAAAGAATGAACAACTTAGGTGTTGTTTATGGAGAGTTTGATCATCCAGATGTTTTTGATACATCTCTTTCAAGAGCATCACACATTATCACTAAAGCTAATTATGTAAAAGAATCAAATTTAGTTACTGGTGAGATTAAATTATTAAACACTTATTGGGGAAAGGAAGCTAAGGCATTAGTTGAAGACGGATGTCCTGTTTTTGTTTCTTCAAGAGCTGCTGGTATCACCGAATCAGATGGTACTGTTTCATTGAAAAAATTATTTACATATGATATCGTTGCTGACCCAGGTTTTGCTTCTGCTAAAATGTCGGTTAAGAATATCAACGAATCATTGGGATATAATGAAAACTCCAACTTTAGGATATATGAAATGTCCGATGAGTCCAAAATAAATCAACTATTTGATATGAACAAAAATGAATTTGTTACAAAGCAACAATTAACTGAATATTCTCAGTATTTAGTTAAAGAACTAGCTTCTACAAAGAAAGAAGTTAAAGGAGCTCTTACTAAAGGAAATTTATCTCCAAAGAAAATGGAGCAACTTATAGAGTACTATGAAGAGCTAAATTCTACTAATTCTCAAGTTGTTAAATATTTAGATTATTTGGCTGAAAAAGTTCAAATTATGGTTAATGAGAACAAGTCATTAAAAGAAACTACTGACAAACTTATTAAACATAATGACTATTTAGCTGAAAATTTAGAAAAAGCTGTTAACTACTCTGAATACTTAGCTGAAAACTTAGATAAAAATATTGAGTACTCTGAATACTTAGCTGAAAACTTAGATAAGAACATTTCTTATTCTGAATATATCGCTGAAAACTTAGATAAGAACATTTCTTATTCTGAATATTTAGCTGAAAATTTAGATAAAAATATTGAATACTCTGAATACTTAGCTGAAAACTTAGATAAGAATATTGCTTATTCTGAATATATCGCTGAAAACTTAGATAAGAACATTTCTTATTCTGAATATATCGCAGAACACGTTGATAATTCAATTGCTTACTCAGAATATTTAGCTGAACATGTTGAAGGTAACATTGCTTACTCAGAATACATTGCTGAACACTTAGATGACAATATTGCTTACTCAGAATACATTGCTGAAAATCTTGACAAATCAATTTCTTACCAAGGTTTAATTGTTGAAAAATTAAATTCAAGAAAATTAAACGAGTCAATGGGTGAAGAGGAAGAAGCTTTTCCGTCATTACAAGCAGCTGGTTTTGAAGATACTCATGAAGAAGAAGAAGAAGAAGAATACAATGGTATTGCCCCATCTCACGAAGAAGAGGCATACAATATGGAAAAAGATGAAAATTGTGGTCCATCTAATGCTGAAGAAAATGAAGAAGAAAAATCTCATGACTATGAAGTTAAAGGTACAACTGACTCAGAATTATCAGAATCAATTAATAAATTAATAGAAGAAGCTAAAAAACGTAAAGTTTCTGAAAATAGTGACTTGAATTTCTTAAAATTCTTAAACAAGTCACAAGTAGATAGCTACTACGCTCTGTCTGGTGAAGACCAAGAGGCTGTTAAATTTCACATAAGCGAAAGAAGTTACTTCACATCTAAAGATGTGTTAAGCCTAATATCAGAAGCGCTATCATCTAAGAATGAATCTCTTGAAGAAAGAGTAATCAGATTAATGCCCGAAAACACTAAGGCTATCTGGAGTCAAATGAATGAGTCTGCTAAAAAATCTATCTTATCACAAGCTAGACTTTACCCAGCTGAAGTTTTAATGACTGAATCACAAGTTGAGCATTTCTGGTTAACTAGAAAGCTTAAAACAAATGAGTCTGTAACTAAAAAGTTAGTAGCTCATGAAAGTTTAATACAAGAAGATAAACTTTCTGACAATGATGTTACTCAAATTATGGAAAGATTCAAAAACATTTAATCTATAAAAAATCCACACTTGAAATTATTAAAATTTCAAAGGATAATATATAGATAAACACAAAAAAAAATTAAAAAATTATGTCACACATTAGAATAGACAAATCAAAAGCACTTAAGAAGTGGGCTCCAGTTTTGGAGAACATGGGTGTAAGTGAAGAAAGATTGGACTGGATGTCAGAAATGGCTGAATACCACTCAATCAATGAAAACGCATATGTTAACGCATCAAACGTTGCAGGTATGGGTTCAATTTTAAATCCAGTTGTTGGTACACTAGCTGGTAACGTAACTGGCAACAGTAACGTAGCAGGATCAGGAGATGTAGGTCAAAACTTACTTCCAGTAGCTATGAAAATCGCAGCTCAAACAATCGGTTTAGATTTAGTAGCTGTTAAGCCAACTCCAGGTCCAAAAATCGATTTATTATACATCGATTTCCAATACGATGATGTTAACTTAACATCTAACGAAAGACCACAAGTATTTAAATTAAATTGTGATAACATTGCTGCTATCAATACTGCTATTAGAGCTAACTTAGTAACAAATTCTATTACAGAGACTCAAGCTGGTTTATCAGGTGGTAGACAATTCTATGGTATTACTGCTTCGTCAACATTCCAAACTCCAACTGAACCAACAAGTAAGGCTAATATCGTTGAATTTTTAGGCTTCTCTCGTATCGATGGTTTTCCAATGTTTAGAGCTTTCAGACAAGCTAATACAGCTGGTCAATTTAACTATTTTGCATTTGACTCAACTTTAAATACATTTGCTGCAAGTGGTACAATGGTTAGTTTAGTATTAGCAATTTCAGGTGTTACTCCAACTGCAAATGCTAACAAAACAATTACATTAGTATCTGCTTTAGAAGATCATATTCCAGGTTTCACATCTAACTTTACTGCAGCTGCTACAGGAATGGCTTCAGGAGCTTATCCAATGAGTCGTCAATCTGATGATGATAGCTATGCTGGTGTTATCGGACCAAAAATCTCTTCTAAAACTGTAGCGGTTGGTACTATCGAAGTATCTTCAGCTCTTAGAAGAACTGAAATCGAAGATATCAAAGCTAACACAGGTATGGATATCGTTCAAAAAATGGAGTCTATCCTTGTTAACGAATTGTCTCAAACAATTTCTAAACAAATCGTTGCTAAAATCTTCGAAATGGGTGCTCTTAATGCTGCTAACGCTCCTGCTGCTAACTCTGCTGCGCCAGGTTATACTTCTGGCATGACTATCTTTGACTTAAACACTACTTATGCTGTTGGTGGTTACAACGCAAATTCAGTAGGTGGTGAAACTACTCACGCTGTTCAACGTAAGTTAATCACTAAGATTGCTCACGCTTCTAACTACATCGCTACTGAAGGTCGTGTAGGTCCTGCTCAATACCTTATCACAAACGGAGGTCTTGCTGCTGCTTTACAAGATATTGCTGGTTACACAATTAATCCAGTTAAATCTAAATTAAACGGACAAGGTCAATTATATCCTGTAGGTTCAATCGGAGACATCTCTATCTATGTAGATCCATATATGAGATATAACGATAACAGAATCGTATTAGGTCGTAAGAACAACCCTGATCAACCAGGTATCATTTTCGTACCTTACTTAATGGCTCAGTCTATATCAGTTATCTCTGAAGCTACATTCGCTCCAAGAATGTTGTTACGTTCAAGATACGCTGTAACTGAAGTTGGTTGGTATCCACAAAAACAATACATGACTATTACAGTTACTGACACTGCTCAGTTATTAAACTAATTAATAGTTTTATTGAATAATACTGAAAAAAGACTCATTATGAGTCTTTTTTCTTTTTAAACAATTTGTAATTAATATATACCGTATGATAAAGAATTTTAATCTATTTAGTGAGAGTAAAAAAGACAAATTTCCTAATATTCAAAAGTTAGAAATAGAAGGATTTATTGTTTATGTTGGTAAAGATGCCAAATCTAATGACCATTTAACTTTTAATGTTTCTGACAAAGAAGATATATGGCTTCATGTTAAAGGTGTTCCAGGTAGTCATGTTGTCATTCGCGTAAGAGAGAATTTACCCACAGAAACTGTTATTAAATCAGCCGCTCAATTGGCTAAAAGAAATAGTAAAGCGTCTAAAGAATCTAATGTAACTGTTGTTTATTGCCAGAGAAGATTTGTTAGTAAAGAATCAAACATGAATGATGGTCAAGTTAAAGTAGACCATACAAATTCATATAAAATTATAGTTTAATATTTAATATATACAATAATAAAATTAACATCAAAATGGATAAACTATTAAAGTATAATCAGCTATTTGAATCACCATTAATTGAGAAAGATGATAAAACTGAAGATGATTCAAACTCGCCTACTGTTAGAGTTGAGTTTACTAAAGATTTACACGACCTTCTTAAAGTATTAGAAGATGAAAATAGTTATATAGCTTTTGAGTTATTATGGTTAAATGAAACAGGATCTAAATATTATAATAGTCTGAGAATATCTAAGGTTGATATATCTAAAACAAAATCCTGCTTAGATGTTACTATTAAACCACCAAATGGTAAAGATAAAGTTCACCCAATGAAAATAGTTAATTTTATTAAATACTACTTTAAGAATTACTTTCAAGCTGATGATGTTAGAGATTTTATTGAACAATATGATATATTAGCTGGCGGAGGTACACTTGATAGTATTGATGTTAATAAAATTGAACCAGCTCCTTTTAGTTATAACCCTAAAGATGTTAGAAGTACATTTATTTCATTAGTTACTAAGACATACCCTCACGGACATGAAGAAGAAGTAATGGCTTTTATGCCTAAGTTAAATAAAGACACTGTAGGTAACTATTATAAAATAATTGGTGATAGTCCAACAACTATGTTTACATCTCACTTAGATACCGCTGATAGAAAACAAGGTATTACTAAACTTCTTTCTAAGAAAGATGCAAACGGTGATGAGATTATTTATACAGATGGTACTACTATTTTAGGTGCTGATGATAAATCAGGTGTTGCTGTTATGCTTTATATGATGGATCATAATGTACCAGGTCTTTATTATTTCTTTATGGGTGAAGAAAGAGGTGGTATTGGCTCAGGATTATTATCTTCTATTTATGAAAAAGTTGAATATCTTAAAAGTATTAAGAGATGTGTTTCTTTTGATAGAAGAGATGTTTGTTCAGTTATAACTTCTCAATTAGGTAGAACTTGTTGCTCTGATGAATTTGGAACTGCGTTGGCTAAACAATATAATTCACACGGTCTTAATTTATCATTAGACCCAGGTGGTATATACACAGACTCCGCTTCATTTATTGATCAAATTCCTGAATGTACTAATATTTCTGTTGGTTATTATAGTGAGCATACTGGTAAAGAAAGACAAAATATTAACTATTTAGAAAAACTTGCCAAGTCTAGCGTTCAAGTTGATTGGGACTCATTACCAACAACTAGAAAGATAGGAATTGATGAAGAAACTATTAGAAAGTATGGCAAGTTAATTAATGATATAAAAGAAACGCCATTTCAAATTGATATTAAGATAGCATCTGATAGATCTACTACTTTTATTCAGTGTGATATGGAAGAAGGTTGTGTTGATGATACTTATGAGGCACTAACAATGTTACAATTCTTATTGAATAAACACAAAGTAAGCCAAAAAGTATATTTTGACGGAGAATACATAAAAATAGATTTATTATAATGAAACTTAAAAAATTTAAACAAATAGTTGAGCGTGAAGGTTTTGATGATATAGACTATCCTTTTTATGATAACGATGATGAAGAATATAAAGATGATGAGGATGAAGATGATGATTCAGATGATGATATGTCACATCTTTGTTATCTTTTAAGATCTATGTTTAATAATATTATAGATGTTAATGTTGAGAGTAGCGGATTAGATGTATCTATTACAGCTCAATTTGGTAGAAGAGAATCAATTAGTGATGTAGTTAAAGTATTTGAGATTATTAAGAAAATTAAAAAAGACATTTTGGCTCAATATTCTTCTTATTATGAAATGTGGGAAACTAAATCAGGTTTACCTATGATTACATTTGAATTTACGTTAGATGATGATGATGACAAAGATGGTATTGTTACTAACGACAAGGATGATGATGACTTTCCTTGGTAATTTTTAAAATTTATAAACTTTTTTAATATTTGTAATAATATATAGTATATATTTGTAGAATAATAAACACACTTGGGGATGTTTTAGAATCGATTGGTAGTGTGGTGGTACTTATGCAAGTATCGGTTTGTTATTTATCCGATTAATAAATTAGATAACGCGTCGTAAATGGCAAAACAAATGAAGTAGGAACTCGTGAAGATTTAGTAGCGGCTCTACAAAACAACATGATCTCTGTAGAAGATCTAGCGACTGTTTAATCAGTACTATCAAAAAAGACTACAAACTGATTCATACAGTATAAAAGATGAGACCATTTTTTGTAACTTTTTAGAGTCCGTCAAAAAAAGTATCTATTTTGTTAGTTTAGAAAAATTAACTAAGCTTGTAAACGAATAATTATAAACAACTATTAAGACATCGGGGGCAGAACCGATCATCTCCACAAGGAAAAACCCACAATTTTTATTGTGGGTTTTCTATTTTATCTTTTTTAATAGATAATTAATAATAGGTCTATAAATGAGACTATTCAAATTGGTAAACAATTGAATATTATTTTATATAATAATTATGATTGATAAATTTG
>Ga0114959_10002085_pt1 | contig 16767 bp, 6 predicted proteins | sample C_130625_EF_Meta_FD_87317 | JGI IMG/M metagenome (GOLD analysis project Ga0114959, IMG submission 87317) | Freshwater microbial communities from Lake Croche, Canada to study carbon cycling - C_130625_EF_MetaG | ecosystem: Environmental > Aquatic > Freshwater > Lake | place: Lake Croche, Canada...
ACCAATTCGGGAAACCACCCCTCGAACGTTTTCTTGAATTCAATTTCGGGAGCTTTTATGGTTTTGTCATTATAATACTTCTCGCAATAGGTATTTTTGTATTCAAAAATGTCGTTTTTCGCTTCTTGTAATCGTATCCGCATCTGTTTTTTTTCTTCGTCCAATTCTTGGAGAAATGCTTCGTACATATACACTTTACGCACATTTTGTTGGTCTCTATGAAATACCCAAATTCGTGTAAAAAATATGTAATATAATGTAATGGAAGGTGAGCACCCCAAAACACACCACCGGCGTCCACCGACAATAATCACCCCGATTCATTATAGTGAATCGAGTGGTAAACTGACCGCAACATCCCGCGCCAAAGTTGAAATAGAAACGATGATCAAAGATCGCACCGAGGCACTTATGATAGAAATCGCCGATATTTTAGAAATTTGCGCCGAATGTAATCAAACCCCCCGTGTTTTTGAAACGCAAGCCATATTACGCACCACAATAGTAAAATTAGCGGAAATATATAACATCCCAGAATTATGTAGATTCGTGGACCGTTGACGTATGCGCATGACTATACAACATGAGCAAAGAGCTCATGGGCATTTTTTTGTCGAGACCTTTGGTCAATTCGCCTTCTTCCGGGGGTTGGAGCGAGAATTTTTTGGGATTCATTGTAGAGGAATGGTACGCGGGATCTTTCAGAAGCGGCAACACAGTTTGCCGTTGTAGCGGCAACTTATTTACATTGAAGAGTCGAGGCACACCATGCGCATTTTTTGTAGGTTCCTCGCTATTTTTCGTGTTTGGTTCAAGGTCGGGGTCGGCAAATTCGTCGGTCAATTGACGACGTAGACGAACAACCGGCGTTTCCTGCCGCGTCTCGTCACGATGATAAGAGTTGTTCATTTTTTCACACTACAGATAAACGCTGCGATTATACTTTTTTTGGGTAAAATAAATCAATTTTACCCAAATACGCGCGATTTGCGGGAAAAATCCCGGGGGTATTTTCGCACAATAGTCTATTAGACCATGGCCAAAAAACCCTGTACGGGCGATTTAGTGTTTATCGGAGGTAAATACTGGTGTGTAGGCGAAAGAATCATTTCCAAGTGGAAACATTCCAAACTAAATAAAACCAAATCCAAACGGGCTCGTACCAAGAAGAACCGGCGGAGAACCGCCAAAAAATAACGCGACAATGTATAGATATGCTCACCGAAGTCTTTCTCGCCACGACCGACCCTAACCTCTCATTATCACAAGTATTTCGCACGCAATTATTTGTACAAATCGTGTTATCCATTGTTTTCCACACCATCATTTACACTGGGTTTTTCAATTTGATGAGCGCCATCTTTGTAGGTAAAGCGCTTTCGGTCACAATCAATCAACGGCTCGCTACGGCCCTGTTGGTCATCATGACGTGTGGCTATTTAGCTCGAACCTACCACGTCAAGGAAATTTACCGGGCTTATCGCGGAGACGTGGCCAAAGCGCGAGACCATGTCAACAAGCTGTTCATTTCGTGGGTCTTTATAGGGTAATCACACACTGACCGCGACGGTGTTTCTTCCGGGAAATGCGGGCAAGACGCATCGCCCGTTTCCGAGGCGCACAGCCTGCCTCTAAAATACGGTAGTCCACCACCGCCGCTTTTCCTCCGGTCAGGGCACTGGCCAACCGCGCCAACCCCCACGAACGGGCCGTCTGATTGGGCCGAGAGCCGGATGAATAATACGCCCCCTCACCCTTGCGGACGATTTGTTTCATGGCCCCGACTGAACACCCGGTAGCACGTGCGAGTGCGGGAGATGGCCGGGACGTGGGAACCCCGTAAAGTTTCTGTAATTGGTAAAGATGGCGAGACGGACGGTGAGGGTAGGATGGTACGGCCCGGCGAGTCACATAACGACCGCGACGGTAAGCTTTGCGCGAACCCAATAACATCGCATACTGGGTTTTACGGTCCCGGGGAGTCAAAATATTGGGTACATATTTCAGAGGGATGTGTGGCATAAATCCTTCCCAATCCCCCTATATACATACACCGGATTTATTACATGATACCAAACCATGTAATAAATGGGCAGAAGGATATCGCTTCATACAGGGCTCGAACCTGTGACCTTTCGATTTTACCGGGGTTAAGCAGTCAACCCAAACAGTCGAATGCTCTTCCAACTGAGCTAACGAAGCCGTTCTCTTCCACGCTCTAATTAGAGCATTGTCTTTAAGTGGTTTTATTGTATACATTAGTTGTACGGGGTCCTCTTTAAATATGACGAATTTGTATACGCGGCCCTCTGGATTGGAAATAAATCATGGCCTATAATTCCACCAACATATATTCGACGCAATCCAATACCACCAATTATTATACGGATATTGGCTACATATTTACGGATATTAGTTACAATCAGACGATTAATACCTCGAAAACATTTGCGGTCCCGCCGGTTTCTGTCTCCATCCCCACCGTATCCTCACAATTGGCCACGAAAGCTTATGTTGATACAGCAGCCAAAACGAACAACACTACGACGTATAACCCTAGTATCGTGTACAATACTAATTTGTATACATATTATGGAAAGATCTTGGTACAGAATAATTTAACAGAGTGGGGTAATTTATACGTTAATCCTTCGCTGAAAACGAGTGTTACCCTCCCCGTCGCAGCGAACTTGGCGCTGACTAATGTGGTAATTTCGACCGACAATCCCCCCAATTTGGATCAACTCTACACGTTTGGGGCCGGTGGTAAAAGCAAATGGGTCGCCATGGGGTCCGGTACGAATTCCATGGCATATTCTTACGACGGCATCAATTGGGTCGGAATTCCCACACCCGTGTTTTCCAATACAAGCAGCATAGGAAGCGGAATAGCATTTAATGGTCGTATATGGGTGGCCGGAGGATCCGGGGCGATAAATACCCTCGCTTATTCCTGCTGCGGCATAGTTTGGAACGGGCTAGGTGCGGGTATATTTACCACCAATAGCAGCAATATTGCGTGGAATGGTCTGTTGTGGGTAGCAACCGGAGGCAATGCGGGTAATACCCTGGCGTATTCTTACGACGGTATCAATTGGACAGGATTGGGTACTACAATATTTTCAGGATATGGTACGGGTGTAGCGTGGAACGGAACGGTATGGGTAGCGAGCGGCAACGCCACTGGTACACCGGGGAATACAATGGCTTTTTCTTACAATGGTATCAATTGGACGGGCATGGGAAAAACGATATTTTCAACTACCGGATTCAATGTGGCTTGGAACGGCACAATGTGGGTCATGGGCGGTCAGGGAACCAACACTTTAGCTTATTCATACACCGGTACAACCGGTTGGACCGCGACAACTTCGCCGTTTACTACTTCCGCCTTTGATATTGCTTGGAATGGGGTAGTATGGGTGGCGACCGGAGGCGGTACATTCACATTGGCATATTCGTACAATGGTATAAATTGGACGGGGGTGGCAAACAGTGCTTCGACAATTTTCACTTCGCAAGGATATGGCGTACGGTGGAATGGATTGATGTTTGTTGCTACCGGACGTGGACTCAATGGCATGGCGTACTCGTACAACGGAATCACCTGGTACGGGCTCGGATTAACCTTGCCGTTCAGTACATACGGATATTCAGTCGCCTGGGGAGGAAAACGTGAAAATACCATGTATTTACCTATACCGCGTACATTAGCACTCGGTTCCGGAGCCGGTGGTACCATTGCCTATGCCTACGCCGGAACAAACACTGCGCAATACGATTTGACCTTTAATTGGACGTACGGAGTAACCCAATTTGGATTTTCGACCAACACTCTGTTTTCTCAGGCCAATGCGGCAGCATGGAACGGCGGCAAATGGATCGCCGTGGGTAATACGGTATCGTCGAGCGTTCCGGGAAACACCCTGGCCTTTTCGTCCATACAAAATGGCAATATTTATTACAATGCGGTCGTAGGAAACGTCGTAGGATCCAACACCCTCGGAAATGCCGGCAACGTTTGGATCGGCATGGGAAATTACATATTTTCACAGTCGGGCAACGGAATTGGGTGGAACGGCAATGTATGGGTCGCCGCGGGAAGGGGGGGCAACAGTTTGGCCTATTCCTCCGACGGATTTTCCTGGTTTGGTCTGGGAACAAGTATATTTTCCACGGCAAGCACCTCGGTCACTTGGAATGGACGGGTTTGGCTCGCGACCGGAAGTGGTTCGGGAAATACGTTGGCTTATTCCAGCGACGGGGTCGTCTGGAACGGTTTGGGCAATTCCATTTTTTCCAGCCAAGGTAATGGGGCAGCGTGGAACGGCACAATGTGGGTAGCTAGCGGCGCAGGAACCAATACCCTGGCCTTTTCAATGGATTCCATCACGTGGACGGGACTGGGAACCGCCACGTTTTCGACGAGCGGAAACAGCATCGCGACAAATACATCCAATACCATGTGGGTCGCGGCAGGATCGGGTACCAACACCCTGGCTTATTCGACCGACGGTATCTCTTGGACTGCCGTGGCAAGTATCTTCACGGCGGCCGGTAATTCAGTCATTTGGAACGGTAAATTTTTTATAGCGGCGGGCCAGGGTACCAATACTCTGGCGTATTCGTACAACGGCATTACCTGGACCGGAGAGGGTTCGTCAATCATGACCAACGGGGTCGGACTCGTGGCTAATATGGGCGTGGGGTCTGCCATTCTCGCCCCCAATTTCACGACAAATATCGGAGCAACGACTACCCCCCTCTGGGTAGTCACCGGCACAGGAACCCACACATTAAGTTATTCGTATAACGGCATTTATTGGGTTGGACTGGGCAACGGCGTGTTTGGTACACAAGGCAACGGTATTACGGCGTCCAGTTCCGGTACCTGGGTAGCCGCGGGTGTCGGAGGAAACACGCTGGCGTATTCTATCAACGGAACGACGTGGGTAGGGCTCGGAAACGCCATATTTTTCGACACGGGCATGTCTGTCGCTACAAATGATGTGGTCTGGGTGGCCGGTGGTATTGCCACAAGCCCCTCACTGGGAAACACGGTGGCATATTCCTACAACGGAATCACGTGGATCGGTACAGGTAATCCGGTGTTTATCACTACTGGAAACGATTTCACGTGGAACGGCCAGATGTGGGTCGGGGGAGGCCAAGGCGGAAACACGTTGGGTTACTCTTACGACGGTATTAACTGGACGGGTTTGGGACAGTCGGTCTTTAGTACTACGGTGAATTCGGTGTTTTGGAGCGGAACTCTGTGGCTTGCGGTGGGTCGCGGAACCAACACCATGGCATATTCCTACAATGGATTCAACTGGGTTCCGGTGAATTTCCCGAACCCGATTACGTCCACAGGAAACGACGTGGCGTTCAACGGCCGTATATTTGTGGCGGTGGGGTCCGGGGGCAATTCGATTGCGTGGTCAAATAGCGGCACCAGTTGGACGGGCATCGCGGCATCCTCGCAGGCCGCCGGATATTTAACTTACGGTCTCGGCGTTTCCTGGAACGGACAAATGTGGGTCGCAACGGGTTACGGCACCCAAGGAAACATTGTGTATTCACTCAACGGGAAAAACTGGTACCCCACGAATTACCTGTTGTTTGTATACGGTTGGTGGGTGGCAAACAACAATGTGAATTTGGGCAACCTACTCCGCAACAATCAGCTTCAATTAAACGCCTACGGACCCGCCCAATCGCAGACGCTCGACATTGTGGCCGACACGTATTATCAAACGGGGTACCGGCAACTCAATTTTCAGATGAATTTCACACAACAGACGGCGGGGGTGGTACCATCATCCACCGCTAGCGCTAGCACAACAACAACCACAACAACAACAAATACATATATTCCCAGTGTAGTGGCAGTCAACGGGCTCCCGACCCTCTTTTATCCACTTACTCGCAACATAATAGATTATTCGACGTCGGTAGTTGGTATCACAGATGCTGCGGTATATGGTTCGTGTACGGTATCGACCATTTCGTGTTATAATTCGGCCGGCGCGGGGTGTTTATATAATTCCACGGGAACTACCGGCCAATATATGTGGTTACCGAATGTGACTTTACCGACGAGTGGGGGGTATACCTTCGCATTTTGGTTCAATTCTACGGCCACAAATAGTACGGGGATGATTTGTACATTTTATATTAGCAGTACCGCACGGATATTTGTTTACATGAACAACGGGCAGTTACAAGTATCGTCAAACGGAAGTGCCAATGTAACGTTATTCGCGCCGGAAGTAGGTAGATGGTACCATTTTGCGTGGGTGTGTCCTTCCGTGGGTAACTCGTACATATATGTAAACGGAGGGGCTCCGAATCAGGGATTTAATTATTTGGTCACCCCCTTTAATTATTTGGGTGGTACAACCGTGATATTGTATTTATTGGGCGATTTTAATAATGGTGTGAATGGTGCCGGTATGTTAGGATACATGAACAATTTTTATTATTTTCCGCGGTTGTTGTCACCGACCGAAATTACGGCATTGTATACGCAAACCCCCGTGTAATAGGTTCACGGGATTCGGGGGAATCAAATCATTAATATGTGTGTAAAACATATATTAATTTTCTACAACACAAAACATTATGTCCAATTTTGTTTCAACGGGTGTGGTAGTGAATCTGCCGGGTTCCACCATATATACAGATATAGGTAATATTTTCTGTGATACCAAGTATTCACAGACGGTGAATGGTGTGAAAAATTTCACGAATTTGCCAACCACTACGGTCACAACGCCAGCGAATCCGCAGCAATTGGTAACCAAATCCTATGTGGATGCGCTGGGTGCGCAAAATATTGTATATACCGGTCGCCAATTTAATACGAACAGCAATCAAACATTGGCGAGCATGGTATTTTCGCCCACTACGACCGCGACCAATATTACCCAAAGTATTAAAACGCAGACGGCGAGTACTATTAGCGCGTATGCTTCCGTAGATTCCCCCACAAACGCCGATCAATTGTTGACATTTGGACCCTCGACAAGCGGGTCGGGTTTATGGGTAGCCGGGGGCACTGCTACGAACAGTCTGGCCTATTCATACGATGGAATAAATTGGGTGGGAAATGGAACGACAATTACAAATATTACTCGATGCGTGGCTTGGAACGGAAAAATATGGGTCATGGGAGGAACCAACACGAATTCATTGGCGTATTCTTATGACGGTATCGTTTGGACCGGATTAACTAATACGATATTCACCGCCGATATGCGTAGTGTGGCTTGGAACGGACTGATGTGGGTGGCCGTGGGAACCGGAACAACAAACACCATTGCCTATTCTTACAATGGAATTACGTGGACGGGAATAGGCGTCGCTATTTTTAGTATGGCAGGATATGCGGTTGCGTGGAACGGTATAATGTGGGTGGCAGTAGGCGCGGGTTCGGTCAATTCTCTGGCGTACTCGTACAATGGCATTGTTTGGTATGGAAACAGTGTCGCTATTTTTAGTATGGCAGGATATGCGGTGGCCTGGAACGGAACCATGTGGATTGCCGGGGGCGTCGGTACCGCGAATACTTTGGCCTATTCATTGAATGGCATAAACTGGACCGGATTGAGTAATACACTTTTTACGACGAATGTGGCAGGTTTGTGTTGGAACGGCATCATGTGGGTAGCCGTCGGACAAGGTACCAACACCATCGGATATTCGTACAATGGCACCACGTGGTTTGGTTTGGGTCAAACCGTAACTTTCACTACCGCAGGAACCGCGGTATCGTGGAACGGAACCATGTGGATTGCGGGTGGTTCGGGTGCCGCAAATACCCTCATGTACTCTTACAACGGTATTAATTGGTACGGATTGGGCATAACGATATTTTCTACGAATTGTTACGCAGTGGGATGGGCCGGGATGCGTCCCAATGTATTTTATCTGCCCGCCTCGCGCACCTTGGCCCTGGGTTCGGGGACGAGTGGTACTATTGCCTATGCTTTTGCGGGTACGGGGAGCACCACGGATTCATGGACCAACGGAATCACACATTTGGGATATTCGACCAACACCCTCTTTGCCCAGGCAACCGCGGCGGCTTGGAACGGGACCAAATGGATCGCCCTCGGTACTACGGTGGGCTCTCTCGCCACAGGAAACACCATGGCCTATTCTTCCGTACAAAATTACCTCTACAATCAAGTAACGAGTTCTGTGATCGGCCCCAACGCAATTGGCAACGCCGGCAATGTGTGGGTCGGTATGGGCAACTACGTATTTACGGTGGCGGGCAACGGCATCGGGTGGAATGGGAACGTGTGGGTGGCGGTTGGACAGGGCGCAAACACGATTGCGTATTCTCCCGATGGTTTTGCTTGGATTGGTTTGGGTACCAGTATTTTTAGTACGGCGGGTCTTTCGGCAATTTGGAACGGTACATATTGGCTGGCTACCGGCGCGGGTTCCAGTCATACCATGGCGGTTTCCGTGGATGGGGTAGTATGGGCGGGCCTGGGAAAATCCGTGTTTACCATCCAGACCAATTATGCGGCATGGAGCGGCGCATTGTGGGTCGCTTGTGGGCAAGGCGGAAACACCCTCGCCGTTTCCGCAGACACTTTGAGTTGGTGCGGTCTAGGAGCCACCATATTTACTACCTCGGGGTACTCTGTGGCGGCGGGTAGCGGCAACAGCTTAGCCAACGGCACCGCAAATAATATGTGGGTCGCCACGGGGTCCGGCACCAATACCCTGGCTTATTCTGCCGACGGCATCAATTGGACGGCCGTGGGCAGCATATTTACGACGGCGGGTAATTCGGTCACATGGAATGGCAAATTTTTCGTAGCGGCGGGTCAAGGTACCAATACCCTGGCGTATTCACCGAATGGAGTGACGTGGACCGGCGAAACTACGACATCCCCTTTTTCGACGACGGGAGTTGGCGCGGGCATTGTTACAAACCTGGGGGTAGGTGGCACCATTGTCGCCCCTAATTACAGTATTACTACCCAACCCCTGTGGGTGGCCGCCGGAACCAAGGGGAACAGTGTGTTAACCGCACAAAACTACAGCACGTTGGCCTATTCTTACAACGGAATTACGTGGAGCGGTGTACAAAACTCGCCCTTTGAAATTCAAGGTAACAGTGTGGCGTATTCACCGTCGCAAAAATTGTGGGTGGCTACCGGTTCAGCGACACAATTGTACAATATCATCAGTACGACCGGGTTGGTCTTTTATTACAATTTCAATAAGGATTCATTCAGCGGGTCGACTATTTATAATTACGCCACGGGAGCGTACAGTATCGCGGGAGCAGCGACCATGTATACGGGCGGAGGGGCGGGGTATACTGTACCGGGTACCCCCGGAACCGGATTCATATCGACGTTTTCCGCAATTTCGGGAACCGCGGCGTTGAGTTTAAACAATATCAGTAGTGGCAATCCTGCCACCCAAATTACTACGGGCGGTAATTATGTACAAATACCGTCGTTTGTCACGCCACCTGCCATAGCTGGTAGTGGTATAAGTCTTTGTTTCTGGGTAAACAGTAACGGATTGTACAATGTTAATCTACAAGATGCTTATATTCTAGATTTTGGTAACGGGTCGTGGTCAGATAACATATCAGTATATTTAAATGCCGGCACGGGATATACCAACGGTGTGCTGAATATTGGAATAAAATTATATCAGGGTACAGTTGCGAACGGATGGAACTACGATACCACTACAGTCGTTTCAGATATTACCTTTCACCATATAGTTTGGACCATAAGTTATGTTTCGAGCAGCTCTGTAATATGGGGTTTATATATAGATGGTATCCAAGTATTTAACTACACCGGAGCGTCGTCAATATGGCCGAATCCTGTGTTGAGAAATTACTGTTATATAGGTAAACCGACAATGACCGTTGCTAGCTCAACTGTTAATAATCCTACCTCATATTTTAACGGCGTTCTGGACGAATTCCGCTATTACAGTCGGACGATTAGTGCGGCCGAAGTAGCCACCTTGTACAATACCCGTACAAACACCCCGTCCGTGGCGAATACCTTGGCCTATTCTAGTAACGGAATCACCTGGACGGGGTTGGGTAACTCGGTCTTTTCCGGCGTGGGACAATCCGTGGTCTGGAACGGAACGATGTGGGTAGCTAGCGGCGCAGGAACCAATACTCTGGGATATTCCTACAACGGAACGGTGTGGTTGGGTTCCGGAGCGTCCGTGTTCACTACCTCCGGATACGGCATGGCCTGGAACGGGTTTTTGTGGGTGGCAACGGGAATGGGCACCAATACGTTGGCCTATTCCTACAACGGCGTCAATTGGACGGGATTGGGCGCCACGGTTTTCACTGCGAGCGGTCAATCCGTCGCCTGGAACGGCATTATGTGGGTGGCGGTCGGCCTAGGCACCAATACGGTGGCCTATTCCTACAACGGCTACAATTGGACCGGTCTCACTACCACCGTGTTTGGAACGGCCGGATACGGCGTGGCTTGGAACGGACAAATATGGGTGGTCGCCGGTACGGGTACCAACGCCATGGCGTGGTCAGCCACCGGAATCACTTGGACGGGTCTGGGCACCACCGTCGCCGCCGTCGGATATCTAAGCGCAGGTTACAGCGTCTCGTGGAACGGACAACAGTGGTTAGCCGCGGGAAGCGGGGTTCAGGGTAACATTGTGTATTCTCCCAACGGTAAATTATGGTATACGACTACCAATAACATTTTTAACAATGTCTACGGAGTAGGGAACAACAATTATTTTACTGGTAACCAAATTCAGGTTGCCGCATCAAGTGCGACAAATAATCAAACCTTTGATGTTGTTTCTGACAGTTATTACCAATCGGGGTTTTCCGAAATAACGGTCGGAATTATTCCCAAATCCTTGTCGATTTTTTCCAGTACACCGTTTATTTTGAACGGTGGTACTCAAGTGATAAACGGCTCGTATTTGGTCGCCACGTTTGCGAAAACCGGCGCAAATACGTTCACCGTCAATCGATCGGGGTTTATCAACATGATATTGATTGCGGGCGGAGGTGGGGGAGGTATATCAAGTAATAGAACCGGTGGAGGAGGGGGCGCAGGGGGATACATACTTTTGAACAATTATTTTATTAATGCGGGTTCTTATACTGTAACAGTGGGTGTCGGAGGAGGTTCTGCGACTTCCGGTTCCAATACAGTATTTGGAAGTTACAGTGCCATCGGGGGAGGTTCCGGTGGTTATCTCACTGCTAACGGAGGAACCGGAGGAAGCGGGGGAGGAGGATTTCACGGTTCTGTTTATTATGGCGTCGGAGGGCCCGGAGCCGGGACCGCCGGGCAAGGTTTTACCGGAGCACTGGGGTATGATGGTGGCGGATCTGGACCATTTGCCGCGGGCGGTGGAGGAGGAGCGTTTAGTGCGGGTCAGGCCGCGTCTTTTTATTATGGCGGAGCGGGAGGAGCTCCTTTATTATTAGGGCCGGCTATTTTCCCGGGATATAACAATGTTATTGCCGTATGTGGTGGAGGAGGTGGGAGCGCACAAACAATTCCCACAACATCTTACACTAATATTGGGGGTGCCGGTGGAGGGTTGAATTATAATAGGAACAGTTTTCGCAGTGGCGGTTGGGGATTGTATTGGGATTACATTCTTGATGCTTCTACTTTTGTCCCCGCGAATGGAGGTATTGCGGGAAATGCGATTACTTACGGAGGGGGTGGAGGGGGGTCTGCCGCTACCTCTGGAGGAGCCCAAGGGCTAGCCGGAAGTGGTGCGCAAGGTGCGTGTATTATTACGTATTCCTTGGCCAATTCGTCGGTATTTTACAACAATCCAATTATCAATTTGGACGCATCCACGGGTATTTCTGCGAGTACCTGGATCGATTCCGCGAATGGTCTCAATTACACATTTTATACGTCGGCGGGAAATGTGAATCCCTCTGGTAATTCGGTCATTTTGTCGAATGGACAAACGGTGGCTTATTTTAATAACACTTATGCGACATCTCTTACCGGGTTATCCACTTATTTACACGGAAGTTACACCCACGATGTCTGGTTATGTCCGTTATCCATAGGGAATTCCACAATAATTAGCGAGACCGTTACGACATCCGTGTTTAATGTAGATTACATGGCAATATACAGCAACAATTTGGCCGCCTCTCTCTTGACTGGGACCGGGGCCGGGACCTGGAGTCAGATATCGTCGTTGGCTGCCGCAACTACCAATACTTGGTATCACGTAGTTTCGGTGTTTAACGTTGCGAATAATTCACTGACGCTTTATGTGAATGGTGTACAACAGTCAACAAGTACGTTGACCCGTTTAATTACAACCAATACTTTTAATTATAATATGATGAATAGTGTGTATTATATTGGAAGGCCGAGTGGTATTCCTGCCGGTAATGGTTATTTCAACGGTTATGTCGGTGCGGTCAAACTCTACGGTTATCCTCTTACGGCCAGTCAAGTGGCGAGTAATTATACCACTTTTTTGCCCCGATCTCAAAACGTGTCTACGACGGTCACTACCAATGTAGCGTATACTTTCCGTATCAAAGCGACCTCTACTACGGTACCCACGACCGACAGTACGGGTTTATATCCCATCACCAATAGTGGTCTATTACCCATCTCCATTAGTAATATGTCTGACCCGGTAGTGGCGGTGGCAGACCCTACCGGTACTCGAGGCTATGTTCTCCAGTTTTTTGGTAAACAATATCTCAGTGTCTTCGCGAGCAGTCCGGTGACTTCCACGAGAACCTTTTGGCTGTATTCGGCCACGCCCAGCTCAGGCGCTGGTAATGTTTTCAGCGGCACGAATTACAAGATATATTTCAATGGTACGGCCTATTTGTCTATCACAGGTGTAGGTACTACCGTCAATTCTACCGTTGCCCAAACCGCGAATTGGGTGTTTTATGCCGTTACTACTACAGCGACCGCGGTTACCTTGTATATCAATGGCATACAAAATGCTTCTGGTGCCATGGCGGCTTATACGGGAGATACCACCGCCATACAATTTGGTGCCTATAACGGTACCGCCTCCTCCTTCTACACGGGATATATGGACGACATTCGCCAGTATCCATATGTGTTAACCAACGCCCAAATTACCGCTATTTACAACGGTCAGTAAACACATTTTTAATCTTCGAGGGTGTATATAAGGATACATTTTTCGTCCAGATAAGGTGTGATGTCAACCTACAACCGAACCAATATTTATGTCCAACCCAATAATACGAGTACAGCATACAACGATTTAGGACAAATATTAGTGGACTTGTCAAATTCACAAACGATCACCGGGCAGAAAACTTTTTCACAGCCCGTATATTCCAATGGTGTTTATTTGTCCCAGCCTTACCAATTCGCCACCAAAAATTATGTGGATACCTTGTTACCTACAACCAATATCACCAGTGATGTCTATAGTACAAACACCTCGGCAACTACATTCAATACCACTTATTATCCGGTATATAATTTTACAAATTACAAACAAAGTATTACGTTGCCCTCGGCCAGCGCGATATACGGAAACAGCATCATTGTTTCGACCGATTCTCCCGTCAACCTGGATCAAGTCTTTACCTTTGGGGCAGGTGGGCAAGCGACGGGTAAAATGGGTATGTGGGTGGCCACCGTTTATACCCCCAACCCTTTTCCACTTTACTATTCTTACGACGGTATCAATTGGCAAGGAACGGGAGCGGGTATTTTCACCACGGGAGCATGTGGCATCGGCTATAACGGTAGCATCTGGGTAGCCACCGGGAATGGAACAAATGGCCTTGCTTATTCGTACAACGGCATCAATTGGACGGGACTAGGTACATCGATCATTGCGACGGCGACCGCATACACCAACTGCGGCGGAAGTCCAAAATGGAATGGGCAAATGTGGGTATGCCCCGGGGCAACCGGCAACCAACTCGCGTATTCTTACGACGGCATCAACTGGACCGGTTTGGGCGCGGCATTTTTTACAAACGGCGCCAACCACGTGGAATGGAACGGATATATGTGGTTAGCCGCAGGAGGCGCGACCACCGGAAATTACCTTTATTATTCTTACAATGGTATCAATTGGTTCTCTCTGGGTACACTCGCGATTACTACCAATATTTTTCGCACGATTTGGAATGGCAATTATTGGGTCATGGTCGGCGGAAACAGCGGTACCCTTATTCGGTATTCTAACAATGGTATAAATTGGACGAATGCGCCCACCGTACCCGTATCGAATGTCCCAATTGGTGATATTGTTACCAACGGGATCATCTTCGTTTGTTCGGTCATTGCTGCGTCGTCGAATCTTTTATATTCCTACGACGGGTTGTCTTGGACAGTTTGTCCGGGTACATTACCGTTTACCACAGGGGCGTATGGACTCGCATGGAACGGATACATGTTTATCGCCGTTGGTCAGGGTACCAACACGGTGGCCTATTCCTACAACGGGGTGTATTGGTTTGGTATTTCTGCCTCATTATTTGCCGCAAGTTATGGTATGAAAGTTGCGTGGGGGGGATACCGAGAAAATAAAATCTACCTTCCCGCGGCGCGCACTTTGGCCCTCGGGGGCGGTACGGGTGGCACCATTGCCTACTCTTTTGCCGGTACAGGTAACACCTTGTATGATTTGATCACGCCCTGGACATATGGCGTGACCCATTTGGGATATTCGACGACTACGCTGTTTTCCCAGGCCAATCAGGGGGCGTGGAACGGCAGCAAGTGGATTGCGGTGGGTGCTCCCGTCTCGTCCAGCGTTTCAGGAAACACCCTGGCTTTTTCGTCCATACAAAACGGCAACATTTATTACAATGCCGCGCTGGGAAAGGTCATCGGCACCAACACTCTCGGAAACGCCGGCAACGTTTGGACCGGTATGGGAAATTACATATTTTCACAGTCGGGCAACGGGATTGGCTGGAATGGCAATGTGTGGGTTGCCGTCGGGCAGGGGGGCAACAGTTTAGCCTATTCCCCCGACGGATTTTCCTGGTTTGGGTTGGGCGTGCGTATATTTAACATCGGCAATTCGGTCACGTGGAATGGTACGTATTGGTTAGCTACGGGTTCCGGTATAAATACTTTGGCCTATTCGAACGATGGTGTCGTATGGAATGGTCTGGGTACTGCGGTTTTTTCCACACAAGCCAACGGAGCCGCGTGGAACGGAACCATCTGGGTGGCCGTGGGGCAAGGTCTGTTGAACAGCATGGCAACATCAATTGATACCATCAATTGGACGGGTCTGGGTAGATCCACCTTTATCACGTCGGGGACTTGTATAGCGACAAACAGTACTAATACGATGTGGGTCGCCGGCGGTTCCGGAGTAAACACATTGGCGTATTCTCCCGACGGCATCGTGTGGAACGCGGTGTCGTCCAATGTACCCACTACCACCACGAATTCGGTCGCATGGAACGGTAAATTTTGGGTAGCCGCGGGACAAGGCACCCACACACTGTCCTATTCTACGGACGGTATCACATGGACCGGACAATCCACCACCGTATTTTCTTCTGCCGGTATGGGGGTGGTCGCCAACGCAGGTCTGGGCTCGGTCGTCATTGCGCCCAATTACACTACCGCGATTCAACAAAATACCCCTATATGGGTGGCAAATGGGACGGCCGGAAATACCATCGCGTATTCTTACGACGGAAATGTTTGGATCGGTGCGTCAAACACCGTATTCGCTACCCAAGGAAACGGAGTGGCCTATTCGCCGACCGGGATTTGGGTAGGGGTCGGCGCCGGGGGAGGCAACACACTGGCTTATTCCACCAATGGATTTTCGTGGGTCGGTATTGGACAGAGAGTGTTTAGCGTCACCGGGCAATCCGTGGCATGGAATGGGGTCATTTGGGTCGCAAGTGGCGGAAGTTCGGGAGGAAATACCCTGGCGTATTCGTACAATGGTACAACGTGGACCGGGTCGGGTTCGTCAGTCTTTACCCAAACAGGATACGGTATGGCCTGGAACGGAGCCATGTGGGTGGGTACGGGTCAGGGAACCAACACATTGGGGTATTCGTTTGACGGTATCAATTGGACCGGGTTAGGGTCCAGCGTGTTTACGGTATCAGGGTTCAACGTGGCTTGGAACGGTGTCTTGTGGGTAGCCGCGGGTCAGGGAACCAATACTTTGGCCTATTCTTACAATGGTTATAATTGGGTGGGCTTGGGTACAGGAACATTTTCGGTTTCCGGAAACTGTGTCGCGTGGAATGGTTCCATGTGGGTCGCCGGGGGCTTGGGAACAAATGCGCTCGCATGGTCATACAACGGAACCATTTGGGCCGGATTGGGTACCGGAACCTTTAGTGCGGCCAATACCGTGTCGTGGAACGGGAGAATTTGGGTGGCGGGCGGTGCGGCATTGACTAACGGGGCGATTGCGTATTCTTACAACGGTATCAATTGGGTGAATGCAGGTGCCTCGATTACCCAAGCGGTTTATGGCGTGGCAAGTAACAATTACTTTGGGGGTCAACTACAACTGGCGCAATATGGTACGGCAAAAAGTCAGACTTTGGATTTGGTTTCCGATAACTATTACCAGGGTGGTTATTTGGGATTGACCATGACCATTAATTCTGCCTTTCCTATGTATCCCGTCTACCAAAACAATATGACCGTCCCTTTTCAAATTATGGGCGGGTCTGCGGTTCAAAATGGGTCATATACCGTGATTACCTTTTCGAATGTAGGTGCCAACACCTTTACT
>Ga0114959_10002086_pt1 | contig 16756 bp, 14 predicted proteins | sample C_130625_EF_Meta_FD_87317 | JGI IMG/M metagenome (GOLD analysis project Ga0114959, IMG submission 87317) | Freshwater microbial communities from Lake Croche, Canada to study carbon cycling - C_130625_EF_MetaG | ecosystem: Environmental > Aquatic > Freshwater > Lake | place: Lake Croche, Canada...
AAATATGAACGATTATTATTTTGAGTATCTAGAAAAGACCACATTGGATATCATCAATAAAAGTATTATTGGAAATTGATGTGGCATGGGTTATTTCATTACTACATTTTGTAATTTTGTTAACATACTACGCTCATGTGTGAGCTCTTTTAATTTTGTATTTAAATAAGATTCACGCTGTTTTTCAGCATTCCCAGGGTTCTCCGATTTTTTTACCAAAGTATCCAATATTTGGGCCTTGTTTTTTACTCCGGTGAATATTTTATTTGCATCCATAAATAATTGGTTGGAACTCATCCGTTCATTGGGTAGGGCTACGATTACTTTTCTTAACAGTGATTCAAAATCTAAAATAAAGGGTACATCTGCTAAAGTAATACTTAAATCTTCTATCAAAAAATAATACATCACCGCCAATGCATAAGTATCCCAGTGATCGGTATTTTTCAATAATTCTTGAGTCAATATTTCCCATGTTTTGTCTTTGAATGTGGTCGACATGTATGTTTTCATTCGCTCACTAAATTGTCGTTTACCATCATCTCCAATAGATGTCATGATGGGATTTTTACCGATAAAATCATCCACGACAAGATTTATTTGTTCTTCAGTAACTATTTGACTAGAAAAGTTCTCAGGTAATCTATTAATAAAAGTAATAAATGCGATGTCTATGCACCATGGTGGGTAGTCGGGACCATAAGTGAAAAATACCCGTTTCATGTTATCTCCAGATAGCTCGTTTTTATCAAATGAAATGCCGAAATCAATGATAATAGGTTTTCTGCTATACATGACGTTGCTTTCCTTCATATCAAAATGTACAATACCTGCAGCATTCATAAAAGTAATGCTTTTCAACAAATATTTGAAAGATTCTACAAATTTAGATAAAAATATTTTGGGTTGGTTCTCAATCGTAGCCATCAATGTTTCTCCCAAGGTATCTTTTCCTACATATCTGATTTTGTTTGAAATAAAGGTCGAACTCAACATCGCTTTCTGGTCCGCCATTTTATTTTTTATTACCTTACATTTTTGGATTTCATCGCTATCGATGGTTCCTAGAGATACTTCACATGATTGAATGATGGGTGCATAATAGTTTGAATAGTTTTTATCGATTTTCATTATTTTCTTACCTATATTTATTTCATTATCGGAATTACCCTCTTTTAACTGAATTTTAGTTATAAAATTTTCACTTTGGGTTTTTCCTTTACATGTCATTCCTGGACGGTAGACACAACCATAGGCGCCTTGATTCAATAAAGTAATTTTTTGTTTTTTTGTTAGCCCGGTCGTGTCTTTATTTGGAACGGCAATATTTGGTTCTTCTGTCATTTGTATATATTTACAAAAAATTTCTATAAGTTTTCCTAGACAAAATATTATAAAATTCTATATAAATAAAATACAAATGTTCTCCGATAAAGAAACCAAAATCTCTGGTAAACATTTACTATGTGATTTCAAAAATGTAGATGATGAGATAATTCATGATATAAATAAAATAAAGGGTGTTCTCGATTCTATCTGTGAAGCCTATGAATTTACTGTTTTAAATCGTGTTGAACATATTTTTCAGCCCGAAGGATTTACTGTTCTGTATTTACTTTCCGAATCACATTTATCCGTGCATACTTTCCCAGAACGTAAAACAATCGCCTTTGATTTATATACGTGTCGTCCTTATAAAGACAATAGCCATTACATCGAAATACATACCTTTTTAACGAGAACATTCAGAGCGGACCTTGAAATACCCGTTATTATCGATAGAAAACTCTATAATGAAGATTCTGAAAAAAAATCACTACCTTTGGAATTATAATATGCCATAGTATAGGCCATAATATAACATGGAAAGTCCTTTTGATAAATACAAGTGTGATGGTTCTCGGCAATTTATATTATATTTAGAACCTTATTTAAATACTTATTATAATTCTTATCAAAATATTATTACATTGAATGCGATGCCGGTAGGGCCTCTGTCAAATATGGTTGCTAGGCTTACTTTCCCCAAATTATCGATTTTTAAAGAACTTTCCCCGTTTTCCGATAATGTTTTTAATTGTACCTATGTTGTCTGCCGTTATCCAGTAAAAGGAGGCGGAACAGGTTCATCTATTAAATATCGGGATACATTTTTAGGCGCAGAAGATGTCCCCAATGTTCTCGCTTTTTTACGTGACAATGGTTATAAAGTAGATACAGATATGACGAGACTCATACAAAAATCCGACATTGAACTCTCAGATGATTCATTGCGCGGCAAAAGACGTATGATTTGTATTGTAGATTATATACAATAGTTCTCAATAAATTTTTCAAATGATATATCAGAATAGCATTTGAAACTTGCACCCCAGCAAAATGTCTATAACAAAGAATACACACATATATGATTTTGTAGTTTTAGGGGGTGGAATTGCCGGATTATATACAGTCTATCAAATCATAAAGAGAGAACCCAAATCACGGATATTATTGTTGGAAAAGGCGAATAACTTGGGTGGAAGAATTCATACTTATTGTGTGGACCAAACCCAATGTTTAGAAGCAGGGGCGGGTCGTTTTACTTCCAAACATCATAGATTGATAGAACTGATTCGAGAACTTGGTTTATCGAATAAAATGGTGGAAATAAGCTCACATTCGGATTTCGTTTCTTCGAACCCCCAGTTTTCTTCTATGAAAATCTCAAAGGAAGAATTGATACAGCGTGTGGTTAAACATAGCAACCGAGAATCGGCGGAGTATTTACAGTCGTTATCCTTGTTGGATTATGCCAAAACCATATTGAGTGAAACCGAAATCGAGTTTTTGAAAGCATCCTTTGGATATTACACAGAATTGGTCGTGATGAATGCATATGATGGTCTACATTTGATTTCTTTTCATTTATCTGAGAACAACAAATATTTCGCATTAAGTAGCGGATTGTCACAAATAGTGGAAAAATTAGAACAAATGTTCTCAAAGCATTCCAACATAGATATCCTCAAAAAACGTTCGGTAAAATCGATTGTTTTTGATTCCGACCGAGAACTTTTTGAGATATTTATCGACGAAAGAAAAACCCCATTTGTATCACAAAAAGTAATATGTAGTTTACCCAAGCAGGTTCTCGAGAAAATAGACATATTTAGACCCATTCGGCCTCTTTTAAAGAAAATAATTTGTGCACCCTTATGTAGAATCTATTCAAAATACCCTATAAATAAAGAAACGGGAGAACCTTGGTTCTCAAAACTATCCAAAATAACAACCGATAATCATTTAAGAATGGTGATACCTATAAATAATAAAACTGGTTGGATTATGATTTCTTATACAGATAATAAATATTCAGAATATTGGAACCGTTTGTATGAAACTCATGGTAAATCAGGTGTCGACCAAAAAACCCATGATTTGATAAAGAAAACATTGCATATAGATATTCCCAAGCCGGAGAAAACTTTTGTCTTTCATTGGGGGTGTGGAGTGGGATATTGGGGAATAAATGTGGATAGTAGGAGAACTTCGGAATCAATAATGAAGCCCTTTTCGAATGATTTATATATTTGTGGAGAACATTTTTCTTCGAAAAATCAACAATGGATAGAAGGAGCTCTGGAAACGTCCTCGTACGTGATTTCGAAGATTTTTCTCAAGAAATAATAAAATAACTAATTTAAAATGTCGATGAGTAAAAATATGTTTACGGGTGCACTGTCTACAGTTACCGCCCGACCCATTCGTTCGCCTGTAGGTAGTGGTGGCGGGGGTGGTGGCGGAGGTGGTGGTGGAGGTGGTGGCGGTGGAGGCGGAGGCGGTGGTGGTTCAGATTTAGATAACATTAAAAGCACTGAATTGGCTGACCTTCGCTATATTGAATTATATTATACAAGTAATATGGCAAATAGAATATATGAATCGATTCCTACCGATTATACTCGTTATATCCAGTTGTATTATCTGCTAACATCGATTATTAACAAAGTTAGTGACCCCAGATTACTTGTAATCATGAAAATTGCCAAAGAAGCATTGACCGGGGCTATTAATATTTATGCGATGTATGGTGATAATATTGCATTGAAATTAGAGAAATTGGCACTACAAAAAACGATTGATGATATTTTATCGAAGAAGAATGAGCATGTAGTTGCTACGGGTTCCGGACAATTATCAATTCGTAAAAATATCAAATTGGCACCAGTGTTTAGTTATTATATCATTATTTATGGAAAGCCTGTATTTGGTGTTGGTTTTGACCCCGTAAAGATTAAATTCTTGGCAAGTGTATTGAAGGCAAGAAATATCAATCCCTATAAGTAAGATTTTTTCACCGATTACTCTTCTAATAAAATGGTTTGGAAATATTCGTTCAAAACCGTATTATTAGTGAATATCTCAGTTCTCAAATTGCCGTCAAAGTGATAGCAAAGACATCGAAAAAAATACGTCAATAAAACAAAAACTCGACTATAACCCCCCGCTTTTTTAATTTCACGAGAGAACATAACATCAATTTGTGTATATACATTCTTACAATCATTCAATTCCGTCTTGATTTTTTCCTTGATATCATATAAAAATAACAGCCGATTTCTCTCTTTTCGTTTTTCAATCGATTGTTCGGAATATTCGATATCTCTTGAATGACGCTTCCATTTATGTAAAATATATCTTATTTCATTTTTTACATCCATAAATTTGTAAATCAACTGTTTTTTATGCTTTTCCATATATTTTATCATGGAAAATATGTTAATATTACAAATTATGGGGAAAAAGGGGATAATTTCATTGGGTATCAATAAATTATAAACTTCTTTCAATTCGTTTAATTTTAACTCGATATCATTTAATTTTCTGAGAACCAATTCATTCTTATCATCTTCTTCCTCCAAAAAGATTAATTTATTATTTGCCATTTCCAATGAGACCTCTAGTTTATCATATTGATTGGTTAACTGCAAAAACATTTCACTAGTTGACTCTAACTTAAAATAATTCATCATAGTAATAAAAGAGGTTATAACCACATTGACACCCGAAATGAATCCGCCCCCCCATTTATATTCAATAATAATTGGAGCCATTATGGAAACCAGGGCACTCAATATTAAGGTGGGTATCATTAACAAATACAATTTTAGATGAGTAATATTTTTCGATTGTGAATAAATATTTTTTTGACCTCGCATATAGGTAATCAATATATCCAATTTACTGATATATTTGTTATCATATTCATAATATTTAGTGAGTGAGTTCTCGATTTCTTCATAACCTTTCATTTTAAAACGTCTTTTTGGTTTTTTATCAAAATAATATTCGTCCACCTGGTTCTCCATACGCCCCTTTTTAATATCATATAACATTTCATCATCACTCGAATTACTATTGGAAGAACTACTATATCCATGTTCGCTATTGGTTGGTGACATGGAAACCGGGCTATCACTTTTGATATAATTTGTTTCTATATGCTCTTTATAATGTTGGTCTTTATCCTGTGTAAAAAATAGGGCAGGCTCATCCTCTTTTAAATTTATAAAAATGGTATCATTTTCTGTCATATTATCAATGGTAATGTTCTCCATATTCTCCACATCTATTGATACTTTTTCCATAATTTCGATTTATAGTAACTTTAGATAATAATTTTGTATTTGTAAAAATATAATTGTAGTTTATAAACACGACAACAATGTCATCTGCGGGACAAACTATCGTATCATTAGATGATTTCAAAGAAAAAGATGTGGAACATAAACCCTTTGTTGAAAAAAATGAATCAAATGCAGTAAAGAGTATCATACAACAAGCTCAGGAGGGAGAGGAGAAAATAGAAAAGGTAATGGAAGAAATCAAAGAGGATATTACCTGTGTAGGTCATGTTATATTATCTATAGCTAGATGCTTTCGTAGATGTTGGACGGGGTCATTACATTCATGTGAATGCTGCTGTTTATCATGCTCGAATTGCTGTCTTTCAGCAAGCGAGTGTTGCAAGGGATGCACCAACTGTTTAAAGGCCGTTGATTGTGATGATAAAAATTGATAATTAAATTCGTTTTGTTTCCATTGAAAAACAAAACGAAATTTTAGCGCGCCAAAAAACAATGGAGGAAACCACAACAATACCAAAGGATACCCGACTAGAAAAAAAGCTGATAAATGATTTCAGAAATCACTCCAAATATTTCTTGACAACCTCGCGTTTTGATAACCATACTTGGCAAGAGAATCAGAATTATAAGAAGAAAAACCCCAAAATCAAGTGTATATATTGTACTCCAGAACCAATCACAAAGGCTATTCCGATAGATTCAGTGGTTTTTGTATTAGAAATGAATAATGACATAAATAAAATTGTGGGAATTGGTATGATAAGAAATTACTCTTATATGGATAAATATCATGTATATCAGAATGGTAATTATAATCGATTTAATTATGTAGGAAAACATCATATTTCAAGGGAGGATATGACTGCAAAGGAATTGGCAATCTTGGAAATTATGGATAAAATGTGTTTCACCGGTAATCGACATATGAAACGTGGTCAAGGTCTACGTTCATTTCCTGTGGATGTCTTGTATAAATGTAGCAAAAAAGGATTTGATTTAGTGGACTTTATTCGTTTCATGTTTAAGAACCGCATGGAATCAAATACAAATACTATAAAGGCATGAAAAATATATAAATCTTTATTTATATAGAATACAAAATCATGAATAAAAATATAAAATATGAATTGATTGATTCCAATGACGATGTCGAAGATATTGATAAAGACGATAAAGATATGTATGATGTGTCGCGTTATACGGATATAGAATTATATAATATTCTGGATTTGAATGCAAATCCTAGCGACAGAGAACTAGAAGCAAAAATAGTATCTTTGATTCGTCGCTATGAAGCCATTGGTAATGATTCCGCCAACAAATTAGCCAATTTTTTTACAAATATATATGACCATTTTTTTGACTCAGATGAAGAACCCGGCAGTGTAATAGAAACATTTGATAATATGGATATTAATGGTAATGTCATTGTGGGGGACGTCAGCCAACCGACTGCGAATATTGATATTACTGGGAATAATATGTTGGGAAATACTCAGCTGACAACTCAAATAGTAACTAATCCAACCGACAATAAAGCAAATGCAGAAAGTAATTCGAATAATATTGTTTTAACAAAGCCTATGGATTTTACACGTGATACATTAAATCCGCTATTGAAACAGACAGTCACCCGTGTAATAACAATAGATAGTTTATATCGTGAGGATAAAAATAGTTTACCTACAGATTTTACGTTTAATTTGTCCGACCCTCTCAAAGACGTAGTTTCGATGAAATTATATTCCATACAGATTCCGTTTACTTGGTATACAATTAGTACAAATTATGGTTGCAATTTCTTCTATTTTAAAGGAAACAGTCCAGGTATTAATGATGGAAATTATGATTTTCAAGTAGATATATCAGCAGGTAATTATTTACCAGCCGATTTGGTGACTACGATTAATAACAGCATACAAAAGGTAAAGACGACGCTGTCGGATATTAGTTTTGGAAATACATCCATTAGTTATAATAATAGCACGTCGCTAACAACGTTTAATGTAGATATTTATAAGTTATTTACAGAGACGAGCTATTATTTAGATTTTCCGGATTGGAGCAGTCCGAATGATAAGTCGTTGGGTACTCCAGAAAGATTTCAAAGCATTCCTGGATATCTGGGTTATAATAATACTCGATATTATCCATATACTATCTATTCCGACGCAACTTTGCCTTTATCAAGTGATATTTCTGTATTACAAGATTATGCAAGTAGAACCTATTTCGTTGATGATATAAGTAACACCAATAATACAATTATTATTGAAACCTATTTTGGCCCGGATGCAGTGAATCGTAAAACAAAATTTGACGCTTCTTATGTAATTCAATTAAAATCTTCAGGAGCAGTAACCCGTAATGAATTGATACAAGATTTAAGTTTACAATTAGCGACACTTCCTTTTTTATACGAACCAGAATTAACGGGTCTATCTCCAAGTACAGGTGATACTGTAATAACAAGGAATAAAATTCAATATTCATCAATCGTAAGGAAAGATATTATAGACCCTTCTTTGGCAAATTTCGGTAAGTCTTATTTTGAATTGAAAGTGAAATTGAATCGATATAGAACAAACCCATTCAATGAAAATATAAAAACCCGATTAATATTTCCAACCGAACCAGCTTTTGAAGGATATAATAATATATGGACGGGTCTTAATTCATGTTTCCGTTTTTCGAATACCATAAATGAATTAACTGACATTATATCTGAAACACCAGTGGTTCCAGAAATAGACAAAACTTTTTTATTAAATGGATTACAAATTTGTATCAAATGTACCAAACCATATTTTGAATTACCGATGAATGATTATATTATTACAACTACTCCCAATTTAACGAGTGGATATACTTTGACAGGGTTTAGTGAAGAAGTAATGGTCGGAATTGAAAATGCGAATACATTAACAAAAGGTCCAAGAAATCCAAATGGCGATTTTAATATAGCCACCAGTTATCCCAAAATCGTGGATAATTATTTTACTTTACAACTTGATATAAATAAATATTATCGCCAAGATAAATATATTATTGATTTATCGGGTAGTTCACTTAATAGTGTGCTGAACTTTGATACATCTTATAATGACCTTTCGACAAATAATATCCTTTATTCCGCATTTCCATCATCTTCCAGTTATACTATCGATAGCAGTTTTTTAATGATAATAAGACCGAATCCATATTATCAATATGGTAACAAAAATCAACCACCGATTGTAGTGGCTGCACCTCCTCCACCAACTGGCGATCTTTATGGTAGTTACGATAATGAATCCTCCTTAGAAACTGCGATCAATGACGCATTTGCTAACGCAGTTGATTTAGATGGAGAACATATACTTACCGGTACGCATATATCTGTTAATTATAATTTACAAAAACACATGTTCGATTGTTCGTTTATAGTTAATATACAAAAAACACTCACAGAAAGGGATTTCAGTATTGCATTTATAGACCCGAGTTTTAATAATTTGGATGATAATCATAATATTTTAATCACTGACCCCAGTTTTCATAAAAATAATCCTGATGATTATACGGATGATTCATTATTAAATCATTCTGCCTGGTATAGATATTTTAATATTGATACAAATAGTATTTTTAATTATTGGAGATTGGAAAATGGAATTCCTTTTGGAACGTCTTATTCATATCTTCGAGGTACAAAACCAATCATTATGAAATTTTTAAAGTTAATTGATGGTATAAATAACACATTTTACTTAAGAGCTTATGAGCCGGGTATATTAGACCATACTGGACCAAAAGTGAATGGGGTTAGGAAAAATCTAAACGACATAGCAATTACATTACCCGCTGGCATAGATTATACACGAAACGATTTCATACAAGCCTTTAATATCGCATTAAATCAAAATCCATTAACGATAGGGTCTAGTATTTCTATTGTTACAAATAAACGTTATCAATATACGAAGATACGATTAAATATCAATAAGGCATATTATGCTGGTGATTATCGTTTGGTATTTTATGACCCCATTAGTTTTGCAAAATGTTATCCAGGTGTAACCAGTGTACGAAATACTACCTGGGATACTACATTGGGATGGATTCTGGGATTTCGAGCGGCCACGGTATTTGCATTAAATGATTATGCAGTAACTGGTCCAATAACATTAACCGGTGATACAACATTAAGTGTGGTATTATATAACTATTTTTTACTTTGTTTGGATGATTTTTCACAGAGTCATTTGAATGATGGGTTGGTTACATTGGCAAATAAAGATAATGATGTCCCATTACCCAGTTACGCTGACCGTTCAAAATTTACTTGTGACCCAGTTACAAATTTACTTACTTATAATATTGATAGAAATGCGGATGGCAACGCATTAACACAAAATCAATTATATTCACTCACAGAAATTGCGAATAATAAGAATTCAAAATCAGTAACAACAACTGGAACGGGGCATGTGTCTACCCAAAGTTATGCTACCGGTCCTTATGTGAAAGATGTGTTTGGTATTATTCCATTGAAACTTGCAGGTTTATTTAGTGGTGGAGTCTATGTAGATTATGGTGGTACGTTACAGAATCAAGAACGAACTTATTTTGGACCCGTAAATATCCACCGAATGGCAGTAAAATTGGTTAGTGATAGAGGAGATGTAGTGAATTTGAATGGATGTAATTGGTCTTTTGCGTTGGTTTGTGAGCAGTTGTATCAACAAAAACCGGGCTCAAAACCAAAAACATAAGTGGTTCCAAATAATAAAAATTTCTAACAGAATTATAGACAGACAGAACACCTGAGATGTTTGAAAATATCCATAATGCAAAGGATTTACTCCTATTTGTTGGAAATTATTCTCCACACATTGAAGCAGTCATTGTGATTCTGTCTCTTTTAAAACAAATACCTTATTTAAAGGGCTATTTAGTATTCTTGATTATAAATAATTTTATAAACTGGATATTGAAATCCAGTATCGGACAACCCAGACCCAATGGTGGAAAAACTCTCACCGGAAATGATATTTCCAAGAAGGATATTGAAAATAGTGATGATATGAAATATGGTATGCCATCAAGACACGCCCAAGGCGTATTCTTTTCATTGACCTTTTTGTATTTGGTGAGAAAAGACCCATTGTTTTTATTACTCGGCTTATTTTTAGCAGTACTTGGTTGGTATCAACGTTACACTTATAAACGACATACTCTGGAACAGTTATTTGTAGGTTCGGTAGTTGGAATAGTGATTGGTTATATAAGTTATCTAATTACGAAACGGTATATTCATACATTATCTTGAAAATAATAATCTGTATAAATTTTATATAATGTCCCAAAGTGATTATATAAAATATAAAAAAACCACCGCTGTATTTAATGATTTATCCAGAAATCAACCAGTATTAACCCAACAAACATATATTGACGGTAAACAGTTCTCAACAGCATTGGGTATTTCATATTATGGAAAAGAATATGTCAACTTGATGTATCCCCAAAACATAACGACCCTTTTTAATATGCCATTGGATGTTTCATCGGTTTGCCCTATTAATTTTATGGATTGTCATGATGGAAGCAACCCGACACGCACAAACCGCGTACCAATGGATTCTATTTATTTTACACCCAATATTGTTCCAACATATGTTAAACATAAACCAGTGCGAAATCTAAATTGCAATTGTATTACAAATAAAAAGTTCTCCAACTCTATGTTTTTAAATGTGAAAAAATGTGCATGTAAAGGAATTTGAGAGAGAACCTAAGGTGTTTTATTTTTGCGCGTTTTTCGGCTGGCAATCGGTGTAAATTTTTTATCATATTGAATGGCTCGTAATAATCGCAATTGTTTCTTGGCGTTTTTAAGTGAGGTACACTTGGCAAAAACCCTTCTCTTTTTTGTCTTTTTATCTATGTTTTTCTTTGTAACACGATAGCACTTTTTACCGCGAACTTTTCTCGATATGTATGGCATTATATATTATAATATTAGATAATATATATTTTTCGACACACTCTTTTTACGGTTTTTATTTTACGTTTTTTCAATCACAAACACAATTTTGTATTGCATTTGGATTATTTGTCGGTGAAAATATTTGTGATACGTGAACTGCTCCTGCGGCACCTTGTTCGATTGCTACCTGATATAATGCGTCTGAAGATACAGTAACCACCGCCCAGTTTTTATTTGAAACACTCGAGTCTGGTACAATCGTCCAGGTGACACCATAGTCAATGGAAGTATAAATATTTCCATTTTGTTCACACACTGTTTGGTATTGTCCAGTTGCTGAAACAGTTACAGACTGCCAATTTTTATCATGTAAAGCATTATCTTCTACAAATATCCAAGAGTTACCAAAATCATTTGATATGTGGACATCACCGCCATTTTCGATAGCTGTTTGATATTTACCATCAGATGACATCGCAATCCCTTCCCAATTACGTTCATCGAATCCATTTGAATTACTAACATTCGTCCAGGTTAATCCGAAATCACTAGAAATATAAATGTATTCAATCACAATTGTTTGATATTGACCGGTATAAGATAGTGCAATGCCACCCGTAGGAAATGTTTCGATAGAATTATACAATTCAGTATCATTATCTAATGGAGTCCATGTCATTCCATAATCACTCGACCTATATAAATTATCTCCACTAGAAACAATCGTTTGGTGTAAACCAGATAATGAAATAGATACAAATATATTGGATGTACCGCCATCAAAAGTAAGAACCCAGGTATTTCCATAATCACTTGATACATATACTTGATGCCCGTTACACGTGGTTTGATACATTCCTGTGAATGAAATACCAACATTATTACAAACCGACTCGTTATTATATGAAAACGTCTGTAACCATGAATGACCCGAGTCATTACTAATAAAAATATTACCTGCTTCAGAAATAAGAGTCTGATATTTTCCAGTAGACGATAGAGAAATATTTAACCAATTTTCATTAGGATAATTTATAGTTGCAGTCGAAACATTCCAAGATTGGCCATAATTCGTATAATTATCCACAGTATCGTCGACTAATATCAATAAAATAGGAAGGGTTGTAGATTGTGATATATTTGTCAATGAATATGTCGTATTGCGATTAACATAACCTCTGGTATAATTCAAACGATTTCGGATTGCATTTAAATTATCCGGACCTATATTATTAACTGGACTATATATTTCGGTTTCAATATCAAGTGACAAAGTAATTGTAAAACCAGTAGGTACGAATACTAGGTCGCCTGCGACAAATCCATCTACAACACCCCAATTATGAACACTAGGATTACGGTTATTAAATATATTGGAATCCACCACAAATTCTAAATGTTTGTTAATATCATTCACAACAATATCTCCAGATAAATCGGATACGAAACTTCCCTGCATATTAAAAGTGGATGAATTCAAAACTTGTATGAGGGCACTTGCATCGAATACGCCTCCATTTACTTGAAAATCTTGGTCGCCTGCAAATATAGAGGCAAATCCGCCCGGGTCACCAAAATATTCTAATACACACGATTGAAAGTCTGTATATAAATTATGTAATTTACCCACAGATACAATACTATTCAGATTGATTCCATTTACAAATTCACAGCTACATAGTTTGACCGAGTCGTAATGTAATTTATCCGTTATATTGTCATACCATGCCTGTACTGTACGTGTGTTAGTAGAATCTTTAATAATACTTAATTTACTATTCAATGTACGTGCACTAAAGCTAAGTTGTATTGCATCTGTAACATCATATTGTGTTAATAAATCAGGGATTCTCTCTTTAATTCTACTGAACCCCTGGGTAACATTATATCCACCACTCGCTCCGAATGCGTATAATTGACCTGCATATAATCCATAATTATTTGGTATAGAAGGAGTAATTGTTGAATATGACATTATTTAATATATAACTAACTGTAATATCTGTATAAAATATTTACTAGAATCAAATAATATGTTTTATAAAATATTATTTGAGAACCTAACTAAACTAAATATCGTAAAATTCTCACTTATGACATAATCTCTACTGTATTGTAGCAAGGGTCTAATACGGGTTGGTTCGTTCTAAAACCAATGGTTGTATTATTTTGAACTATACCATTATTTTGTGTTATATTATTTCGGGTAGAATTCATTGCAAAAATAGTCTGTGTGTTATATGAAATATCATAAGTGAGCGCTCTTCCGACATTATTTGCATCATAATAATTTGCATTACGGAATTCACCTTGCCAGCCAATGAGTTGTGAGGGTCCACCATCAACACCAGGTAAGCTGACTGTACGAGTAGTAATTGTAACATTATCAATAGGGGCGATTGACCCTTCCGAAAAGTTGTTGTTATAACCTCCTTTATAAATTCCAATACGGTTGGTTGCATTATTAAAGAAGTCAGAACTTAGATTGTCTAATTTTAACAGTAAGGGAGCAGTTAAAGTACGGTCAATATTCAATTCAGTTGCAGTAGTATAATTAGAATAAAATGCGCTGTAGTTTCTATTAGGATATGCAGTTGTAGAAGTAGTAATAGGTAATACTTGACCGGTAGCTGTATTAGTAGGAACACCATTTACGTTCTGTATTTGAGCGTTAGCGACATTTGCAGTACTGTTATAATAAGGGTCACTTGTACTTAATGGTGTAATGGTATTAGAAATGGAAGTAATAGATGCTGCTCCAGGGGTGAGAGTACTACTACTGGCACCTCCATTTGCAGTACTATTGAATGTTGTCGTAGTAACACCGTTATTGGTTGTCGTAGTTGTCGATTGATTTGAAGCTGCACCCCTATTTACATATCCGACATTTTGTGGCCCGATATTATTCTCTGGTGAAAAGATATCACTATCAATCACTAAATGAAGACTGACAGTCGTTCCTGCAGGAATGAAAATCAAATCACCTGCTAAAAACCCATCCGCCATACCCCAATCCGCTCTCCAACTAGATGCTTGGGTAACTTGATAATTAACGGGGGGGACAATAGCGGTTGGTGAAAAGGATGCGTCCATGACGGTATTACTCGATGTTTGAATATTTGGATTATTATTTAATGATGGGTCTCTGGGGAGATTGAGTTCACCAGCATTTAAGCCTGGAGGTAAAGGACCGGTATTGATTCCAGGGTCAGAAGAAGATAGGTCACGTATAGGACTACGGTTATTAAAGACATTCGTATTAATCGCATATTTCAACAAACTATTGATATTTGGTATCGTTATAGAACCTGTCAAAGGTTTGACGTTTTCACCACTTGCCGTATAATAAGGGTTAATAATATTTATAAAGGCACTTGCGTCAAAAACACCATTATTGATATTGAATTCACTTGCTCCCGAGAACAAAGAGGAGAACCCTCCGGAATATCCAAAATAAGTATTTACATAATTATTAAAATCACTATAGAGAGTTGCATAAGTACCCACCGAGATGACCGAATTTGTATCCAGACCTCTTACAAACTCATCTGCAGTAATAGTAATTGAATCCAATATGGGAAAATTGGCGACATTTTGAGTCGGATTTGACGGCCAACCAGGAGCTTGATTCACCGTCCAAGTAGTAAATGCGTCACGTACTGGGTCGAATGAAGATAATAATACATACTGATTGAGTGCATCTTTGAAAAGACCAATCTTTTCATTGAACGTACGGACATCAAAACGCACCTGTACTGCATTTGTAACATCATAGGTGTATATTTTAGATTCGGGGATAAGTTTAATTGTATTGAAACACTGGTCGATTGTATAACCACCCTGGGCGTAGAACGCATACACATTACCTTTGTATGGATATACGTTTGAGAACTTCCAATTGGTAAAATTATTGGGTTGGGGGCGTATATTAATAGGTCCATCTGTAAGTAAATTATTCGAATAATCGATAGAATTTATATTGGTTGTTACATTGGGAACATTTGAGATATTTGTTACCGTTGAATTTGTAATATCAGGTTGATATGTTGACATTTATAAATAAAATATTATTGATATAAAGTATTAGAATATTAATAATTGTCCTAATATTCTAAATTATTTGCAACTGTAAAACAACTTTACAAATTATAAAGCAGTTCAAAACAGAGACAAAACGAATAGTTACCATTATTCATATCTAAAACTCGCCCTTGTTCGTCAAACAATTGGATATGTAAACGTTGGATATCTACCGGTCCAAAATATTTACGCGGTTCAGTAGTCATACTAAAATCCGAACCCATCATTAAACTAAAATAGGTGGCCTTGATTGCAATTCTAGCTAAAATATTCTTATTCATTGTATATTTATTAAATACGCTTATGAATTGATTATTGGAATTATTATTGAAATCGTTTATTCCTAAATATATATATCGAACTGAAGCAGGTTCAACCAATGTGTCTGCTACTATTGAAGGAGGTATTGAGTTATTGCTTGCGTCCACGGTGGCTTTAACTGGATATACCGCATGAATATACCCCAGATTCCATCCTAATCTTGTAGTAATTGATGTTTCATCATCTTCGCTGTTTATATTTTTACGAAAATTAAGAATAATTTCTTGTATATTTGCAGACCTTGGATAATTCGGATTCGTATTCAATGTTACTTTACCTGTACCTGACCCAGATGTTGTAATATCCAAATCAAATTTAAGATAAGAAAAAATAACATCTGGAGATTGTAATGTAGCATCGATATTAACAGGTGATAATAATCCGTTTATCAAATCAATCAAATCGATTGTATTATAATTGCCATCAGGAACAACAAAAATGTTTTCATCAAATAAAATATTATTTAAACCATCAAACGAGGTGTAATATACACCTATATATAAGTAATTATTACCATAAGACGATGAAATGCCATAAAACGAAATGGGTAATTCTAATGCGGTCAACTGCATAGAAACAACCTTATGTAATTTTTCGGGTAATTGAACCGTAATATCTGCACTATTTGTAGTATAAATATTTTCACGGAATCTGGTATCGATTGTCATATATTTTGTTATTACACGCGTATTCAATGGATTCATTTTACCTGGGAAATAATCGCTATTATTCGTATAAATAAATTGGGTGTTCT
>Ga0114959_10002087_pt1 | contig 16752 bp, 12 predicted proteins | sample C_130625_EF_Meta_FD_87317 | JGI IMG/M metagenome (GOLD analysis project Ga0114959, IMG submission 87317) | Freshwater microbial communities from Lake Croche, Canada to study carbon cycling - C_130625_EF_MetaG | ecosystem: Environmental > Aquatic > Freshwater > Lake | place: Lake Croche, Canada...
AACTGTTTCTTGAACCGACGTGCCTACATTAAATGCGAGAGGTTTCGAACTTGATATATCTATTGCTGCTATAGGAGTTTTCGTATTAAAACCTATATTACCAATTACGTCGGTACCAAATAAATATGCATTTTTCGAATTACCTAGAAAGAGTTGCTGCTCCAAATAAATATTACCACTCACATCTAAGTTTGCAAGAACGAATACGTTACCAAAATGGATAGAAATATCATTCACATACAGTATATTTGCAGAAATGTCATTAACTACCGTTATATTATTTGCTTTCACATTTGAATCAACGATCGCATTTCCACTTACATGTAACTCACCGCAAATATCAAATGTACCATAATATGCTCGACGAAGAGTAAATATATCTGCAACGAATGAATAGACACTTACATTATTATTATTTTCAAGATTATTTATTCCTCCATATTTTTTCCAGTTTGACATTGTATTTTTATAAAAACTATACAATGTAATTGCATATTATTTATGGATTTATTGCTTAGCATTTTCCATTTTTATGTTTGTAACCAATAATCGATTGTTTACATAAAAAATTCATTCCGCTTTACCATTTACAATCCAATAATTGCCGTCTAAACATGCAAATTTGTCATCATGTTTCCTCATCCTCCTCTCATTTTTCTGGAACGACTCATGTGCTTGTTACGACTTGGACTTTTATGTTTCATTTTTAATGTACGATCTCTTCGTTTGTGAGACTTATTTAAAAATTCCTTTATTTCCGGTATTTTCTGAAGTAATGTACTCACTACCTCACGGTAAAAAGGTCTATATTCAGACATACGACTTCTCAATTCATCTTCGCAAAACCACTCAATCTCTATCTTCTCAAATAATTTGGTAGATTTCAAAAACTTGCGATTCATACGATCCCACAAAAACCGATGATTATTATTGTAATACATCGGTAATACTGGATCATAATGATACTTTACAACATGAACTGTATAATTTTGTGATGAATTTTTAGCATTCGTATGTGTGAATGCGTATGTTCCACCCATTTTATCAATATGTTTCTTTATCTGAGAGGGTGTTCCTAGAAACCCTGTCAATTCTTCACTACCTTCTCTTATCGCAGTATCAAATGGTGTCTCGCCTTTTTCGATTCCACCACCAAAATCAGAAAACCCCGGTGCACTTTCTTCCAAAGAATTCTCTTTCCCAAACAAAAAATACAGTTTGTTATTATGAAACGCAACTGGTAGTATACTCGATCCAGGCATTATATATTATATAACGATCTTATCCATATTATCTAGTATTTTGACAATTTAATCGTCTTTATAGTAGGATCTTTCTTTTCAATAGGTTCCTCCTCTCTAAGTTCGCCATCGGTGCTTACATTATTAAATACACTGAACGGATTTGTTGTGTTTGGATTCGACATGAATGATTGCATTTTAGTCTGCTTTATTGCAGTTGCTGCAACTGGAATCTGCAACTTAGATAATATAGAACGAATTTCTTCATTCATATCCTCTCCAACTGCTGGAAAGGTTTCATAAAATTCGACAACGAGAGGATTTGCTTTTATTTTAGTTGAATTGAACTCCGACAAGTAAAGACCATCTAAAGTTTTGACGCGAGACAGTGCAACATAACTCTGCCCTGCTGCAAATATAGATCGACCGATATCCATTTCTGCCATATCCAGTGTGGCACCTTGAATTTTGTGTATTGTAAGTGCCCAGGCAAGACAAAGAGGAATTTGAGAAACCACTATACAAGGATATTCCTCACTCTGTCTTTGATGTGGAGCGACTCTCATTGTAACGCCATTTGCAAACCTCACAACCGGAACCAATAACGTACCGATCTTTTTCACTAATTCCTCTGGTAATGAATTCGCATTCGCATCTGCATATCCTACAACAACACCCTGCGATCCATTGCAAATTCCTCTATCCACATCTATGTTTGCCGTACACATAACGAGTGTTCCTACCTTCAGTTTTACGATTTTTTCGGTAAAGAGTGAAACAATCAGATTATCGACTTCTACAGATAATTGTTCAGAGGTTAATTCTTCACACCTTGCCAATTCATCCGGAGTCAATTCCGATCCCGTATCTATATGTGTCTTCGCATTCGTAGTGACAGTAAAACGATAAACGCGTTCCTCTCCATCTAATTTCGAATAAGACATTTCATTGATAGTATCCACCTTTGATCTCACCGGGAACAGTTTTGTCGGAACGATTCCATCTTGTGTTTCTGGCACATTTCCTCTCATCGTTCTTGTTTGCAGAAGTTCAATATTTGGTCCCGATATTGTGCCGCGTCGAACCTCCTGCAAAATCGATATGTATGCCGGATCCGTCTGTCGGAAGAACGTCTTTAATTCGATACAATCGGTTGTTTTAAAAGTCGCCGCCCACTTCGGATGCTGAAAACAAAACTCGCCAGTAGACGGATCGTCGTGATCTGGAATCGGCGGCAATTGAAAGAAATCGCCAGTAAATACCAACTGTATACCCCCAAACGGTTTTGAATTTATTTTCCTGATTGCACGCCCGATCTGGTCTAGCAAATCGAACATTTTACGCGACATCATACTCACCTCATCTATAATCAATACCTCAACCGATCTCCATAATTTCATATAAACCCTATTTCGAATTACACGTCGAACTATATCCTCCGACGGTCCTTTCCCGAGTCGAATTCCACTCCATGAATGTATAGTTTTCGCTTTGCAATTCAAAAGAGTCGCTGCACAACCTGTCAACGCACATACTTGATACGGTTTTCCAATCGAGTTCATATATTCAACCATGAATTGGATGAGACGCGTTTTACCTGTGCCACCCGGTCCAGTAACAAACAAATTATGTCCTTTTGCAAATTTGGCGAAAGCATATTTTTGTTCGGTTGAGAGGTTAACAAACCCTTGTTGAAGAGAAGGAGTAGATAAACACGTAAATTTTGCGTCGGAAGCAGCAGATGTCATTATTGATAAGAAAGTTGTTATATAATAAGCAATTTATGTATTCATATAGATTGCTTATAATCACTTATTCAAAAATAATTTTCAATTTTCCTTGTACTTTTTCTACATCGCGCTCAGCAATTTGAGAAGACTGTTTTCGCAATCTTTCCAAAGATTTTGAAAAACGCAAATGAAATCCAGACTCATTGTTTATATCATACCTAGGTTCTCCGCCAAGGTTCATACAAGAATGCATTCGCAATGGATAATACATTCCGATCCTCTTATACACATCATTTATCCAGTCATCACAACACCAATTAATTATCTCTTCAGGGAAATACTTACCAAATAACTCCATATGTCGTCTGGAAACAAAACTCTGTGTCAAAATAAGTGCATTATTATTCAACGGTCCTGCCATACCAACGCCTCTCGTTTTTTCCAATTCAGCAATGCAAGAATTCACCCAACCGCTACTTTCAAAAGAAATATCGTCTCCACATTGGAAAAAATAGTCATTTCCGTCCAAATATGCTTTATCAAAAAGACGATTCCACATAACAGTCAAGTGCCCTTTCGCGATTCCATCCATATACATAAATTCGATTCGAGCATTTTTTATCACACCTATAAACTTCTCCAAATATTGCTGCACATCTTTCCGATCATAAATCGGGTCATCTCTATCAATTCCAATATAAAATGCATACTCATGCTCTCTGTCATAAGTAATACCAAATGTTTTTATTGTATAATTAAACAGATAAGTATCCTTCACGGAGGACCAATCACGACCTCTCGAAGTAGAAGGTATTAACAATGCAATCTTCATTTTTATAACAACCGATGCAAGTATTTATATTATTCATGTTCGATCTCTAAACAGAACGAATAATCCATCCCATTCAAAGACACCGGATTTCCGATATCATCTACCAATTGTATACTCAATTTACTAATATCAACCTTTCCAGAATAAGTCCTTTTATCACTCAATAAATATCCGTTAAAATTATTTGCTGGTATGAATGTTCCAAATGGGAATGTTGTCTTATTCAGTGCAATTCGCGCTAATATGTTTTTGCGAACTAGAGAGGTAGGTAATGCGGCAATAAATGAATTTTGATTTCCTCTCGTATATTCGTCTACTACTAAATATAAATACCTTATTCCCAATAAGTCGATAAACCCTTCTGAACTAGTTTGAGAGGTTGTTATACTATAAGTAGTGTCACGAAACCCAAGAAACCATCCCAATTTCCGTTTGAAATTATTACCATCAAAGTTTCCATTCGCGTCTACTGCAAAATTAATATCAAGTGTTCCAGATTCAGTATAAAATATAGAACTCATCCCAGAATAAGTATATCTTAATTTATTAAAAGGCAATGTTTTTGACGCAATCTGAATATTTATAGTGGTTGACAATAGTTCTGGTGTATATTCGCCATCCGGAATAACAATCATTGTGCTAATTTTATCACTCACAATTTGAAAACAGTTATTTCCAATGGCGCTAGAAAAATTATAAATGGTCATAGGTACTTCTGCGTTTCTGACAACCATTGCCTTTACATCAGTAATTCGATCGGGAATAGTCACCTCACAACTTGACGATCTATAATCTGAATATTCGTCTCGAAATGTGGTATTTATATTAATAAACTTTCGTTTTGTCGGTTTCACAACATCAGTCATCACCATATGTCCATTATATTGTGTAACCTTAGGACCTAGAAAATTTGATTTTCCATCGTCATATTTATTTTGCATATTCGATATACTATATTTTTTGCTGTTATATTGTCTTTGGCGAAAAGATCGCAATGCAAAACTATATACAAGGTATTTTATCTATTATATTTAACTCTCCAATAATTCGAAAATTGAATGTCTGATTCGATTTACTGCAAATATTGTAACAAAACATGGGAAACTGGTATTAAATACGATAAACATTTGCGTATGTGTGAATTCTTCTATCAAGATAGACGAAATCCCAGAAGAGAAATGGACGAACGCGGTGCGCCTATTCCGAATCTTCGCGAACTGACCCGTTATGTAAAACATTTATCTGAGAGGTTAGAGCATACCGAAAAGGAATTAGCAAAATTACGTTCTGTTGTAAATAGTAAACAGAGGCGATCGATAATTGAATGGTTGAATAAACCAAAACAGACTCCTTCTATCACATTCGAAGATTGGGTCCGAACCATAAATACAACCGAACAAGATATGTTAAATGTATTGAACCATGACTTAATGGACGGAATTCTATCTTGTTTAAATACGTTAATGGGTAATCCATTGCCCATTCGATGTTTCTCCCAAAAACCAGGTACTTTATATGTTTATTCCTTATCCAAACCAGCAAGCGAGTCTTCTGAAGACGTCAAATACGAATGGCGGATAATGTCTAACGAACAACTTGCAAAAATAATCAATTCCATTGCAAGAGATATTCGTCGCAAATACAAAATGTGGGAAAAGACAAATATAGTCGTCAGTTTAGATGAACTCGATTTCGATCAAAGTGCCTTAGACAAATCAGTTAAATATATGCAAAAACTGAACGCCGATATGGATAAGCGCACACACGAATTCAAAAAAGTATTCTTCTCAAAACTAGAAGAAGATTTGCAAATTATTATGGAATGCGAATTTGAATAAAATATCGTAATCAAAAATTGAACTAGACATTTATATTATTTTTAACAATAACATAAATAACCTCTTGTCTTAATTATATAAAATGTCCGACCCATTTTCATTCGATTCTCCGAAGTCGCATCTCCTGAAAAATTCGGATTTACTACCTTCTGCGAAGTCCGTAAATCCTATAATCCCTGATTACTTAGCAAAACTAAATGCTCATGAACGCGACCCCTTCATCGAGTTCGATCCGATCCCCCATAAATATACCGTGAGAGGAGAGGAAGGTTACACTTCCGTAACAACTTTTGTGCATTCCCATTTCGAACATTTCGATTCTGAGAAACAGGCAGCAAAGATCGTCACAAATCAACGCAATATGTCGAATCCGAAATACAAATACTATGGAATGACTGCTGACCAAATCAAAGCACTTTGGGACAAAAATGGTAAAGAAGCGTCCGATGCAGGAACCAAAATGCACTATGATATTGAGTGCTATTGGAACGGTTGGAACGTCGTGAATGACAGCACCGAATATGCGTATTTTATGAAGTTCGCCGAAGATTTCCAAGCAAAAAATCCAGGTACGAAACCATATCGTACTGAATGGATGGTCTATTACGAAGAATATAAATTATCCGGATCGATTGATATGGTTTTTGAAAACCCAGACGGAACATTACGTATCTATGACTGGAAAAGATGTGGAGAGATTCCAGCAGAAGGATTCGGAGGTAAGTGTTCGACAACAGAATGTATCCGGCATCTACCCGACTGTAAATTCTGGCAGTATTCACTGCAACTCAATATGTACAAGACTATTCTAGAGGAAAAATACGGTAAGAAAATAACGGAACTTTGTCTAGTACGTTTGCACCCAGATGATGCTTACAAAACATATGACTTGATTCCAGTTCCGTTTCTCGAAAAGGAGATGCGAGATTTGTTGGAATTTCGCAAAAAACAACTGGAATTACCTGATATACTAGAAGATTCTAATTGATTCTGTAGAACAAATATAAATATATTATTATGAAATTTTATAAAAATGACACGCTGTATTTTAGCCGTAGTAAAAGATATTTTAAATGAAATTCCGGATGATCCGGATGCCAAAACTTTTTCTAGTGCGGTGAATAAATTCTTAGACGATATGGTTTATATTCCACCAGAACTCATTTTTGATTCTATACACTTTATTCGATTTTCAGAATTATTGAAAACACATTTTGGTGAAAACCCACCTACTGAAGGATGGCGAAAAACTGTCTGTGATATATGGATGAATACAAAATGAAAAGTGATATTGAATATAAAAATATACATAAATGGGATTTCTGTATATTTATTATTTACTGCAAGAATAATAATGAATCAATCTGATATAAGAGAATTTTATGCAACATTTCAACGGTTTTTGTCATTATTAGAAGCAATTTGGCAATTTGTTTATTACCGAATTCGTTCCAAACCAATCATTCAAGTTCCAGCAATAAAATCGTCCAAACAAATACAAAATGAATATTTAAGTAAATATAAGACTAGATTATTGAGTACTTTCGATGATAATAATACAAACTGGGACTCAAATGTTGATGTAATTATTAACGATAAAGATAAACTAGGACAATTATTAGAAGACAAACACAATTATCTGGAGAAGAAATGGCGATCTACCGTTCTCATCGAAAATACACCGAGAGGTAATCTCATTATGTTTTACGATATATACAAGAATTCGTTCTCTTACTATTGTGACCAAGCAATCGTTCCATATGACGTCGCAAATGCAGCAGCAATGAAATATGTGATGACATTTCGTTGCAGATCGTTTTTCGTAGATAGTAATATTTTACCTACGCCAGTAGTGGACACTCCTAGTAAATCCGAAAATTCCACAACCATAAACAAACCAGAAGATAAAAATGGACCTTTTGCAAAATTCAAATCATATAATACAACTACTAAAAAGGCAGCAATATCCTCAGAAAATGATAAAAGAATAAACAGTTTTTCGCACTTGGGGGGTACTCGTAATTGGACACCTATTATTAAACCTCCCAAGATAAATCCGATCAACGGATTTAAAACCGATCTTATTCCTGGTGAGAGGAAGTTGTCTTATTTAGATTATAAGAAAATGAAGCAGATTTCATAGATTCTGCGAGCGCCTTTATATTCTCGTCGCGTGTTTTTTTCCATTGACAAAATCCGTTACTCTTCTCCATAGTAAACGACATACCAAGGTGATCGACTGCAATATAATATGCCTGTAGTTCACGGTCGTTTAATGTTCCTAGATAAAGAGAGGATAATTCCGCGAGAGATTCTTTTCCTAATTCAGAAGACGACATTGTTATAGTTTAATAATTCAAAAAGTTTATACCATTTGAATTATTATGGTTTGCATCAATCAATTTTCAAATAACTCTGCAAAATAAATTAGATTGAATTTCTATAACCAATGAAGCGAAGCGTTTCATTTGAAACCATTTTGACCAAAAAACAACAATTTGCGGAGAATATAATGAGAGGACAATCGCTATCTCCATACTACACAGTGTATAATACGTTTGCATTTACTAATGCTTGCACGGAGTTCCAGGTCAGATCCAAACATCGCTTAGAATCATATGGTGATTTTTTGCGAAATCATCCTTCCGCAACAAAAAAACAACGTATTCATGCAATTCAACAATTCTATGACAATCTGTTGAAATAGATTCGTTGGTGTAAAAAGTATTTAAAGAAATTGTATGGAGTATATACTCCCGGACTTAGCTCAGTTGGTAGAGCATTCGACTGTAGTAGTTTCAACGAAGATGTATTTTTCGTCGTACCAATGTTCGGTATGGTATATCGAATGGTCGCTGGTTCGATTCCAGCAGTCCGGATTTTTTGCCTCTATAGCTCAGTTGGTTAGAGCACGCGCTTTGTAAGCGTGAGGTCTTGGGTTCGATTCCCAATGGAGGCTTCGCATATTATGTCACTTTATTGCAAATGATGTAATATAGTTCATACGTTATGTAATAGGAGAGATACCAGCAACCAATCCAGGTGTTCTCACAACACTCCGAAGTGGTATGACTGGTGCATAAGAATTCGAGTTTGATCGACCGAATGGTGTTCCATGTGTATTATTTGGTATCTTGAAATCGTCATTCGATATACATTTGCGATCTAATGCTCTGACATGATCATCGCCTGTCAATGCACCAGTATATTTATCCGATTTCACAATATTTGGATATTTGTTCGAGTTTATCACATTATTATAATTTGTCATCGGGCAGTCACATGTTTTAGGAACAATACTACCTACGACATGACAGTCATTCGAAATCGTTTTTTTCGCTAGATTATCAATATACGATGACTGACTATTCATATTCAAATAACTGTTCGGTTTTGTGGAAGAATATGGTTGCGGTCTTCGTATCCATCTATACTTAGACATCAATAGTCCATTCGTATTCAGAGAGGATGATTTAACAACTTCCGGATTATTCAGACATGCCATCTCGGGAGAGGTTTTGATTTGATTGATCGGATATTTTCCACAACAACCTCCATGTCCTCTCAACGCCCCATTCTTAGAAAGACTACGGATAAGAGATCTACCCAAAGTATCCTGTCCTACATAACCTGCACTACGTCTTGTTCCGTTCAAAGAAAACCCGTTTTGCTCAACACTTAAATTATTATATTTTGCCTGTGTTTTTCGTTTTAGAGTAACAATCGACATTTATACAATCCATGGATATTATCCTCTCATACTTTCTAATATCTAATGATTTTTTCGGGTTTTTGCCAATCCATGAACTTTTGCCACATGCGCCTTCATCTGTTTGAGAGTTTTACCTCTCGTTATTTCCCATAATTTCCATCTCAGATAGCAAACGATTGATAACCGCTCTGCATCCTTGCTCAATTTCTTCATTGGTAAGTTCGAATGCCAGTAATGTATGTCCATGAAAAGAACATCGCCTGTCCTACAGTCCACACCTACACCAAATTGCGGGAAACAAGTCTCTGCACCACTATATTCACCTCTCTCAATCACTGCTAAATTACCAAAACCATCACGTCTCTTTTTTTTATTTTTTCACAATCATATTTTACCGATCGTCATATAATATGATTATATTATGCCGAATTTTTCCATACATTAAATGAAATGCTCGTATCAGAGGATAATGCGTTATCATAGAACTTCGGTGTAACCAGACTCAACCTCTCATCTTCTTGCAAATAAATTCGGTTAGGAGAGACAACATAACCATATCCTGAATTGGATGCGACACCATATATGGTTGTAAAGAGAGAGGATGCGTTTGTAGAATAGAATGTCGGAGGCGAGTTGTCATTCAATAGTCCATATGTTATCGCACCCGACGCGCCACCCAATAAAACAAACTTGCAATTATAACAGGCAGCATTAATTGCACCAGTTATGTTTGGAGAAATTGAAACACTATTCAGAGAAACATCAAAATTCAAGTTGCTATAACTTGCCGCATTTGACAGATAACTAACCTCTCCATTTCGAGAACAGACGATATGATTGTATCCGTCGAATACTGTTGCAGATGGTTCTGCACTCAATCCGAGAATAGTATTATTGACGAATTGTTCTCCATGTACGACTCCATTTCGAATAAAGTTGCAAGATAAATCCGTTATTCTATAAATATTGGGATACGCACCATCTACCGAGAGGATACGTGTAGGGTGTAATATAAGATCTTTCAACACAATAGGGCGAATATATCGGTCCAACTGTTTCTCTCCGCTACTAAAAAGCGCAAATTCTGTAACACTAACCCAGGTAGCGTTATATCCAAACGAACTTGTTAACACCAATCTGTAATAGGAAAACGCAGTTGTATTTGACGCAATACTGAGAGGAAGACATACATACGGATACCCCCAATCATTATTTGGTGCAGTAGGTCCATAATTAAATGTATCCAATGTAGTCCAAGATGACTGATCGTTTGATCCTAGAAGCGACCAAGTTTGCGGGTTCGAACTTCCATCCGCAATAGAAAGCACCACATAATAATTCGTACAAACTTGAGAAGATGTCAATTGAACCTGCAACCATTCTCCCGCGATTCCGTTTGTCGTAGTTGTGCCAACATAATGTCCATCAATCGCATCATAATTTCCTGTAGCAGATGACCATTTGGTAGGAGTCGCATTGAAAGATCCATCAAATGCATTTGCTGCAACATTTGTACCCTGGTAGGAGGAACTACTGGCACTCGAAAAATAGTTTGTAATAAGATTCGAACAATCTACAACACATAGATTTGGCGTGGATGTAGGGGTCCAAACCGAGGCATTGAGAGAGGATGAAACAGCAGTAGTGTTTGTTCCAGATCCATATGCCAACCACACATTGCCAGTCCATTCAATCACATGTATTTTTGTGCTGAAAACCGATCCAATAGAAACAGATGTCCAAGTAATACCATCCTGACTTGTTGCCAATGCAGCAGCAGAATTATTCACACCAACTGCCACCAAATAACTTCCATTCCAGGCAACATCATAGCATTCCGTCATCAATGCCGAATTTTGTCCCGTCCAAGAAACACCGTCGTAACTCGTTGCTACCCAATACGACCCTGCGCCAACTGCTGTCCACCTCGTTCCATTCCATACTGCCTTGTTACACCGAGTAGTAAATAACGACGAATTTACTGCAGTCCATTGTATTCCATCCAAACTATATGCCAACGAAGTCGAACCAGATCCACATGCAACGCTGAGAGGTTGAATGATCGCAGTGCCATTATCCGATCGATTATGGACATAACTTGTGATATATTCAAATGTATTATTATAAATCGGGTATGAAAATCCAGGATAAAAGTTCAAACTCGAATCAGGAAATTGTCCGGATGGTATATCCATGCTTACCTGGGTTGCATTAGCATTATACGAAAACGTCCATGATATTCCATCTAAACTTGTTGCAATATTATTAGAGTCTGGATAATTATCGCCTAGCGCAATCCAAGTGGTTCCATTCCAATATACTCGGTAACAATCGTTTGCAAATGATTGAGAGGCATAATTCCAATTATCACCGTCATAACTGTACGCAATCGTTCCATTACCACCATTACCACCAACTGCTACCCAAATGTTTCCATTCCACTTGACATCATTTCCATACGTAAACAAAGACGTACTCACCCCTTTCCAGTATATTCCGTCCATACTTTTCGCAATCTTATAAGTTCCATTTCCAGTTGCTACGAATTTTCTCTGTTGTGGACTCCAATCGACTCCATTTCCCGAGTTTGTAAATACTGTATTTCCTCTCCCAACCCAATTATTACCATCTAAACTCGTGGCGACTGTATCACTATTTCCTGTACCGACTGCAACCCATACCCTTCCATTCCAAACTGCGTCTTTTGTTCCGAATCCAAATACACTAATAGAACTCGCGGTTGTTGCCCATGTTTTGCCCTGATTATTACTATAAGATATCGTATTTCCCAATGACAACAATGTCGTTCGAGGGAATACGATTCTATTCGGTTGTTCAATATTTCGTTCAATATCGTAAACCACCGCAGAAATATCCATATTCGTTGGTATCGCCACTTGATAAGATCCATCGACCACGCTTATTAGACATGGTTTACTTACTGTATTTCCAGTCGAGTCGGTATAAGAGGAAACCAAATTACCTGCAATAATAAATTTATCTCCTAAGAATTTTGCCGAGTAAGGATTGATCGTAGTGATATCAGAATTAAACAACTTCTTATTCCAATTTACACCATCCAAACTATATGCGTAAGTGAACGCATTACCGGTTATTTCATTCCTCGCAGTTAAAATATAGTTTTGTCCGTCCCAATCAACTGTAGTCAATTTATCTGTATTCGTGTATGACATTATATATTAGAAATATATTTGACGATTTTCACATATATTTCATTTTATTACATCCTCTCAACTATATTTATGCATTACCGATTGTCCATGTTATTCCATCAGAACTATACGCGACCAATTTATTTGCAGAATTAGATCCTGTTGCCACCCATAATGTTCCGTTCCATACCAAGTCTAATGCGCGTCCATTCGTATCAAATAGTGCTATAGAACCGGCAACTCCTGTCCAGTTAATACCATCCGAACTATAAATAATGGTGTATGCGGTTCCGTATCCAACTGCCACCCATAAACTACCGTTCCATGCGACCTTTCCAATTTGCGCTGAGTTCGAATTATTGAGAAGCGCGGTTCCCGACGAACTATTCAACCAATGCAATCCGTCGTAACTATAGAATACTCCTCCTACACCAATTCCAACGTAAATCGACGAATTATTAGCAACTGCAGATAATTTCGCTCCCGAAACAGAAACACTCGAGAATGTTTCCGCGTTGTAACTGTAAAGCAACGAATTCGTATCATTGCGTGTCACCAACCATTTTGTTCCATCCCATACAACCCGATTCGGTACTGTTGAACTAGTATTTGCGATTTTCGACCAAGTAGCAATATTATTTGATGAGACTGTTCCGTAAGACGCGTCTATTTGAATTGCTGCCAAGTACTGATCGTTTCTGGACTTACCGAATGTATAAACCGTTTCATTCTGAGTATATCCTCTAGACACTGCCAATATATCAAGTGCGCCATCGGTAATATATGAGTTTGCTTGCATCTGTCTTGATAACATTTGCCGAGTATAAGTCATATCATCATCAAATGACACAATGGTTGGGATATTACGAATAGGAGTTTCATCTGTTCCAGTTGTTCCGACATAACCTGTTAATCCAGTAAATCCACATATTCCAGTGTAACCAGTGAATCCAGTCACTCCAGTAACTCCCGTAATACCTGTAGTGCCAGTGAAACCAGTGAATCCACTGAACCCATCATATCCATCCGTTCCAGTAAATCCAGACACTCCGGTTTTTCCAGTTATACCTCTATCTGTGTTATATCCAGTACTTCCATAGTCACCGACAATACCTGTAGTGCCGGTTACACCAGTATTTGTCATCGTTCCATCTGGTCCATGTTCTCCTGTGTAACCACTTGATCCTGATACACCAGTAAATCCAGTATTTCCGGTTACTCCAGTTGGACCAGTTACACCAGTATATCCACTTAATCCAGTTGGACCAGTAATTCCAGTATAAGTGATGCTACTACTCGCATCCAAACCGGTTGAACCTACAAATCCAGTTGGACCTGTAGTACCAGTATTTCCAGTTGGACCTGTGATGCCAGTTCGTCCAGTGTTACCAGTGTTGCCAGTGTTACCAGTGTTGCCAGTGTTACCAGTAGATCCAGTAGATCCAGTAATTGACGCGCATCCATCTACGCCAGTGAGTCCGGTAATACCAGTCCGTCCAGTCCGTCCAGTATGTCCAGTTATTCCAGACAACCCAGTTGGACCAGTGTTGCCAGTGTTGCCAGTAGATCCATTCGTTCCTGTGCTTCCAGATAACCCAGTTGGACCAGTGTTGCCAGTGTTGCCAGTGTTACCAGTTGGACCTGTTCTACCTGTTCTACCTGTTCTACCAGTTATACCAGTATTACCAGTGTTTCCAGTGATACCAGTAGGTCCAGTAATTCCGGTTGTTCCAGTTGGACCTATATCCGAAGCGCACCCAACCATACCTTTCAACAAGTTATCACCAACATACAATTGGTACATCTCTGCATCATTCAATGCACGAGTATAATAGGTGAAGTTATCGAAATACGTAATGGATCCCGACTCTGCAATAGCAGTACTTGCGTACTGTTTTGTACCAATAACAGGATATCCATTGTTTGAATCAGTATTCAGATTCAAAGGTGCCATATCATTGTATATTGCGACACCGTTGAAATATATTTTCCAAATAGAAGTTCCTCCATTATTATAATCAATACTAACTGCAATATGATTCCATGCGTTATTTATTGTGTATGATTGTTGGAAATACGATCCTTTATTACTTGGTTGGTTAATCGTAAAGGTTATTTGATATGTCGTAGAACCCGTTTTCATTACAAAAAAGTGAATAAGTTCATAACCATAATCAATACCACCCCAATTTGGAAATTGGAAAAAGTCGTAAACATTTGAAGCATAAAACAATGTTGCATGTCTATTCAGTTGTGTTTGATTTATCCATCCACCTACAGTAAATCCACTACTTGTAATATTGATTCCACTTAATTTTAATCCAGTTCCTGGTACAGTAGATAAAAATGCCTCTGTTCCATATTTTTGTAGATTATAAGTTGTGAGAGGTGAAGGTTGACCGGATTGATAAACTACAGAGGCGTCATAAATAGGCGGTGTATAAGAATTGTTTGACAAAGAAGTTCCATTCGCAACCGGTAAACTGCTATAGTCGGTTGAGTTATAAGTATAAAATTTCGCCAATCCAGTTTGAGGTATCATATTGTAAAACCCAGATCCTACAGGTCCAGTTGGACCAGTATCACCCATATCACCAGTTGGACCAGTCATACCCAAATTCAACTTATCATTGATTAGATAGTTTTGTGATATTTCTGCAGTAGTTAATGCTCTCTCATACATCAAGAATTCATCCATGAATCCATTGAAAGACTGTCCACCACCTGGATTACAACCAATGGTGACATTTGATTTGAAACTAGACGTAAAGTATGAATTAAATGACCCACCCGAAACACTCGCATTATTGAATACGGTTACACCATTCAAATATAGTTTCCAGGTAGAACTTGCATTATCTGGATTTTTATTTATAGTTAATGCGACTTGATTCCAATCACTTATATTATATGATACAGGTATTCTAAAATATCTTTGATTTTGAGCGCTTGAATCAACCATCGAAACCTCAAATTCTATAGTTGTTGAGTTTGCGTAGTTGATATAAAGATAAAAACTATCCGAATAAAGTGGATCTGGATTTATCCATTGGAATATGTAACAACCACCAGACATGTAATTGCCATCTACATATGGATACCTATTTTTGAACCAAGTTGAAATAGTAAATCCGTTTGAGGGTGGATATATTCCGGTCAATCTTAAACCTCCTGCATATGATAACCGCAATGAACCGGTTCCAAATTTATACACTTTATTGTCTGACGCGGTAGCAGAACTAACACCAGTAAATGATGCGTCATATACATAATTTCCATTCACATCCAGAGATGCCAAATTAGCAATGTAATTTCCACTGATATCTTGTGTATTAAATCCATATCTTCGAATCAACCCGTTCTGGATAGGACCTTGGACACATCCAGCGCCCTGCATACCAACATATCCAGTTATTCCTGTCTCGCCAGTAATAGTACAGTCTCCAGGTGGTCCTTGTATTCCCGGACCAGTCCATCCCGTTGGACCAGTAAACCCAGTATTACCTGTGTTTCCAGTGTTTCCTGAAATTCCAGTTGGTCCGGTTCTTCCGGTATATCCGGTATATCCTGTAACACCTGTAATACCAGTTGATCCTGTTCTACCAGTTATTCCTGTAAAATCTGGACCAGTATATCCTGTAATACTTGTCTGTCCAATCCATCCATCCGTTCCATCCATTCCATAATAACCAGTTATTCCAGTAACTCCAGAATTACCTGTAATTCCAGTTCTACCGTCCTTACCATCCGTTCCAGTTGGTCCAGTATTACCAGTCAATCCAGACTGTCCAGACAACCCTGTAAATCCATCAGGTCCAGTTGGTCCAGTATTACCAGTCAATCCAGTCTGTCCAGTCCATCCATTTCTACCAGTTGGTCCAGTTGGTCCAGTATTACCAGTATTTCCAGTATTACCTGTAGGTCCAGTAAGTCCAGTTGGTCCAGTAATTCCGGTGTTTCCAGTATTACCGGTGTTACCAGAAACACCAGTCCATCCAGTTGTTCCGGTTTCAGCGGTCAATCCAGTATTACCAGTGTTTCCTGCAATTCCAGTAGGACCTGTTCTTCCAGTTTCAGCAGTCAATCCAGTATTACCAGTATTACCAGTGTTTCCTGAAATTCCAGTAGGTCCTGTTGTTCCAGTCTCAGCGGTCAATCCAGTATTACCCGTGTTTCCTGCAATTCCAGTAGGACCTGTTCTTCCAGTTGTTCCGGTGTTTCCAGTA
>Ga0114959_10002091_pt1 | contig 16743 bp, 19 predicted proteins | sample C_130625_EF_Meta_FD_87317 | JGI IMG/M metagenome (GOLD analysis project Ga0114959, IMG submission 87317) | Freshwater microbial communities from Lake Croche, Canada to study carbon cycling - C_130625_EF_MetaG | ecosystem: Environmental > Aquatic > Freshwater > Lake | place: Lake Croche, Canada...
CTGCCGTTGCCGGTAATTCTTGTCGTGCTTACCTTGGGCTCGATCCTCGGTGGACTCTCGCCGGTTCCCGGTGGGATGGGTGTTGTGGAGGCAGGCATGATCCTTGGCCTCAAGGCCGCTGGTATTCCAGATAACGAAGCGGTTGCCGCTGTCTTCATTCAGCGACTCTTCACGGCATATTTGCCGCCCGTTGCAGGGTGGTTCGCTCTTATCTGGCTCCGCCGTAAGGACTACCTATGAGTGCGCTCACGGTGGTCACCCTGTGTACGGGCAACGCTGCTCGCTCCGTCATGGCGGGGACGATGCTCGCCCAGTTGGCGGAACACGAGGGCCTGGACCTTCGGGTCCGTACCGCGGGAACCCACGTCATTGAGGATCAGCCAGCGAGTACTCGAGTCCGCTCAGCAGTTGCGGCAATTGGTGAGCTCGACGTGGTTGCTTTGCGTGCTCATCGTTCCCATCAACTCACTGAAGAAGACTGTGTGGCGGCTGATCTGATCGTTGCCATGGAGGCCGACCATGTGGCCTATGTGCGGCGAGTCCACCCAGAAGCGGCAGGCCGGACGGCCACCATGCGGCGCCTCGTGAGTGAACTCTCACTCCTTCACGATGATCCTCGTTCTCGGATCCGGGCTGCGAAACTGGAGTTGCAGGATCTCGCAGAGGAGATCGATGTTTCCGACCCTCTTGGTGGCGATCAGTTGGCCTACAACCGTTGCGCTCAAGAGATTTGGGACCTCAGCCAAGCGCTTGTGGTTTTGCTCGGCTGAGCGAATTCAGTCAGCTGAAACGGCGCGTAGCCCAGCCCACATAAGGCTGGAAAGCCGCCGGGACAGGCGGGCAGCCTCTGCTTCTCGAAGCGCAGCATCTTCGCTTGGTGCCGAGCCAGTCGCAGAATCAATCCACGCCAAGGTGGAACCCTCCGCCATTCCAACCATGGCGGCGGCAAGGAATCGTCGGTGGCCTTCGTCGAGCCCTGCATCAATCAGAGGGTCAATCGCGGCAATCAGTGCGCGCTCAACACGGCGCGTGGCCCGACCGAGGTCATCATCTCCGCCATGATCCCGGTTGTAGAGAAGTTGAAACGAGGCACGGTCCTCAACGACCAGCAGGAAGTACGCATTGAGTGAGAGTTCGACCTTCTCCCTCCCTGTTGCTGCCTGTTGGTTGGCGGCAGCGATTCCCGCCAGGATACGACCCGCAACCTCATCGACAAGCTCGAGGTAGAGGTCCTTTTTCGAATTGAAGTGCTGGTAGAGCAGTGGCTTGGTAACCCCAGCTGCCTCGGCGACGTCATCCATGGTGGTGGCCTGGTAGCCGCGCTCAGCAAAGATTCGGGCAGCGACCTCAAGGAGCTGTTCTCGACGCTGTTCGCCGGTCAGGCGCTTGGTCGCTGTCTCCGGAGCTGTGGACATAAACGAGAATGCTACCGGTCGAACTCAGTGAGGATTCCGGCCAACGCTTCGGGGAGGCGCTCGAGGTCGAAGTACTGGCGTGCAAGGGCAAGATGAGCGTCGATTCGAGCTTCTTTGGCATCGCTCGATTCGACGAGGAGCCCGTGGACGGCGTGCGAATCATCTGGAGTGGGGAACGAAAAGCCGAGGGAGCGGATCTCTGCCGCGACGGGATACGTTCCGAGCACCAAGGGTCGGCGATGAGCGATCGACTCGACAATGGGATTACCAAAACCTTCCCAGGTGGAGGGGAGGACCACAAGGTCTGCTGCGGCATAGGCATCGTGGATCGAGCCAGGTCCTTGGCCTCGGAGCACCCGAGCAGAAGTCCGAGCGAGGAGGCGCTCGAGTTCCCCTGCGTAGCCGTCTTCCGCCGCAGCGGTGAGCCAATAGGTTGCTTTGAGATCTTCAGCCAGCGCGATCCCGGCCGGGATGTTCTTTCGAGGCAGTGCTCTGGTGGGTTGCAACATCACGATTTCGTCCTCGGAAATATCGAGCGTCTTCCGAGTAGCGGCCCGGCTCCCAGGAGGAGGAGAGAGGTCGAAGCGGTTGTAGAGAACATGAGCAGTGATCCCACGTTCGGCAAGCTCGATGGCATGGTGATGAGAAATGGTGACATGACGCCATGCCGGATCATCGGGAGGAGCACTACGACCTGCAGTGTCGGCGCGATGCCATGGAAGATCATGATGGTGAAACAGGGCGCGACGGCCACGAAGCACCTTCGCTACCGCTTCGCCCGCAGATGGGTTGAGGGGTAGTGAGCAGAGATTCTCCACCACCACCAGGTCAGCGTCTGAGAGCGCATCGTGAAGGAGTCGTTCATTCACGGGCTCGCCCGGTTCGAGGCCGAGCCCGGGGATCACTTCTACGCCTTCAGGACCCGATCCGGCGACCAAGCGAACAGCGATGCCAAGTTCCCCAAGTGCCCAAGCCCACTTGGACGCTTCGATCGAGACGCCATCGGCACCGCCAAGGCGGTACGAGATGATGACGGCAGTCTTCATGGACTGCATTGTGGCACCAAGCGGCCAAGGCCGATGGGGTAGTTTGGAGTCCTGCCGCCACCCAGCGGGGCGGCTCGGAGGAAAGCCACAAAATGTCCAAGCGAGCGTTGATTACCGGGGTGACAGGCCAGGACGGCTCGTATCTCGCTGAGTTCCTCCTCGAGCAGGGCTACGAGGTCATCGGCGTGGTTCGGCGATCCTCGACCGTGAACTTTGAGCGGATTTCTCATATCCAGGACCGCATCACCCTGGCCGCTGGGGACCTGCTTGATGAGGTCTCCCTCATCAATGTGCTTCGAGATCACAAGCCTGATGAGGTCTACAACCTGGCGGCCCAAAGTTTTGTTCAGACCTCCTGGTCGCAACCGGTGCTGACCTCGGAGACGACCGCCCTTGGTGTCACTCGAGTGCTCGATGCCATTCGGATCGTCAATCCTGAGATTCGCTTCTATCAAGCCTCTTCCTCGGAGATGTTCGGCAAGGTCCAAGCAGTGCCTCAAGATGAGGAAACACCTTTTTATCCGAGGAGTCCTTACGGCGTGGCGAAGGTCTACGGACACTGGATCACGGTGAACTACCGCGAGTCGTACAACCTGCACGCTTCGAGCGGAATCCTTTTCAATCACGAATCACCCCGGAGGGGCCTTGAGTTCGTCACTCGAAAGGTCACTCATGGGGTGGCACGGATCAAGATGGGTCTTGACCAGACCATCGCGCTTGGAAATCTTGATGCGAGGCGCGACTGGGGTTACGCCGCGGATTACGTGCGGGCCATGTGGCTCATGCTCCAGCGCGACACTCCGGAGGACTACGTCGTGGCAACCGGAGAGACTCATCCGGTCTCCGAGCTCTGCGAGATCGCTTTCAATGTTGCAGGCCTCGATTGGCGGGATCACATCGTGATCGATGAGCGATTCCTGCGCCCTGCCGAGGTGGATCTCCTGGTCGGAGACCCCTCAAAGGCTGAAGCAGAACTGGGCTGGACCCGAGACGTCGGCTTCGAACGGCTGATCGAAATGATGGTCGAGTCGGACCTCGCCCAGCTCTCCCGCCAGATGGGTTGAGCCGCCTCGGGAGCTCCCAGGAGGGCCCGGTACGATGGGGACCCCATGGCCCCCGCCATCTCTCTCCGATCTGCTGTCGCTCTCTCAGAGGGCTTCCCTGTCCTTTCAGGGGTTGACCTCGACCTCGAGGCTGGACAGGTCCTGGTTCTCCTTGGAGCAAATGGTGCCGGGAAGACTTCGCTGCTTCGACTCTTGGCAGGGCTCCTCCCACTTCGCAGCGGCGAGGCCAGGGTCTTTGGGTGCGCGCTCCCCGACGGGGCCGCCGCACTTCGGCGCCAGGTCGGGCTGGCTGGTCATGATCCGGGTCTCTACGAAGAACTCAACGCACTCGAGAATCTCCGGTTTGCGTTGAAGGCCTCCCGCCTTGATCCGGGCGGTGCAGAAGCCGCTCTGGATCGAGTTGGTCTTGCGGGTCGCCTCAGTACCACCCAGCTCGTTCGCTTAAGCGAAGGTCAACGACGTCGAGCGGCGCTTGCCTGGCTTGTGGCGCGACGGCCTGCGCTGTGGTTACTTGACGAGCCACACGCCGGACTTGATGCGGCTACTCGGCACCTTGTCGCTGAGCTCTGCGAAGAGGCGGCGATGGGTGGAGCCTGCGTTGTGGTGTCGAGCCATGAACCTGAACTTGTCACGCCTATGGCCAACATCGTGGCCACGATGGGCGGGGGAGCAGTCTTGCGAAGTGACCCTGGTGGACGGCGAACATCGGGAGCCTCCGATGTGGCGTGACGCACTATTGATCGCCGGTCGAGACCTGCGGATCGAGATTCGCACCCGGGTCGGACTCTGGCAGGTACTTCCCTTTGCCTTCCTCACCTTGCTGCTCTTCGCTTTTGCCCTCGGGCCGAAGCCCGGTTTGCTTGCTCAAGCTGCACCCGGGCTCTTTTGGCTCGCCGTGATGTTGTCAGTCGTGCTCGCCGCACAGCGCTCCTTGGCCCTTGAGGGCAGCCAAGCCACTCGTGAGGCCGGGCGACTTCTGGGACTCGACCCGGCCGGCATCTTTCTGGGCAAGACCTTGGCGCTCCTGGTCGAAGTGTTGATCCTCGAAGGGGGTCTCCTCCTCGGGGTTGTTGTGTTCTTTCACGTTCAGGTCACCGACTGGTTGGTTTTGGTGCCGAGTTGCTTGTTGGCGGCGGCGGGACTTTGTGCAGCGTCGATCTTCTACGGCTCCTTGGCAGGAGATGCTCGAGTCCGAGCCACCTTGCTGCCCTTGTTATTCCTGCCTCTCGCCGCTCCAGTCCTCATTGCTGGCGCCAAAGCGTTCGAGGCCTCGGTCCAAACTGGATCGGGTTCGGGGGCGAGATGGCTCGGGGTTTTGGCGGTCTTTGCGCTGGTGTATCTGGCCCTTGGCGTCGCCCTATACGGTCCTATGGAGGAGTAATGATGAATCGCACACTTCGTATCCTCGGACCGGTCTCGGTCGCCCTGGTGGCTCTCGATCTGGTCTTGGGTTTTTGGGTCACCCCGCCCGATCAGAATCAAGGTGACTACGCACGTTTTCTCTACATTCATCCAGCGTTGGCTTGGGTGGCGCTCTACGTCGCTATTGGCATGGCAGCGCTGTGCAGCGTGCTGTATCTCTGGAAGCGAACTCGATCGCTCAAGTATGACCGGCTTGCCGCCGCTGCGGTTGAAGTGGGCGTGGTCTTTATCTTCTTAACCCTTGTTACAGGATCTATCTGGGGCCACCCGGTGTGGGGTGTGTGGTGGACCTGGGATGCTCGGCTCACATCAACAGCCCTTCTCGGTGTCCTTTTTGTTGGGTACCTCGCTCTCCGCCGAGTTCCGGCAGATCCGGAGGTTCGCGCCAAGCGATGTGCCGCAGCGGCACTCTTTGCTGCTGTTGATGTTCCGATTTGCCACTTCTCGGTGCAGTGGTGGCAGACGCTGCACCAAACCGAGACAGTCTTCGGACCTGATGCCATCAAGATTCACGGGATCATGGCCTGGACCATGCTGCTGAGCTTTATCGGATTTTCGGCATTGTTTGCCTGGATGGTGTTGCTTCGCTATCGGATCGAGGTCAACTCGAGCACCGATCAAGATCTGGCGCTCGAAGACGCATTGGCAGAGCGCCGTGCTGAAGGGGTGACCTCGTGAGCTACGTGAGCGCCGGATACCTTGTGACGGTGGTAACCCTGACTGGCTATGGAATCTCTCTGGTACTTCGAGACCGCCGAGCCCGCCGCCGAGGACGCAACTCATGACGGAAGAAGTCATCGAAGCACCCGCTAGCGCTCCTGCCCCTCATCCTGGTCGGACGACGAGACCGCGCCTGCGCCTCGCTCTGGTGGGAGTCGTTGTCGTGACCGCCGTCGGATTCTTGTTGATTAAGGGCCTTGGGTCATCCCTGGATTACTTCAAGACCGTGAACGAAGCAGTGGACGCGAAGGCCAAGATTGGAACCTCAACGTTCCGTCTGGAAGGAACGGTGGTCAATGGTTCCGTTGAGCGTCGAGTGAATGGCGCCTCGTTTGATATTGCCCAAGGCGGAGCGCAGGTCCACGTGGTGAATTCCGGGACTCCGCCGCAACTTTTCAAGGACGATATGCCGGTGGTGGCGGTTGGTCACTTCGAATCCCCGACGTCGAGGACGTTCCTCTCAGATCAGATCATGGTCAAGCACACTGCCACGTATATCGCGAAGCACCCCGACCGGGTAGCGGCGAAGGACGGCTCGAAGAATTAGATGCGAGCGCACCTCGGCACGGCGGGGGTCTGGCTAGCGCTGGTGAGCGCTTCGTTGGGCTGCTTGCTCATGGTTATCGATTGCATCCGCCAACAGCGTGGTCGGCGAGCGATGACCGCTCTCGATGGGCGCCTGCTTATTCCCGTGACCGTGCTCGGTGCGCTTCTGGCAACCAGTGCCATGCAGTCAGCATTGATCACTCATGATTTCTCAATTGCCTACGTGGCAGAGAACAACGCCAAGGTCACGCCGTTCATCTATTCAGTTACTGGCATGTGGTCAGCTCTCGAGGGCTCGATCCTCCTGTGGGGGCTGGTGCTTTCGCTCATGATCGTCGCTGTCTTGTTCAGGTATCGCCGTCAAAGTACGGACCTTCTCGTTCGGTGGGCATTGGCCGTCCTTTTGGGAGTTCTGGCCTTCTTTTTCGCTCTCATGGCAGGACCGGCCAACCCCTTCGCACTGAGCGTGGGAACGGTTCCAACGAGCGGGGCGGGGCCGAATGCCCTGCTGCAGAACAACCCACTCGTAGCGATTCACCCGCCCTTGTTGTACGTCGGAATGGTGGGTTTCGCCGTTCCTTTCGCATTTGCTATCGCCATGTTGATTACGGGTCGAGTGGCTGAGGCCTGGCAAGTCGATACCCGTCGCTGGGCGTTGTTTGCCTGGACCACCTTGTCGGTGGGTGTCGTCCTTGGTGCCTGGTGGAGCTATCAGGTTCTCGGATGGGGTGGCTTTTGGGGTTGGGACCCAGTCGAGAATGCCGCCCTCATGCCGTGGCTCGTGGGGACGGCCTACGTCCACTCGATTGTGGTTGAGGAGCGACGCGGGCTGTTGCGGATTTGGAACCTCTCGTTGGCCATCGCTGCCTTCAGCCTGACGATTCTGGGCACATTTCTCACTCGCTCTGGAGTCGTGCAGTCGGTCCACGCTTTCTCGGCCTCGAGTTTGGGACCAATGTTGATTGGGTTCTTTTCCTTCATCGTGCTTGGATCTCTCGCTCTCATTGCCTGGCGAGGAGATCAACTGCGCAGTGGCGTCGGCCTTGACGCGGCGTTCTCTCGCGAAGGGGCATTCATCCTTAACAACCTTCTCTTTGTGTCCTTCGCCGTGGTGGTCCTTTTCGGCACGGTATTCCCGCTTCTCTATGAGGCAATAAACGGTGGGACGGTCACTGTTGGTGCTCCCTACTTCAATGCCATTGCGATTCCGCTTGGGATCGCACTCCTTTTCCTGATGGCGATCGCTCCTGTTCTTTCTTGGCGCCATGCCACGATGTCGGTGGCGCTGCGACGCCTCGAACTCCCGGCATGGGCCGGCACGATCACCCTTGTCCTCCTCGTTGCCTTTGGGGTTCGAGGAGTCCTCCCGCTCGGTGCATTCTTCCTTGGTGCGTTTGCCGCTGCGTCGGCCCTCCGTTCGCTGCTGCTGGATATTCGAGCCGAGCGCCAGCACCATCGTCTCGGCGTTCGGGCGCTCCTCGGGCGTTCGGGTGGAGGAATGATCGTGCATCTCGGCGTGGTGGTGCTGGCCGTGGGAATCGTGGCATCGACCTCATTCGCCACCAAGGGTGAATTGATTCTGCCCCAGGGGCGGGTGGTGACGTTCGCTGGTCATACCTTCGAGTTCCTTGGTATGACCGAGGTGACCACTCCGGTGAAATCCCAGACGCTGGCTCGCGTGAGGGTGGACGGGAAGGGCCTCTTCCGGCCTGGAGTCAGTCAGTTCGCTGGTCGAGCTTCACAGCCCGTCGGTACGCCCGCCATCGATTCGGGAACCTTTGGCGATGTGTATCTGACGCTTGATGGGGTGGGATCAAATGGTGCCGCTTCGTCGGCCACAGCCGTCAAGGACCTTAAGTCCGGCGAAATCGCCCTTGGGGTCATCGTCGAGCCGCTCCTACCCTGGCTCTGGGCGGGGGGATTGATCATGGGTATCGGTGGCTTACTCGCCCTGGCTCCCGAAGTTCGCCGCCGTCGGACCTCGGCGCCGGAGGGCGTTACCCAAGACGTCCTTGAAGAGATTTTGGCGTGAGCCCGCGCAAGATCCGCCATGGGGTGGGTTGGACGGCAGGCATCTTGGCCGTCATTCTTATTGCCTTGATTGTGCTGCTCGCATCTCGAACGGGGTCCCAAGCCACGCCATTTCAAAGTCCCCTGATTAGCCAAGCAGCGCCGGCGACCTCGGGGAGGACCTTCTTGGGAGGAACCTTTGACCTCGGGGCACACAAGGGACAGGTCGTCGTTGTGAATTTCTTCGCGTCGTGGTGCCCACCTTGTCGCGATGAGCAGGATCAGCTGAACGCGTTCAGCTATGACCAGTCGCAGTTGGCCCATGGTGCAGTGATGGTGGGTGTGGTGTTCAACGATTCTGATGCGGCTGCTCAAAGTTTCGTGAGCTCTCGTGGTGTGACCTATCCGACGCTCAAAGACCCCTCGGGTTCGCTGGCGAACGCTTGGGGAGTCTCGTCACCACCGACCACTTTTGTGGTGGACGCCGAGGGCAAAGTGGTCAAGGCACTGGTGGGCCCGTTAAGCGCCCAGCAACTCAACGCGCTGGTCGCTCAGACTTCGAAAGGAGGAGCGAATGGCTGAGCGCGTCCCCTTTGCGCTTCGGTGGTCGGTTCTCGGCGTCCTCATTGTCATTTCCCTGGTCGTTGGTTCGGGCGTTCTAAATTCCTCGTCGGCCTCTCATCAAGAGCGAGCGCACGCCATTGACACCCGACTCAAGTCTCCAGATTCCACGGGACTTTCCGTCGCTCAATCCACCTCTGCTTCGGCAGCGGCGATCCGAGCCGATGTCCGCTCCCAGGTCAACCAGGGGAGAGGCGACGACGAGATCATCGCTTCGCTGGAGGCTCGCTACGGCACAGCGGTACTGCTCACCCCACCGGGAGGTGGGCTCTCGGTCTTATTGTGGCTCCTCCCGGCGTTGCTTCTCATAGGAATCGTTCTCAGTGCGGTCGTCGTCGCTCGCCGCCGACGCTTACCGACGGGTCCCTGAGATGGCAGAGCAGGATCGACGGGCGCTTCTCGACGAACAGGAGCTCTTGAACGCGTCGATCGTCGACGCGAGAGAGGAAGCGGCGGCAGGGGAACTCTCTGCAGAGGACCTTGCACGTATTGAAGAGCGCGACAGCGCTCGCCTTCTGGAAGTCCGTTCGTTGCTCGAGGCACTTGGTCCTGAGCCAACGCCGACCGCCAAGGTCCCCACCACTGTGCCGAAGCGCTCTTCTCGTTCAACAAAGACAAAAGTCCTAGGGGGACTCAGCGCACTGGTGCTGATTAGCGGAGCGATCATTTTGATTGTGGCGCTGACCAGTCCGCCGGCTCCTTCAGCAGCGGCCCAGCAGCGAGTGCAACTTGACCGTGCTGCATCATTGGTTCAAACCGGCAAAATTACCGATGCCCTTCGGATCTATGGCCGTGTACTTGCTGCAGATTCAACGCAGCCCGAGGCGCTTGCTCAATCGGGCTGGCTCACCTTTGAAGCGGGGGCACAGGCCAACGATGCCAAGGTGATGGCCAAGGGTGAAGCGCTGATTCGCTCAGCACTCAACGTCGCCCCCCGGTTCGCCGCCGCCCGGCTCTATCTCGGGGTGATTGATCTGGTTGCAGCGAAGGACCCGAACGCAGCTCTCGAACAATTCCAGGCGTTTGTTGATCTGCAGCCTTCTTCGTATTGGCTCAGAGTGGCCCAGCCCTATATGGAGCAGGCCGCAGCACAGGCCAACAAGCCGGTGCCGACGCCGAAGCCTTAGCGACGGAGAGAACGAAGCCGAGCCACGACCTCGGGGAAGACCGTGGCGAATCGTTCAACCTCGGCCTCGGTGGTGGACCACCCCACCGAAAGGCGAAGCGAGTGATCAGCCTCGAGACCCATAGCCGCCAGGACAGGGGAGGGCTCAAGCGATTCAGCACTACATGCAGATCCTGAGTGGACACTCACACCTGCCCTATCAAGTCCCATCACCACTCCCTCGGATTCGACGCCGTCGATGGTGAAGCAGCGGAGCCAGGGAGCTCGGTACTCGCTCTCGGAATCGCCAACGGCATGCACCCCCCCAACGTTGAGTGCTGCTGTCTCGAGATGGGCGAGATGGGAGCGAGCCGCCTGTTCCTCGCTCGCCAGTTTTCCGGGAGCGCACAGCACCTCAGCGGCGATGCCGAAGCCGACAATCCCAAGTGGATTCTCGAGACCTGCGCGCCGGGCTCGTTCTTGAGCACCACCAAAAATCATGGGTGGCAGGACGGTGCCCTTTCGAACGATCAGTGCAGCAACACCTTGGGGTCCACCCAGGAGTTCTGAGGAGACTGTTGCGATATCGGCATCGAGCTGGCCAAGATTGAGAGCAACGTGGCCCGCCGCGATGGTGGCGTCGACGTGGACGGCGACCCCGTGGCGACGGACAAGAGCGATGATTTCTTCCGCCTGGCCCGAGACACCGGTTTCGTGGTTCGCCACTTGGCAGCAGACCAAGGAAACCCCACCATGGCTCAGGCGAGCATCAAGTGCATCGAGATCAGGGTGGCCGAGGCGGTCGAGGCCGATGAGTTCCAGAGAACCCTGAACTCGAGCAGCCTCGAGGGTCGACGAGCGCTCAGCTCCCGTGGCAAGGACGACTCGATTACCTCCAAAGATCTGGACGCCATGATTGATCGATTCCGCAATCGAGGAGGTGAAGATGACCTGGCGGGGAGTCACTTGGACGAGGCGTGCAACCGAGGAGCGAGCATCTTCGATCAGGTTTCGCACCACCAGTGCTTCTTCGTAGGGGCGTCCAGGATCGCACTGCGCAATCTCGAGGACTTCACTGAGTGCCTCTCGGACTTCGGGTCGAAGGGGCGAACTCGACGCGTGGTCGAGATAAGCGCGCATTTAGGCGCTAGCGCGACAGTCGAGGTCGCCGCGAGCCTTGGAACTCAACATCACCGGCGTCGAGCCGTCGCCAACTCCCAGGCCCTCGAGGAGGCCAGCCACCATCCCGCGGTCAACAGCACACAAGACTGGATGATGTTCCGCTGCTTCTCCGAAAGGGCAGTGGTCAGCAACCACTGAATGACCATCAACCCCAAACTCGGCGTGTGCTTTGAACCCGTGGGCGGTCAATGTCTGGGCAATCGAACCCATGGCGGTAGCTACCGAGCGATTGGTATCGCTCGGGCCCATGCGTTCGGCAAGTGCTCGGCCATATTCTTGGCCTACCTGAGCGGCCATTGCCTCTGCAGCCTCGGGGCCAAGCAATTCGAGTGAACGCTCCAAGAGGGCGACGAGGAGGTCGTCGCGGCGAGAACCGATTTCCATGGTGAGTTCGTCACCGACAGCGGAATAGCGCTTTGCCGGGCGACCGGCCCCCGCAGTTCGCACGGGTGCCTCGATGTTGACATGCCCAGCTGCGACGAGTCGATCGAGGTGGTGGCGTACGACATTGGGGTGAAGATCAACCGCTTGGGCAAGCTCAGCGACTGACGAATGGGGGTGAGCCCGGAGAAAGAGATATAACTGGCGGCGACTCGGGTCACCAAAAGAGGCCGAAAGGGCCTCCACAGCAGCAGAGAAGTCTCCTTCGCTGGTCGGTGCCTGCGAGGCGACGGTGGCTTCGTTCACGGTCGTTAGTGTACCGGGGGGCCTTCGGAAATCCACCGAAGGCGCCAGAGAGCCACGAAAGCCTGAGAGGGGATGGAGCGAGAGATGCCAGAGAATCACGAGGTGCTCGCTGCTGCCAACGGGGTCATTGACCCCGAACTTGAGGTCACCCTCGGCGCAGTGGGCATGATCCCAGAGGCAAAATTCACCAATGGCAAGGCCGAGGTGACCCTGGCCGTGCCGGTAACGGCATGGCCCTCTGCTTCCTACTTGCGAGACGCCATCGAAGTCGCCGTCGGAGCTTTGCCGGGCGTCGAGACGGTAGGGGTCACCAAGCGGACAATGTCAGAAGAGGAGCGACTTGCCCTTCGCACAGCGCTTCGCTCATTGATGGTGAGTGTCTCGGGTCCTCAGGGCCAGCACGGGCACAGCCACGGTAACGAGACACCGAAGTTTCTTGAACGAACGGCCACCACTCGAGTCTTGGGCATCTCCTCGGGTAAGGGTGGCGTTGGGAAGTCGTCGGTCACAGTGAACCTTGCCATTGCACTTGCCAAGGCAGGCAAGAAAGTCGGTGTTCTCGACGCAGACGTCTACGGCTTCTCGATTCCAAAGATGCTCGGTCCTGACCATGATCCGATCATCCTCGGGGACACGGTGCTTCCCACTGCTGTGCATGGAGTGCGCTGTTTGTCGATGGGCTTCTTTGTCCCCGATGACCAGCCAGTGATCTGGCGCGGGCCGATGCTGCACAAGGCGATCGAACAGTTCGTCACGGAAGCCTTCTGGGGTGAACCGGACTTCCTGTTGATCGACATGCCCCCCGGTACTGGCGATGTTGCACTCACGCTGAGCGAGGTACTGCCACAGGTAGAGATCTATGTGGTTACCACGCCCCAGCCCGCCGCTCAGCGCGTGGCCCAGCGCTCAGCCTGGGCAGCGCGAAAGATGAAGCTGGCCGTGCGTGGCGTCATCGAAAATATGAGTTGGTTTATCGGGGACGACAACAAGCGCTACGAACTCTTCGGGGCAGGTGGCGGCGAGCAGTTGGCCAAGGACCTCGGGATTCCAATGCTTGGCCAGGTGCCACTGGTCTCAGCACTTCGAGAAGGCGGCGACGAGGGTCGGCCCATCACCGTTGAGTCGCCCGATTCAGAAGCCGCAAAAGCCTTTGATGTCATTGCGGAGCGAGTGATCGCTCAAGGCCCAGCACGCGTCTATCGCCAGGAGCTCAAACTCGGTTGAGGCGACGGCACAGGCCCCGGGATGCTGGCGGCAAATTCGGTTTCCAATGCGGCGCTTGCTGCTCGCAGCGCCGGCATGATCTGCATCGAAGCACAAAATGTCAGCACCGCCTCACACGCCATTCCCCTGCGTTGAAGGGTGAGCAGGCGGTGGGGGCTCATGAGGTCCTCTGTCCAAAAGCCTGCACGGAAGGCGCAGGTGGTAAGGACGTTTTTCTCCTACGACGTATGGGAGGCTGAACGCATAAGGCCTGGAGGAATCATGGGAGTAGAGGCGAAACAAACAGCGGTGATTACTGGCGGAGCCAGTGGTATCGGTCGAGCCCTGGCTGAGCGACTAGCGGGCAGGGGCGTGCAGATCGTTCTTGCAGATATTGAGGTCGCAGCACTCGACGAGACCACAGCGCAATTAGCTGCCGGCGGCGCCGAAGTGCTCAGTGTGCAGTGTGATGTGTCGGACCTTGGCCAGGTCGAGGGTGTCCGAGACGCAGCTCTTGAGCGATTTGGTGAGGTGCACTACGTCTTCAACAACGCCGGGGTCTCGGGGGGATCGGCGGCCTCGAGCCCTCCCGAGATCTGGGACTGGGTGATCGGCGTCAACTTGGTAGGCGTCGTGAATGGCGTCCAGACCTTCTTGCCTGGCCTTCTTTCCCAGGGTCGGGGTCACATCATCAACACGGCATCGGTGGCCGGTTTTGCTGGTGTTCCGGGGATGGGTCCCTATTGCGCCACAAAGGCAGCGGTGATCTCGCTGAGCGAGTCACTCCATCATGAACTAGGCCTTCAAGGCTCGGCGGTGCGTTGTTCGGTGTTGTGCCCGGGGTTCGTCAAGACTCGCATCTATGAGTCTGAGCGCAATGTGCCTGCTGGCATTGAGGACTGGGCCCAGAGCGAAGAAGCTCAGTTCCTTGGCGCAATGGCTCGCCAGGCGGTTGAGGGTGGTGCAGAGGTGTCAGTGGTGGTCGAGGCCGTGATGAGCGCGCTCGATGATGGTCGTTTTTGGATCTTGAGCCATGAGCGGGTCGCTCGGGCAATGGTCAGTGATCAACTGAACTGGATCACAGCGGGAGTGATGCCGCGCTTTGACCTTGGCGCTGCGGGCCAAGCGGGCTGAGGGCTACGCCCCAGAAAAACCTCGCGGGAGCGGGGCGATGGCCGAGCGCTCCATGAGCAGACATTCTTGGCCGATTGCTGCGGCCAGCTTTCCTTCTTTCGATCGCAGTTGGCCCTCATAAAGACCCCGTCGAGATTTCGCGGCGGTGGGCCACATCTGGAAGCCAACCCAGTCATCAGCACGCACGGGTTCATAGAAATACACGAAGTGGTCGATGGAGGGTCCGCCGTTGGCAAGTTTTGGCAGAAAGGTCCTCCGGTATCCCGAATGAAGATCTGAGAGATAGACAAGTGCCGCCGCCTGGATAATCGGATCGTCATTCAGCGGCGAAACCGAGCGGAGATAGAGGTAATCATCAAGGTCATCGATCTCTTCCTCAGGGGATGGAGGCTCTCGCTCGATGACCTCCATGAGCAAGGGGATCGTTCGAGGTGCACTTTCTAGCGGAGGGGGATTCCAGCGAGCCCCGATGCTATCGAGTTCGGCCCAGTCCGCTTCTGAACGGCGCTGGAACGACGCCAGCATTGAAAAGATGACTTCTCCGTCTTGCTCGGCAGCAACATGGCGAGCCGAGAACGAACCACCATCTCGGTCTCGACTTACTTTGAAGGTCACCGGAAGGTCCTTGTTCCCTCGGCGAAGGAAATAGCCGTGGAGAGAATGCGGTCGGCGTTCGGGATCAACCGTAAGCGCAGCAGCAGCGAGTGATTGGCCGGCAACCTGGCCTCCGTAGAGCGCGGGCCCCCATGGTTCAACATTGATTCCTCGGTAGAGGTCCTTGTCGAGCTTTTCCAGAGTGAGGATCTCAAGGAGATCTGAGGAGTACCGGGTGGGGGACATGGGTCGAGGCTATCGGCGACCTCGGCTGACGTGCTTTATCGGTCAATTCCCTGAGGGAGGCGGTCGGCATCGAAGCCGCAAAGGGAAACAGCTGCACGAAAGGCAAATCGATCGGTCATTCCCGCCACATAGGTCACCGAAGCGTCGACTGCAGCGGGCTCGCCGCCCAGGAGTCCACCGAGTTCAGGGATCCCTGGAATGGCGTTCGGGTGATCGATGAAATGTTCGACAAGCACCGTCAACACTTCGATCACGGCGTGGGCTTGAGCTACCGAGGCATCTCGAAGGTAGATGTGTTCGTAATTGAAGGCACGGAATGCGGCGAGTGCGGCGGCGTGATCAGCATCCATCCCGATCCGTCCCGTCGAAAGCGTGGTCGTCACCATTGCATCGATAAAGGCATCAAGTTGTCGACCGCGCTTGGTGCCGCATTGCTCAGACACGATCGAGGGAAGCCGATCGGCGACCACGATGCCAGCGCTGAGGGCGTCTTCAAAGTCATGGCAGACATAGGCGATGCGATCGGCCCAGCTGACCACTTCACCCTCGGGGGTCAGTGGAGCAGGACGCGACCAGGAATGATTGCGGATTCCGTCCAATGTTTCCGTGCAGAGATTCAGTGAGGCCAGCGCAACATCTGCTCCTCGCGGCGCGTGGTCATAGCCCCCCTCGACAAAGGGACTCAGCGCGTCCTCTGAGGCATGCCCGCCAGGCCCGTGGCCGCAGTCATGACCCAAGGCGATTGCTTCAGTGAGCGCAACATTGAGGCCAAGTGCTCGAGCAATACCGCTTGCTACTTGCGCAACTTCGAGTGCGTGGGTGAGCCGTGTTCGTTGGTGGTCGTCGGGGAAGACGAAGACTTGTGTTTTCCCAGCGAGCCGCCGAAAGGAACTGGCATGCAAAATCCGGTCTCGATCTCGCTCAAAGCACGTCCGCCAGAGATCGGGCTCCTCGGCGAGGAGCCGGTTGCCCGCACCAAGTCCGAGCGTGGCCCCACGGGCAAGACCTGCCTGCTCTCGTGCTTCTCGTTCTTGGCGGCGCTCCCCATCCCCGCCGGGGGCCAGCATGAGGCCCGCAACGGAATCAACATGAGCGAAGACCACCTCTTCGGCCGCCCGGAAGCCACCCATCGTCGCTGCCCAGCGGTCTCCCCGGGCTGATTCTTCGCTCTGATTTCTACTCACGTAGGCCATTCTGCCTCGCCGCTGTAACCTGAGGGGCGGCGCAAGGGCGCCAAGGATCAGGAGGATCGATCAACGTGGACGTCCGGATCGGCATTGTGCAGACCGTCAAGGAGCTCGAGGTAGAGCTGGCCGAGGACGTGGATCGCGACCAGATCATGAAGGAAATTGAGGCTGCCCTCTCGGGTGAGTCCGTTCTCTGGCTGACCGATCGTAAAGGCCGCCGAGTGGGAGTTCCTGCCGCCAAGGTCGCCTACATCGAGGTTGGTGCACCCACATCGGCGCGAAGCGTCGGCTTCGGCGCTCCCTAGGCCCTGTCTATGACTGGGGTCCCGCTCGCCGAGCGGCGACTGCTCTTCGTTACTGGCAAGGGCGGTGTTGGCAAGACGTCCGTCGCCGCGGGCCTCGCGCACATGTTGGCTGCCGAGGGCCGCAACGTGTTGGCCTGTGAAGTTGACGCCAAGGGTGACCTGGCGAGCGCCTTTGAGGTCCCCGCACCTGGCTTCAAGCCTGAGGTGGTGAGCGAGGGACTTCGACTCATGTCAATGGATACCGAGGCATCGCTTC
>Ga0114959_10002093_pt1 | contig 16734 bp, 19 predicted proteins | sample C_130625_EF_Meta_FD_87317 | JGI IMG/M metagenome (GOLD analysis project Ga0114959, IMG submission 87317) | Freshwater microbial communities from Lake Croche, Canada to study carbon cycling - C_130625_EF_MetaG | ecosystem: Environmental > Aquatic > Freshwater > Lake | place: Lake Croche, Canada...
TGGTAAGGTTCTTCGCGTTGCATCGAATTAAACCACATACTCCACCGCTTGTGCGGGCCCCCGTCAATTCCTTTGAGTTTCACTCTTGCGAGCGTACTTCCAAGGCGGGATACTTAACGCCTTAGCTACGATACTGCACGGGTTAATACGTGCAACACCTAGTATCCATCGTTTACGGCTAGGACTACTGGGGTATCTAATCCCATTTGCTCCCCTAGCTGTCGTCTCTTAGTGTCAGTTGTGGCCCAGTAGAGTGCTTTCGCCATTGGTGTTCTTCCTAATATCTACGCATTTCACCGCTACACCAGGAATTCCCTCTACCTCTACCACACTCAAGCTTAATAGTTTCCACTGCTTTCCCAGGGTTAGGCCCTGATCTTTAACAGCAGACTTGCTAAGCAACCTACAGACGCTTTATGCCCAGTGATTCCGGATAACGCTTGCATCCTCTGTATTACCGCGGCTGCTGGCACAGAGTTAGCCGATGCTTATTCCTCAAGTACCGTCAGAACTTCTTCCTTGAGAAAAGAGGTTTACAACCCACAGGCTTTCATCCCTCACGCGGTATTGCTCCGTCAGGCTTTCGCCCATTGCGGAAAATTCCCCACTGCTGCCTCCCGTAGGAGTCTGGGCCGTGTCTCAGTCCCAGTGTGGCTGGTCGTCCTCTCAAACCAGCTACTGATCGTCGCCTTGGTAAGCCATTACCTTACCAACAAGCTAATCAGACGCGAGCTCTTCCTAAGGTGGATAAATCCTTTCACCTCTCGGCATATAGAGTATTAGCAACCGTTTCCAGCTGTTATCCTCTTCCTAAGGGCAGATTCTCACGTGTTACTCACCCGTCCGCCACTAAGACCAAAGGTCTTCGTACGACTTGCATGTGTTAAGCATACCGCCAGCGTTCATCCTGAGCCAGGATCAAACTCTCCATAGTATCCTTTATTTGTAGAAACGAGTAATTAACTTGTTTCAAAATTTACTTGTGCAGATCAATGGCTTGATCTTGAAATCCAGAGTAGTCTTTCTAGACCAAAATTGTCAACCCCTGAAAAAATTTTTACTTAAATAAATTAAAATTAATATTGCAATGAGTCAGATACTGACAATCTTCTAAATTCATTACATGCTACATACAATAACCTGTGGCAAAATTTTAAAAACATATTAATCTTAAGGAGTATAAAAATTGGAGAACCACAAAGAAAAAATCCTAGTGGTAGATGACGAAGTAAGCATCCGTCGAATTCTTGAGACGCGTCTCTCAATGATAGGGTATAGCGTCATAACAGCAGGGGATGGAGAAGAGGCTTTAGAGATATATAAAAAGGAAATGCCTAACCTGATTATCTTAGATATTATGATGCCAAAGTTAGATGGCTATGGCGTATGTCAGGAAATCCGAAAGGAATCTGATACACCTATAATTATGCTCACAGCGTTAGGTGATGTAGCTGATAGAATTACGGGTTTAGAGTTAGGGGCAGATGATTATGTGGTAAAACCATTTTCTCCGAAAGAGCTTGAAGCGCGTATAAAAGCAATCCTAAGAAGAGTCGATAAGATTTCCTGGAATACCTTGAATACATCCTCGGGGATTATTTCGATGGGGGGTATAAAGATTGATACTAACCGTAGGCAAGTGTATAAACAAAATGAGAAAATAAGACTAACAGGAATGGAATTTAGTTTGTTAGAACTTCTAATGAGTAAATCTGGAGAAGCATTCTCACGAGCTGCCATATTGCAAGAAGTGTGGGGTTATACACCGGAAAGACATGTGGATACCCGAGTCGTAGATGTACATATTTCAAGGCTTAGATCAAAATTAGAAGAAGATCCAAGTAACCCAGATTTGATTTTAACTGCTAGGGGTACAGGTTATTTATTTCAAAAAATAACTGACACACAAAAACTTAATAAATAACATAATAATGTGATCTTTAACTATAAAAATTTGTAATAAATTAAAAAGATTTTAAAATTTGACTTGTAACTGTGTTATTTTTTTTACAATTCCAATTATAATAAGTATATTAAATGCAAAGAAAAGTAGAGACTAATATTAAAAGTTACTATTTACAGAGATAAAGCTTTGGAGAATTATTATGACCATAGCAATTGGACAAGAAGAAGGTCGTGGATGGTTCGACCTTGTAGATGACTGGTTAAAAAGAGACCGCTTTGTATTCGTGGGATGGTCTGGTTTACTATTATTCCCAACATCTTATTTAGCTATAGGTGGGTGGTTCACAGGTACAACTTTTGTTACATCTTGGTACACACACGGTCTAGCAAGTTCTTACCTTGAAGGTTGCAACTTCTTTACTGCTGCTGTATCTACACCAGCAAACAGCATGGGTCATTCCTTACTTCTTCTGTGGGGACCTGAAGCTCAAGGAGATTTTACACGATGGTGTCAAATTGGAGGCCTATGGGCTTTCTGTGCGCTTCACGGATCATTTGCTTTAATAGGATTCTGCTTAAGACAGTTTGAAATCGCAAGATTAGTAGGGATTAGACCTTACAACGCAATTGCATTCTCTGGTCCTATAGCAATTTTCGTTTCTGTATTCTTAATGTATCCTCTTGGACAAGCAAGCTGGTTCTTCGCTCCAAGCTTAGGTGTTGCTGCTATCTTTAGATTCTTGTTATTTATACAAGGTTTTCACAACTTTACTCTAAACCCATTCCACATGATGGGGGTAGCAGGTATTTTAGGTGGAGCTCTGTTATGTGCTATTCACGGTGCTACTGTGCAAAATACGCTATTTGAAGACGGAGATGCTGCGAACACGTTTAGAGCATTCACTCCAACACAAGCGGAAGAGACATATTCTATGGTAACAGCTAATAGATTCTGGTCTCAAGTGTTTGGTGTTGCTTTCTCAAATAAAAGATGGTTACACTTCTTCATGTTATTCGTTCCTTTAGCAGGATTATGGACAAGTGCTATCGGTATCGTTGGTCTTGCTTTGAACTTAAGAGCGTACGATTTCGTATCTCAAGAGCTTAGAGCTGCTGAGGATCCAGAGTTTGAAACATTCTATACGAAAAATATTCTTCTAAACGAAGGTATTCGTTCTTGGATGGCTGCTCAAGATCAGCCACATGAAAACTTTATATTCCCTGAGGAGGTTTTACCACGTGGAAACGCCCTTTAATTCAACTTTAGGTGTTGCAGGTCGCGATATTGAGTCTACTGGATTTGCATGGTGGTCTGGTAACTCTCGTTTAATAAATGTATCCGGAAAACTTCTTGGTGCTCACGTAGCTCACGCAGGACTTATGGTGTTCTGGTGTGGTGCAATGACATTATTCGAAGTAGCTCATTATATTCCAGAAAAACCTCTGTATGAACAAGGTTTAATTTTACTACCACACTTAGCTGTACTAGGTTGGGGAGTAGGACCTGGGGGAGAGATCGTTGATATTTATCCATATTTCGTTGTGGGTGTACTTCATCTTATCTCGTCTGCTGTATTAGGTTTTGGTGGTGTGTATCATTCCTTAATCGGTCCTGATACTTTAGAAGAATCTTTCCCTGCCTTTGGATATGACTGGCGTGATAAAAATAAAATCACAACAATTCTTGGAATTCATTTAATTATTCTAGGTTTTGGAGCTTTACTATTAGTTGCAAAAGCTAGTTACTTAGGTGGAGTTTATGACACTTGGGCACCAGGTGGCGGAGATGTAAGAATTATTGATAACCCTACTTTAAACCCTGTTGTAATTTTTGGATATGTTTTAAAATCTCCATGGGGTGGGGACGGTTGGATTGTGAGTGTTAATAATATGGAAGATATTATTGGTGGTCACATTTGGATTGGCCTGACTTGTATAGTAGGTGGTTTCTGGCACATCTTAACTAAACCTTTTGCGTGGGCTAGAAGAGCTTACGTTTGGTCTGGTGAAGCTTATCTATCTTATAGTTTAGTAGCTGTATCTTTAATGGGATTCATAGCTAGCCAATATTCATGGTATAACAATACTGCTTATCCTAGTGAATTTTATGGACCTACAGGACCAGAAGCATCACAATCTCAAGCTTTCACTTTCTTAGTTAGAGACCAACGCCTAGGAGCAAATGTTGCTTCTGCTCAAGGTCCAACTGGTTTAGGTAAGTATTTAATGAGATCTCCAAGTGGTGAAATTATTCTTGGTGGTGAGACACAAAGGTTCTGGGATCTAAGAGCCCCTTGGATTGAACCTTTAAGAGGCCCTAACGGACTTGATCTAAATAAAATCAAGAACGATATTCAGCCTTGGCAAGAAAGAAGAGCGGCAGAATATATGACTCATGCTCCTCTTGGTTCTTTAAACTCTGTTGGTGGGGTTGCTACAGAAATTAACTCTGTAAACTTCGTATCTCCACGTAGCTGGCTAACATGTGCGCACTTCTTCCTAGGTTTTGCGTTTTATATTGGTCACCTTTGGCATGCAGGTCGTGCTAGAGCTGCTGCTGCTGGATTCGAGAAAGGTATTAATCGTGAAAACGAACCTACTTTATCTTTAAGACCTTTAGACTAATAAAGATAAAACAGCTATGTTCATTACAATGAACATAGCTGTTTTATTTTTTATTTTACGAAATCTATATAAAACCTATAAAATGTAATATTCCCTTACCGGTAATCAGTTCGATTAATAATGTACCTAGAAAACCTAACATTGCCAACCTTCCATTCCAGTTTTCAGCTGAAGTTGTGAAACCCCAAACCCAAGGTAGAAATGTATTATCTTTTTCCATATCGTGTTACAGAGGAAATTTTTAGATTTAACTAAAGGATAATAATAGTTATTATAACCTTATAATATATAGACTATATCAGTAAATATTGATCTACATACAAGATTATAAATTTAAAAAAACGCTATGACAAATTCTGTAACTTTATTATTCTCGTCATTTTTAGGATTTTTACAAATTTATCTAATCTTATTACTAATACGAGTTTCACTCACTTGGTTCCCAAATGTTAACTGGTACGGACAACCATTCTACTCTTTAAGTAGGTTAACAGATCCATATTTGAGAATGTTCAGAGGCATTGTACCTCCACTAGTAGGCATAGACATCTCTCCTATCTTGGGTTTTATTCTTTTGCAATGCATTATGCAAATTGCTAGTAATATTGGGTTAAGTGCGACTTAAATAATGATGGAGATTTGAATAAAAAAATCATCATAAAGATATTATTAAAATAATCTAGAACGTATACTAAGATAGTTACTTTACATTTAAACGAATTAAAATAATAAAACAATGATAAAACTTAGACTAAAAAAATATGGTCGTAAAGGTCAAATTAGCTATAGAATTGTGGTAATGACAAGTTCTACAAAAAGAGATGGACGTGCAATAGAAGAACTGGGATTTTATAACCCTAGGACAAAAGAGGTTAATATAAATCTCTCTAGAATTAAAGTTCGCTTAAATGAAGGGGCTAAACCAACCCCAACAGTTCAAAATTTACTGAAAAAAATAGAGATAAATCATAAATAACAATTAGGAGGTTAAAATTGCCAAAATTTACGTTAAAAGTATTATGGTTGGAAAATAATGTGGCATTATCAGTTGATCAGATTGTTGGTAATAGTACAAGCCCATTAACATGCTACTTTTTTTGGCCTAGAAATGATGCATGGGAACAAATTAAGCTTGAACTTGAATCTAAACCTTGGATATCCGAAAGAGAACGAGTAGAAATACTAAATAAAGCAACTGAAATAATTAACTATTGGCAAGAACAAGGGAAAAAATCTTCTTTTATGGAAGTTCAGTCAAAATTCCCGGATCTTATTTTTGCTGGAAATAGTTAATTTATCTATAAAAGAAAAGATATTATCATTATTAATAATATCTTTTTTATTTCTCTATTTTATGATGTTATCCACAAATTTAGTTCTAGAAAGCATTGTAGAAACTCAATTGAAGTTGAAGATTTTACACTTTTGTAGAGATTTATCAAATACAGAGAGAGACTTATTAATTAGACCAAATGAGCCTTCCGGAAGGCTTTTTCTTTCTCTCCTATATTCATTCACATTTAAAAAGGTGTTATCTGGGAAAATAAATAATCGTACTGTAATCAATTATTTTAAAAAATTTTCTACCTACTCCACAGATCAACAATGTAGGGATGAAGAAAAAAATAAAAATTTATTTGAATTAGAATATTTAAACAGTTTAGCCATAAATAGTTTATATGAAATCCTAACCATAAAAAATGATGATTAAATTTATTACTAAATTTAAATATATTTATGTTTTACTATATGGCCTAATTTTATATAATTTTTTTGTTACCTTATCTTTTAAAGAACATTTTTTTAGAAGATATACGTCATCTGATATAGATAAAAATCAATTAATAAATGTTACTTTGACATCAGATGAAAAAAAACTTTTTTTAGACTTGAAATATAAAAAACAAGTCCATACTACTATCATAAAGAAGTATACAGAAGATCTCATTTTCATAGATAACGAATATAAAATAATAGGATACAAATCAATTAGTTTTAAAGATTACTTCTCTACGAAGTTTAGCTTTTATCTAAATAAAAAATTTTTACATAGTTTTTTATATGGAAGTATCAAGTTTACACAGTTGTAAACGAGATACGTCCAACTAGTTAGACTTGTTTATCTACAACTATACATTCCGTAGTTAAAATCATACTTGCTATGGAGGATGCATTTTGCAGTGCAGATCGAGTAACTTTTGCTGGATCTATAATGCCTTCTTCATACATGTCTACTATTACCCCTGTAGAAGCGTTATAACCAATATTAAATTCACTATTCTTTATTTCTTCAATTATTATGGCTGGATTTACACCTGTGTTTTCTATTATACGTCTCAGTGGATAAGTTAAGGCTTTTTCAACAATCAAAGCTCCAATTAATTCTTCTTCTATTAAATTCTCTCTTGCCCAATAGTCCAAATCTTTAGAAATATGCGTCAAAGTTGCTCCACCTCCAGGGACAATTCCTTCTTCCACCGCAGCTTTTGTGGCGTTAATTGCATCTTCTAAACGAAGTTTTCTCTCTTTCATCTCTGTTTCAGTTGCAGCCCCTACTTTTATAACTGCTACTCCTCCCGCTAATTTTGCCAATCTCTCCTGTAATTTTTCTTTTTCATATGAAGAATCACTGCTGTCTATTTGACGTCTTATTTGTTCACAGCGTGCTTTAACTTCACGTTCATTGCCTTCGGCTATAATAGTAGTCCCTTCTTTTGTTATAGTTATGCGCCTTGCTTGTCCAAGTAAATCAATGTGTAAAGACTCCAAACTAAATCCCGCATCTTCGGAGATAACTTCACCCCCAGTAAGAATAGCGATATCATCTAACATAGCTTTTCTTCTATCACCAAACCCTGGAGCTCTAACAGCAGCCACATTTAAAACTCCTCTAATTTTGTTAACAACCAGAGTAGCTAGAGCCTCTTTCTCTACGTCTTCAGCAATGATTAAGAGAGGTCTTCCTGTCTTTGCCACTAATTCTAACACTGGTACTAACTCTTGTTGAACTAAAGTAATTTTTTTATCTGTTAATAAAATATATGGATTTTCTTGTAGAATTTCCATTCGATCTGTATCTGTTACCATGTAAGGAGATATGTAACCTTTTTCGAAGTACATTCCTTCTGTCATTTCAAGTTCAGTAAAAGTGGATTTGCCTTCTTCTAAAGAAATTACACCTTCTCGGCCAACTTTATCGATAGCGTTAGCTATCATTTGTCCAACTTCATCATCATTACCAGCAGAAATAGTAGCAACTTGGGTAATAGATTTTGTATCTTCAACAGGCCTCGAATATTCTGATATCTGGCTAACTACAAACTGAGTTGCTTTCTCGATTCCTCGTTTTAGAGCTATTGGATTGGCTCCTGCTGCCACATTACGCATACCTTGTTTGACCATAGCATGTGCTAATACAGTCGCTGTAGTCGTTCCATCCCCAGCTACGTCATTCGTTTTAGATGCAGCCTGGCGAATTAAAGCAACTCCTGTATTTTCGATATGATCTTCAAGTTCAATTTCTTTTGCTATGGTAACTCCATCGTTAACAATCTGAGGTGCTCCGAATTTTCTCTCTAAAACGACGTTTCGACCTTTAGGCCCTAACGTAACAGATACAGCCTCTGCGAGAATATCCATCCCTCTTTCTAAAGCTCTTCGAGCATTTTCTTGATATAAAATCACTTTACTCATACAATTTCTCCAGGTAGTTTCTAATAAGTGTAATCAGCAGAGTCTAAAATAAAAGATATGATTCTAATATTGTTTATAATTATAAAGTATAAAACTTTTGAGATGAAGATTATTGAAATATCTATAGCATTGATAAAAAATTGAAACTCTTATAACTTGTTGATAAACATAGATTAAATATGTTATGCTAATTACACTACTGAAAAGTGCTTGTAGCTCAGTGGACTAGAGCACGTGGCTACGAACCACGGTGTCGGGGGTTCGAATCCCTCCTTGCACGATTAACTCAGTATTAAGTTCTCATTTAATAAAATAATATTAACTATAAGTGTAAACACACTAGATTTGGGGTGTCGCCAAGTGGTAAGGCAGCGGACTTTGACTCCGCCACTCGTAGGTTCGAATCCTCCCACCCCAGGTATGAAGAATGATTTAAAATTTTTGATAACCTTATTAGTATTCCACAAATGCTATAATAATACAGATTACTTCTAAATTTAAACGTAAGTATTATTACATTTATGGCTGTGATACAATTTATTCAAGGTATTAACGAAGATGTAGTACCAGATGTTAGGTTAACGAGGTCAAGAGATGGAAGTACAGGTACAGCTACTTTCAGATTTTCCAATCCTAAAGTGTTAGAAAGCAGTACTTCTCAAAAAGGAACAATTACTGGCATGTATTTATTAGATGAAGAAGGTCAAATTGTTACTCGAGATGTTAATGCTAGGTTTGTTAATGGAAAACCACAAGGTATTGAAGCAGTACATATAATGCAAAGTAAGGAGTCATGGGACAGATTTATGAGATTTATGGAGAGATACTCACAAGATAATGGTCTAACTTTCACAAAATCTAATATTTTTGACAATTAATTTATTTTTATTAGAAAATAAGATTTTATAAATTAAGCTTATTTTCTAACTCTATTTGGCAAATTCTTCTATTTACTTTTTTTTTCGACTAAGTTAATATATAAATATAGGCGAGTGTAGCCAAGTGGTTAAGGCAATGGGTTGTGGTTCCATTATCCGCGGGTTCGATTCCCGTTATTCGCCCTACTATTTACAAAAAAGAGCAACAGATTCTCTTTAATTCCATTGTATTTCTTGTATCTGTTTTATTTAAAATTCTTGTGACATATTTTTCGACACAACGGAGGCTAATTTTCAATTTAAGAGAAAGTTCGAGGGAGTTTTTTCCTGCAAGTATTTCACGTAAAATAAATTGCTCTTGTTTTGTTAATCGAACATTTCTATATGAGGGCTCATAAGTATCCAAAATTCCTAAACGAGTGTCTTTTATAACAATATACATTGCTAAAATAAAGTCATAGAAGACCTCAGATTTTAATATTATGTTTTTTATGATAGCTTCTAATTCTTCAGGATCAAAAGGCTTTGGTACATAGGCGCTACATCCCAAATTATACCCTTTGATTCGATCTTCTGTTAACCCTCTTGTGGTTAATAAAATAAAAGGTATATATTCATAGTCTCTATTCTTCTTTAGTTCTTGAATAAATTTAAGTCCTGTGTTATTTGGCATTGCAGTATCAATCACTATGCAATCCGGTAAAGTTCTTTTTAAAGCAGATAAGGCTACTTCCATGTAACTAGTGGTTATAATCTGAATATTTTTTATACAGAAATAGGTTTTTATTGCTTCTAATAATTTTTCTTCACTGTCTAACATTAATACAGTAGTAAATGGTCTTCGATACTTTTTTGAATACATTTCTTTTTCTTCTGAATGACCGTTTATGTTATAATGTATTTATATAGATTGTAAGTATATTTTTCGTTTTAATTTTGATTAGAATTTCTTTAAATATTTTATTATTTGACTTTTATGGGTAAAGTTTACGATTGGTTCGAAGAGCGTCTTGAGATTCAAGCAATAGCAGATGATATAACAAGTAAGTATGTACCGCCTCATGTTAATATTTTCTATTGCATAGGTGGAATTACATTTACTTGTTTCATAATACAAGTTGCTACTGGTTTTGCAATGACTTTTTATTACAGACCTACTGTTGCTGAAGCTTTTGCTTCAGTAGAATATATCATGACAGAGGTAAACTATGGATGGTTATTTAGATCCATGCATAGATGGTCTGCTAGTATGATGGTTCTTATGATGATACTTCATATTTTTAGGGTGTATCTTACTGGCGGATTCAAAAAACCTAGAGAATTAACTTGGGTGACAGGGGTTACTTTAGCCGTTGTTACTGTATCTTTTGGAGTAACTGGATATTCATTACCATGGGATCAGGTTGGTTACTGGGCTTGTAAAATCGTGACGGGAGTACCAGAAGCGATACCTGTTGTTGGCAGTCTATTAGTAGAGCTTCTTAGAGGTAGCGTTAGTGTGGGTCAAACAACCCTTACTAGATTCTACAGTGCTCATACTTTTGTTTTACCTGTGGCAGCAGCAGTTTTGATGCTAACTCACTTCTTAATGATTAGAAAACAAGGTATTTCAGGTCCTTTATAGTTAAATAATTAATAATAGTATTTATTTGTTTTAGGAGTAAACATTATGTCAGTTTTGAAAAAGCCGGATTTAACAGATCCTAAGTTACGTGCCAAACTAGCAAAAGGAATGGGTCATAATTATTATGGGGAGCCAGCATGGCCGAATGACCTATTATATATGTTCCCAGTTGTTATTCTAGGTACTTTGGGATGTATGGTTGGACTATCAGTACTATCACCATCTTCAATTGGTGAGAAAGCAGATCCTTTTGCAACTCCCCTAGAGATTCTTCCAGAGTGGTATTTCTTCCCTACATTCAACCTATTAAGAGTTATTCCAAATAAACTTTTAGGTGTATTATCTATGGCTGCTGTGCCATTAGGTTTAATTACAGTACCGTTTATAGAAAGTGTAAATAAGTTCCAAAATCCATTCCGCCGACCTTTTGCGATGGCTTTATTCTTATTTAGCATCGTATTCGCTATTTGGTTGGGTATTGGCGCTTGTCTGCCAATTAACCAAGCGTTAACATTAGGTCTATTCTAAGTTTTTTAAACATAAAAAAAAAGTCCAGAGGAAACCTCTGGACTTTTTTTATTTGATTTTTACTTTTGCTCCTGCTTCTTCTAATTGTTTTTTCGCTGCTTCTACATCATCTTTTGACGCCCCTTCTTTAATATTTTTCGGCGTTGATTCCACTAAGTCTTTTGCTTCTTTAAGACCTAATCCAGTTAAAGTTCTAACAACTTTTAGTACTGCTATTTTTTTATCTGCAGGCACATCCTCTAAAATTAAGTCAAATTCTGTTTTCTCTTCAACTTCCTGTGCAGCCCCAGAAGCACTTGGAGCAGCTATACTAACAGCTCCTACAGAAGCACTCGCAGTAACATTAAAAGTAGTCTCAATTTGTTTTACTAATTCTGCAGCTTCTAATAACGTAAGTCCTTTTAATTGTTCAATAATTTCATCTACTTTACTTGCCATGATATATGTGTACAGGTTGTTTATTTGCTTGTAAATTGAAAGAGTAGACTTATAGATATATAAACTTTAAGAGAATATTTTATCTTTGAAGTCATTTACATCTATAAGAATCGAAGGTCCCATAGTACTACATATATAAAAGCTCTTCCAATATCTACCTTTTGCTCCAGATGGTCTATTTTTATCAATTGACTCCTGAACAGTTTCAAGGTTGGATAATAAATCTTCAACTGAAAAATCAGTTTTTCCAAAAGGCAGGTGTACAATCCCACTTTTATCTGCTCTATACTCGAGTTTTCCTTTTTTAAACTCTTCGATAGCTCCTTTCACATCTGAAGTAACAGTTCCCGATTTTGGCGAAGGCATAAGACCTCTTGGCCCAAGAATCTTACCCAATTTTGCTATTGCTGGCATCATATCAGGTGTAGCTATCAATCGATCAAAATTAATAACACCTTTTAAAATATCTTGAATCAATTCGTCTGATCCTGCTAAATCAGCGCCCGCAGATAGAGATTCAGTTACTTTGTCGCCTTGTGCTATAACTCCAATTCTAATCTTTTTACCAGTTCCTTTAGGTAGTATTACTGTAGTTCTCAGTTGTTGGTCTGCATATTTTGTATCAAGTCTTAAGCTTATATGAGCTTCAGCCGTCTCAACAAATTTTGCAGTTGCGGTTTCTTTTAATAGTTTTAACGCTTCGAGAGCCTTATAAGCTCGGGGTTCTACTTTTTCGTGAATTTTTTTCGTTCTTTGTGAAACTTTTACCATTGTTTTATAAAGTTATTCTTTTATTGTTATACCCATATTTTTAGCAGTACCAGTGATAATTCGCATGGCTGCTTCTTTATTTTTTGTATTTAGATCAGGTAATTTTGTTTCTGCAATTTCTTCTAATTGTTTTCTCGTTATAGAGCCAACTTTTCTCTTTTGTGGGTCGCCTGATCCTTTAGCTATACCAGCTGCTTTTACGAGAAGAACAGATGCAGGAGGTGTTTTCAGTACAAAGGTATAACTTCTGTCATCATAAACTGTAATTTCGACTGGAATGATAAATCCAATTTTATCAGCAGTTTTTGCATTATACTCTTTACAGAACATAACTATATTTACCCCTCGTTGACCTAAAGCAGGACCTACTGGGGGGGCAGGAGTAGCTTTTCCTGCATCCAAAGCAAGTTTTATAATTGCGACAACTTTTTTAGCCATATTTTTTTTATCTTTTTTTTTATAAGAATGACTTACCTTCCATTTAAATAGAAAGTATAGTTCAATTTAATTATAGCTTATAGTTAATTTCCTTGGTCAGATAACTATTTTATTATTACACGCCCTGAAGGACTTGAACCCTCGACATCAGGTTTTGGAGACCTGCGTTCTACCAACTGAACTAAGGACGCTATCTTATTTTAGGAGAGAGAGGGATTCGAACCCTCGTTAAAGTCACCTCTAAACAGCATTTCCAGTGCTGCGCCTTAAACCACTCGACCATCTCTCCAACACAAATTATTATAACAAAAAAGATTTATCTAGGATAGAATGAGATAAGAATTTTTATACAGAAAAGTAATTTATATTGTATTTAATATCTATATCTACAAGAAGAATCATTTTTACAGTCACGGAATTTTTACATGATAATGAGTGTTAAGTAACTGAAAAATCTAAAATAGTAAATACAACCTGCATGGACTGCTTAAATGCCAGGAACCAGGTTTGAACTGGTGACACGTGGATTTTCAATCCACTGCTCTACCAACTGAGCTATCCCGGCTTAATTACTCAATATACTTATACAATATTTTTGTTTTTTTGACAATCTTTAATTCGAATTTTTTATTTACCAGACACATTCATGTGATGGTCTGGCAATAAAAAATTATGCTTTTGACAATTCTAATTTTTCTCCTAATAGAACTTGTACTTTACCATCGGAATCTACATCTACAACTGCTGTATCTCCTTCTTTTATTTTTTCTGATAAAAATTCTTCTGATAATGTATCTTCTAATAATCTCATTACTGCTCTTCTAAGAGGTCTGGCGCCATAAATTGGGTTATAACCTTCATCTATAAGGTGGCTCTTAAACCGAGCTGTTACTTCAAGTTGAATACCTTTTTCTGAGATTCTTGTAAATACTTCTTTCAGCATAATCTCAGCGATTTCACCAACTTCATCTTTTGTCAGTTGTCTAAAGACAATAATTTCATCCAGTCTATTTAAAAACTCAGGTCTAAAATACTGTTTTAATTCTTCGTTTACTAGACTTTTTATTCTATTATACTGAGTATCACTTGCATTTTCAGATAATTCAAATCCTAAACCTCCACCTCCTTTTTCAATTACCTTGGAACCTACGTTAGATGTCAGGATTAAAAGCGTATTTTTAAAATCAACGGTTCTACCTTTTGAATCTGTAAGTCTTCCGTCCTCTAAAATTTGAAGCAACAAGTTAAAAACGTCTGGGTGTCCTTTTTCTATCTCATCAAATAACACAACGGTATAAGGACGTCTTCTCACTGCTTCGGTTAATTGACCTCCTTCATTATATCCTACGTAACCAGGAGGAGAACCAATAAGTTTTGACACTGTATGTCTTTCCATGTATTCAGACATATCCAGTCTAACCATCGCTTCTTCGGAGCCGAAAAAGTACGATGCCAGAGCTTTTGTTAATTCAGTTTTTCCCACACCTGTTGGTCCTGAGAAGATGAAACTAGCAATTGGTCTATTTGGATTTTTCAATCCAACGCGAGCTCTTCGAATTGCACGAGAAACAGCGACAACTGCTTCGTCTTGACCAATGATTCGACCATGAAGTGTTTCTTCCATTTGAAGTAATTTTTCAGATTCACTTCTAGTCATTTTATTTACTGGAATACCGGTCCAAGCAGCTACAATTTGTGCAATATCTTCTTCCGTTACTACAGATACTTCTTTAGAAGGTTCATTTTCCCCCTTTTTACTTTGAGCAATCGCTGCTATTTGTGCTTTGATCTCCATTTCTCGGTCTCTAAGTTGGCCAGCAGTTTCAAAATCTTGCCCACGAACTGCTTCATCTTTTTGTTTTAATATCTCCCTTAATTCCTTATCTAACTCTTTAGCCGCTGGAGGGAGTTGAGAGTGGAGTAATCGGACTCTGGACCCTGCTTCATCTATTAAGTCAATTGCTTTATCTGGCAGGAATCTATCTGCAATATATTGATCAGCGAATTTTGCTGCAGCCGTTAGAGCTTCATCTGATATAACAAGTTTGTGATGTTTTTCATAACGATCACGTAACCCATACAATATTTCTATCGTTTCTTCTACACTCGGTTCCCCTACTATAACAGGCTGAAACCTTCTTTCTAAAGCAGGGTCTTTCTCGATATGTTTTCTATATTCTTCGAGTGTTGTCGCACCTATGCATTGCATTTCTCCTCTTGCAAGAGCAGGTTTAAGAATATTAGCTGCATCGATGGCTCCTTCAGCAGCTCCTGCACCTATAAGAGTATGAACTTCGTCGATTACTAAAATTACATTATTTGCAACACGGATCTCATCAATTATTTTTTTTAGACGTTCTTCAAATTCACCTCGATACTTTGTACCCGCAACCAGTAAACCTATATCTAAGGTAACAACTCTTTTGTCTTCCAGAATATCTGGGACATCGCGATTTGTTATTCTTTGAGCTAATCCTTCAGCTATAGCTGTTTTACCAACCCCTGGTTCACCTATTAATATTGGATTGTTTTTTGTTCTACGTCCAAGTATTTGAATAACCCTTTCAATTTCTTTTTGTCTCCCTATCACAGGATCCAGTTTTCCTTCTGCTGCTTTTTGAGTTAAATTACTGCCAAATTCCTCTAGTGTTGGAGTTTTTCCCTTATTTTGAGGACTGCCTGTTGTAGCTTCAGCTGTATCTCCAAGTAACCGAATTACTTGAGTTCTTATCTTTGTTAAATCAAGTGCTAAGTTTTCTAAGACTCTAGCTGCTACACCTTCTCCTTCTCGAATTAGGCCTAATAAGAGATGCTCCGTGCCTATATAGTTGTGACCAAGTTGACGAGCTTCTTCTAAAGATAACTCTAGGACTCTTTTTGCTCGAGGAGTAAATGGTATTTCAACAGCTACAAAACCTGATCCTCTACCTATTATTTTTTCTACTTCAACCCGAGCGTCTTTTAGGTTTACCCCCATTGATTTTAATACTTTTGCTGCAATTCCAGTTCCTTCTCCTATAAGACCAAGTAAAATTTGCTCAGTCCCCACAAAATTATGACCTAATCTTCTAGCCTCTTCTTGGGCTAACATTATGACTTTTATAGCCTTTTCGGTAAAACGTTCGAACATATGATTATAGTTCTACTAAATATTTATTATCGTTGATGTACTCATGATACTAAATTATGCTAATCCCCTTAAATGTTAAAAATCAAAAGATAGTACTATCTAATATAAACGTTGGGTTTATCTAGACTTTTCTTATACTCTTAGGTTAAGATTACTTAACATATTAGGATTTTTCAAACTATAAAAAATAGAAAGATGAAATTAAAAAATAATTTAGAATCAATTTCTCAAAAAGACTTAGAAAATAAATTCTTGAATGCAAATTTACCACTAATTCGTGTAGGAGATACACTTAAACTTGGAGTATCTATAACTGAAGGTAATAAAGAAAGGGTTCAATTTACTGAAGGTGTTGTAATAGCCAAGAAGAATTCTGGATTAAATGCAACTATAACTCTAAGACGCGTTATGCAAGGGGTCGGAGTAGAGAGAGTCTACTTATTACATTCTCCTAAGCTTAAAAGTTTAGAAGTTTTAAGAAGTTCTAAAGTTAGAAGATCCAAACTGTACTATTTACGATTAAGATTTGGTAAGGCGACAAGACTACAACAAAGATTTGATTAAATAAAAATGGATAGCCGAGTCTGGCTATCCATTTTTTCAATTGCTTGTATTGTTTTTATTTCTATGCTACATTAGGCATATAAATTAAACTATTTCGTTTTGGGTCGGTGCCCGAGGGGTTAAAGGGGGCGGACTGTAAA